>ENA-OYXK01000185-OYXK01000185.1-human-gut-metagenome-genome-assembly--contig:-NODE-185-length-35604-cov-6.172719_pt1 | contig 35604 bp, 9 predicted proteins | sample MGYA00244215_ERZ653417 | MGnify/ENA primary metagenome ERZ653417 (study PRJEB26926, sample SAMN06164905) | human gut metagenome | biome: ENVO:00009003; feature: ENVO:2100002; material: ENVO:00002003... | reverse complement strand
GACGAAAAATTTGACGACGCATCTGTCGCACAATCTTTGTGCGGTATTGCCTTAAAATCATTTTCCCTAAGCAGCATACAATCCGGTGAAATAACCGGTTTTGCATGCCGTTTTTCTTTTTAAAAATTCATATAAAGTTTACATCTGCAACCTTCCCATTTTGCCATGCTCCATTGTCTTAGTAATATCAGGAGGGAAAAAAAGCGGCTTCTCAAAACAGAATCCAAAGGGAGAAAAAACAAATTGAAACAACTACCACAGGAGATTTAAGGGAATGTTGCACAAAGCACAGCTGCCGGTTTGGTATAATGCGGTTTTCTTCAATAGACATTGACAATTTCACATAAAAGTGTTATACTTAAAGTAAACGTAAAACCACAGAAAAATGTGCAAAAAGCACAATTCAAAATAAAAATCAAAGCAGAAAATTAGTCATTTTATTCAACTAAATTGCTGAAATCTAAGGAATATGGCTTATGAAGATGACTGACACAAAAATAATGGTGTCACGTGACAGGAGGAATTGAAATGTATCGACAAATCAGTATATGGAAGCGTGTCATTTATGGCATGCTGGCAGCCGTAATGGTGCTGACTTCGTGCAATTGGGGAACGATTTTTGCGGCGGCAGCAGCGTTGGGAAATTCCGGCACATTTCAGGTTGGTTTCGGAGCCGTTACCTCAAACGGTGCAACGCTGACGCCGGAAACCAATGACGGTGTCGGCAGCTTCTACATGATCCAGAAGCAGCAGCAAACACTGCTGACTGTGAATATTGTCCCAAATTTTTCCACAGGCTATGTTTGCGGGCAGAATCTGGAACTGACGCTGCCGTATTTGTATTGGGACGACAGCGGCGTTTTGGTACAGGTGAACAGCTTGGAGGAAATTCCTTTTGCCAAACAGCAGGCAGGGGAGTATATCGGCATGGAAGCAAAGCTGAACGACAGGAGCACTTTCGGCAATGCGACAACAGTCTATGATGCAAGCGGAGCGATAGTGGAAAACAACAGGTATGTCCGCGGAAAAATCACTCTGAAAAATGACTATGATTCCCTTAGCGGAAACTGTACGCCGAAGTTTGACATGCAGTTTTACACGGCGAGCAATGCGGTAAGCATTCCGGAAAATGCTGCGGCAACACTGGAAATGAAATTTTCCTATGACGGGCTGTATGATTCCGGCAATACGCCGATCGGCAACGGGTGGTCAACCGATGAACTGGACACCAGCACCAAAATCCAGCGTACGGTTACATTTGTCAACTCCAACTTGGAGTGGAGCACGAAAATTGAAAGCGTTCCTACTGTGCAGCTGAATAATGCCAGCACTGACAAAAGTCAGGCTGTCATGTGGCAAAAGTATAACTACATGGTGTATGAGGTCACAGTGCAGAATGATTCTAAGGAACTGGACAGCACCATTGACAACTACCTGATTACATTGCAGGCGCAGTACAATGCGGACAAGATGCGGAGCGTTCTGGACGAAGATCTTCTCTGCTGGGAAAAGGAAGATCCGAACACGCAGAACAAAAATTTTTCGGCTGATTTTTACCAGCATCATGAATTTATTGGTAAGCCGAATAAAGGCGGCGTTCTGGTCTATGATGTCACCGATACACCGGACTGGAAAACCCAGTGGGATCTGGAACATTTTTCGAATATCCCTGCGGAAACTATCCCATATGGCTATTCCGGTACAGGTACGATTATTCTGCAAAAGGAAGTATCGGACAAGTCCCATACCCTGTATTCTGAGGAGAAAGCAGAAGAACTGAACCAGAGTGATCCTAATGAAAAGCATTATTTTGCCAGAAAATACATGGTTGCGATCCCATATCCGAATAACTTTAACAGTAGTACCGGATTTGAAAACACTTCCGGACTGACCACAACAATTTCATTCGGCGGCGGCAGCAACATTCACTGGTCGAAACAGTATTCAGATTCTACTAATTTCACTCCGCACACATGGGAGAATTTTACTCACCACAAGTATGTCAAGGACGCAGACGGCAACGAAGTGACAGACAAGACAGTGGGTATCGGTGCAGTAGATGAATACTATCTGGACGGATTCCACAGCATCGGTAACGTTCCGGTATTCAACGCGATCTCGACAGACCACGTGCCGGAGGATTTCGACTTACGGGAAATTCAGATCTGCCTGAAAGATGACACGGTGCATTATCCGGATATTCAGCTGAAAGACTGGTTCAAGGTAGACGGAACAGACATCAACCAGTTTATCCGGTTTGGCTTTACTGATGCAAACGGCAATGTGGTCTATAAGACTGCCGGCGAACTGGGGCTGCATCTGGAACAGGATACCGATGCCGGCGTGACAGAAGAAAAGAACTGGACACTGGAAATTGGCGACGTGCTGACCGACCAGACTGGTCTGACATTCTGTAACGAGGTAGAATTTGTATTTCGGGAGGAGATCCCACGCTATACCGAGTTCAACGGTTTGATTACCATGCGTGGTGCATTTCCGCACCTGTGGACATATGACAACAAGATCGACACCTCTTACGAAGTGCACTATTACCAGCCGCCGACGGCATCGGAGGACGGCGAGGGCAAGTGGGTTTCGGAGCCGAAAGAAGTCACACAGGCAAATGCTGTTATCCGCACAGAACCGGCGAAACCGGCACTGACCGGCGTAGGCGTTTATGAAGATGTGATCGGTGATCTGGTGCAGAAAAACAATCCGCAGACGGTTTCCCTGAATGACGATACCGCGGCGGCTCGTTTTGTGATTTCCAACGACAGCATTTCCGAGATCAGTCCGGCAACACTGGACATTACCGGTCTGTATCCCGATGAGGATTACACTGCCGGCGGACTGGTCGCCTCGAAAATCCTGCTCAGTGAGAACCTGCTGAAGAAGGCAAAGATCGAGAAGATCGTACTGCACGGCAAGGTGGTAAACAGAGAAACACTGGTCGATTCGGATATTACGCTGGACGATCATTACGGTACTGATGCAAACGGCAATGTGGTAATTGCAAAGTCTGCGTGGAACACACTGACCTATCTCACTGGCATGACCGTGTATTTTCAGCGTATCAGCGACAGCATTCCGCTTGCCGATGCAGCAGATGACGGGAACTGCTATGTGCAGATTCACGGAACGCCTACCACAGAAAGGGACATCACTCCGCATGGCGTGCTGAAAACGGCATACAGCTTCGGCGAACATGACCAGACCGCGTTGGATCAGACGGAGGAGGATACCGTCACACTGAACGTGTCCAAGGTGCTGCCGGAGCTGAAAGCGAGCGTACATGCGATTCGCAAGGACGGCACAGAAGCCTCTGCGGTGCAGTCTGTCCAGTATGATAAAAACGGAATAGCATATCCCGTTTATCCGACACTGGCTGTGCCGAACCGCAGCAAAACGGAACAGACGTGGTATCAGTTCCTGCTGACCAACAATTCCCGTTCTACCAGTTCTCATGCACTGCTGCAAGTTAATATGGACAGTGTCGGCAATGAACCGACAGACTGTCTGAAAGACATAGAGGGCTTTGACACCCGAAAAATCGTCCTGAACGGCATCGGCGATGGACGGGCGGCTGCCATCGAAAAAATTGAACTTTTCGACTATGATAATACAACTTATACCGCAGACACCGAGGCAAATATTGTGCCCAGTCTGACGGTCGGTTCTGATGCCCTGACCGCAGATGCAGACGGCAATGTTACGTATACCGTTCCGGATACCATTCAGCGTCTGCGGAGCGTGCGGATCATTTTCTCACGCATCTACGGAAATACAGATCTGGACAATCTCAAGGAGATGAATCTGAAGCTGTACGGCTCGACAGATTGGGTCGGTGATCTGAAAGCATCGGCGAGATTCGAGGTAATTGGCAGCATCAACGAGGCATCTAAGACGTCTTCGAAGGCGACTATGCAGGTGGCAAAGACCAACCTTGTCATTACGCCCTCTGCCAATCGTCCGGAAACGAACCAGACCAGCAACAAGAGCCTGACGGTGCCGAATAAGGCAAATGATCTGTACTACGGTTTCCTGCTGGAGAACAAAGAAACTTCTGACTGCTATTCCAAGGCGGGGAAGTCGCTGATTTCTGTTGATCTTCAGAGCGTAGGCGTGAAAACGGAAAAGGACAATGCGAAAATCGTAAAGGGCTATCTGTCGGACAAGGTGACGATTTCCTCCAACTATGCCAAGAGCGGCAAAATCGAAAGCATTAAGCTGACAGCATTCCTGCCGGAGGGTGTTTCCGGCCCGGCACAGGTGAAAATTGTTTCCCTGGAAGAACTGGAAAAGAGCAAAAATTCCGCAGGTGAACTGGAAGTAGATCTGTCTGACTGGAAGGAACGGGGCTTGTACCTTTCTAATATTGAGATCACTTATAATGATTTGGAACGCGACCTTTCTGCGGAGCAGGGCAATGCACCGGAACTGCGTATCTACGGCACAAGTGACTGGTTTGACGATCTGACTGCAAAAATGACGGTGACACCGCAGCATGAACTGATGCAAAATCAGGCAAAATCCGCATCTGTGGCATTCCATGTAGACCGCCCGGGGCTCAGCGTCAACACCCATATTTACTATAACGATCAGAAAGAATCCACACGTGCGGCATCGGGCAACACGGACGGAAATGAAACCATTTTCGGCGTGCCGTACGACCGTGACTTTCTGCTGCGTGCGGAATTTGCCAATGAAACCATCTCGGTGCTGGACGATACCCAGATCATTGCCAAGGTTCCCTATGAAAAGCAGGGAGAAGCACGAACTGGTTTCCATACTACGGAACTGCGAATTTATCAGGATCTGATCGATCAGTTCGGCAAATTTGACAATATCATTCTGACTGGTAAAGATGCGGACGATCAGGAGAAAACCGTAACCCTGCTGCCGAAAACAGACGAAGCCGGAAAGGTTACCGGTTTTTATACGGAAGATGCACCGGATACCATTTATACATATACAGACGGTGCACTGACATTTACCAGAGATACAGACACGCGGCTGTTCCCAGCGTTCGGCATCGAGAACCTGACACAGGTGGAACTGAACGGCAGACTGGTAAAGCTGGTGGACAAATCCGCATCGGAAAAGCGGTATATTGAATTTGACGGCTATGACGATTCTCTGTTCGGAAAGACGGACACGCTGGAAGTGGAAACACACAACTATCTGGACGGCTTTCGGGAATCCAAGGGCTACATCACAGAAGCATACGATAAGGACAAGTATATTGTAACGAAGAAAGACACCACGGCGATCTATGTTTCCAAGATGTATTTCGACACCACTGTTATGGCATTCTATAAAGATGCCAGTGCCGGAGATAAGAAGTACACCGCAGCAGCCAGTGCCGTGGAACATTTGCGAAAGAAGTATGCCCAGCCCACAGAAAATATGACGACTTGCTCCTGGAGAAGCGATAAGCATATACACGGCGCAGACGGTTATCTGTTCTCTGAAAAAGAGAAGTGGGGAGATAGTGCGGATAACTCCGAGTTGGAGATCGGCTATAAATCCATCGGTTCTTTCGCTGTGGACTTCCGCCAGTATCTGAACACAGGGAACAATCTGCCCAAGGCAAAGCCGACCCTTGCCGGACAGGAACACCAGTCGTATGACTATGTGCGCAATGCATCTTTGAATACGGCGGCAACTGTGGATATTACATTAGACCTGCCGTCGAACACATTCGATGCGTACTATCTGAAAATTGATCCTCGTGCCAAGGACTATGTTCAGTCGGTTACAGCGATCTATGCAGACGGCACCAAGCGTACCTGTTCCGGACAGGAAATTCTCTATGAAGCCAACGAGAGCAATGCAGACGGAAGCTTTGCACGGCTGAATCTGCTGGGCAGCGATGCGGACATGTTCTCCGCGGACGATGCCAACTATTATAAGAAGCCGGAGAGCTATAACGGAAAGAAGCCGGAAAATCCGGTGACACAGGTCGTTGTGACCATTGACATCAACCGGTATCAGACTGTCAACAATGACGGCAAAACGGCAAAGTCGCCGGACTACGGCACATGGTATGACCAGACGAATTCCTCCACACAGGGAATGTTTGAAGTTACCGGACGTTTCTACCGCATGGACGAGGCGATTGCCACAGCACACGCAGATGTGACCGTGGGCAACACCACTGACGGCAGAAGTATGGTGCGTACAGATTCCGGTGCAAAAAAGGAAAAGTCGGAATGGTCTTTCACAGATCAGTATTATGCCTGGACCAGTCACTATGATTATTATCGTTGTGGACACTATTGGACCTATGAGATATTCGACTATACTGCAAAGCATTTGCAGTCCAGCACACGTGTGCATATCGTCAACGATGAGGACAATGTGCAAAAGGGTGTCGGCGAAACCCCCGCTACAGCGGAAAACCGCAATGCAGAATTCGGAAAGGACAACAGTTTCGCGATCCGTTTTTATCGGAAGGGCAACACCAAAGAAAGCACCATTCCTACATCTCACGTCAACACGACTTGGGGCGGTGTGGGTCGCGATGCACCGAATAACAATGTTTACCATTGGGCAATGAACAACCCGTACTTCCGTACCGATCAGTACGACTGGGTGAATAAGCTTTCCTTCACGGATAAGGTTGTGCTGTCTGACAGCCTGCCGCAGATTCGCCCTGATGATGACTATGAATACAAGGGCTTTCTGACTACCGGACTTCAGATCAAGAAGGAAATCTATCAGTATTTCCAGGATGATGACAACATCATCTTTACCCTGAATGCGAAGAATACAAAGAATGAGGTTGTCGGAACGGCAAAAACCATTTCCGTTCCGGTGTCTGAACTGAAAGAGATGTACGGCGAAACCGATGACTGGAACATTTATTTCGAGTACACACCGAAACAGCAGGACAACACAGATAACGGGGACAATGCAGGCGGCAGCACCGAGGGAAACGCAGACGATGCGGACACCGGAGCAAACCAGCCGCAGATCGAACCGACCTATGCCGTAAAAAAGGACGGCGGAAAATATGTTGTGGTTCTGGGCGAAGATACTTTTGTGACAGACTACAGCATGACCATGTATGATATTCCGGGTACAGGGGATTATTCTGCGGAACTGACCGACAAGGAAAAGGCAGATTATCACGATACCAATACATGGGATATTCTGGTGCAGGGCAAGCCGTATGCGATCAACAAGACAGACGATGACATGTACGGAAAGAACACTGCTCAAACCAGTGTTTCCACAGATTATGAACCGGACAAGGAAATCTACAAGCAGTCGGACAATGCGATAATCATGGGCTACCTGATCGATTTTCGGGCAGGGTATCAGCTGCAAACGGAGAATGGCAGCGTATCGGAAAAGCTGTACTATGATTACAGCCAGAGCGACAACAACACACCGAACCGCGGCTTGTTCCGCGTGAAGCTGTTCAATCAGGACAAGCAGAATGCGACTGGGCAGGAGGCGGCTGCACGTATTGACAGTGCGGCTACCACCAACACCATGGACAGCCGATACCGGCTGGAGCATATCTACCTGCCGAAATTCCTTTTGGACGACAACTGGTTCGGCGTGGCAAATCTGACACTCCAAGTGGGCAGCACGAACGTTCCGGTGAACGTGGTAAAAGGCTCCGGCGTAGACGGCATGGCAGACGGCATCTATGTGGTGCATGTCAGCACAACGGAAACCGTACAGGGCGAGAAAGTCTATACCGTTGATGTGGAACAGATTCTGCGGCAGCTGTATCAGGCAGATTCCGGCGTTCTCGGAACCTATACCAATACGACTAATCAGAAAACCTATGTCAAAGCATATGTCAACAGCTTCCAGCTGGACTTCAAGGCGAAAAAGGCAGACCGAAATGACAGCAGTACTGTGCTGTGTGACGGGGAATACCTGTCGGCGGATCATACCAAGAACACCAGTGCATTCCTGTATGACGGCGTTTATGTCGACCGGACACCGGACGATTTCACCAATGACGAGTGGAATGCCAATTCCACGCCGACCTTTGGAAAGGCTCCCAACAGCTATCCGGAGCAGATAACCACCAACCAGCTTTCGGCAGTCTTTACCTCCATTGACCCCAATGCCAATACCTATATTTATAAGAATACGGACGGTTCTGCAAAGGGCAGCAAGAAAGAGGCAGACTATACAGTCAAGAATCTGACGGGTATGCTGAACGCAGAAGTCACCCGCACAAAGATGTACGATCAGGATTCCAAGACCGAAAACATCGATGAGGTGGACTATCTGCACCTGATGCCGTATGATTATGTAGAGTATACCATTCGGGTGAACACGCCGAACGATGCACTGATTCCGCTGGAACATACCACAGTGGACTTCTCTGTTCCAAAGGGACAGCGAATCGTTCGCTGGGACGTTGTAGATGCAGACGGAAAAGTGCTGACAACGGAAGATGCCGCGGAGAATATTCCGGCTGCGGATATTCACGCTGCTCTGTCAGACGGCGGCACGACGATCGAAGCGGCACAGGGTGTCAAGTATGCCCTGCTTGCAGCAGCAGAAGCAGAGCCGGCAGAAACTGCATACCGGCGGCTGGTGGCAGAACTGGGCAAGGGTGCAAAATCCGATGACCAGATCAAGCCGGGTGAAACGGTTTACCTGCGTGTGACCACACAGCTGACGGAAAACGACGGCAGCTATGATGCTGTCACTGTCGGCACACCGGATCTCAAAATTCATGCTGCCCCCAAGCACGGCTATCCGCAGTATGCGATCTATGACACCACCAGTTCAACACATCTGCCGAATGCAGACAGAAGATACTACTGGAACAAGACAACGACCGACCGTGCAGGCGTGTCTTATTACTACCGGTATACCGAGGCAGATGCAGACAAGCAGACACAGTATTATGCACACGTGCAGAACGAACTGACCTATCAGTCTGCTGCACCGGTAACGCTTTCCTATCAGGTAAACGACATCAAGCAGAATTACGACGGAAAGGGTGCCGTGCTGACAGTCAGCGACCTGTACAATGAAACCGGACACCATTGCGATACCTACACGGTAGACGTTTCTTTCCTGGAAAAGCGTTCCAAGGACAGCGGCGATATGTTCTACCGCGGCTTTGAACTGACGAAGCCCTACACAGTTCCGGAGGAAGCAGACAAGTTCGGCAGAGTGGAAGTGCTCTATGCCGTTGCAGAGCCGAGTACGAACCCACGGTTTGCAGAGGATGAAAACATTGCATTCCAGACGGACGAAAACGGCGTAAATGTGACCTGGAAATCCTATGCATATGACCCATCCCGTACCGAAGATCAGGCGGCAGAAGAAAAAATGACAAATGCAGATCTGCCGAATGTAGTGGGCGTTCGCTGGATTTATTATGATCTCAAGGGCTTTGACACCACGACTGCATACAGCAGTACCTCAAAAACGAAGGTGGCGCTCCAAAATGTAACGCTGACCGGTGTCGGCAGATACCAGGATGTCACAGATGGCACAGGCGTGAAGGCAGATACCTATACCCAGTATTTCACAGCCACCAACACCTATGAGCATATTCACAGTGAAAACGAAAATGCAGTGACGGTGACTGAAAGCGGCAGCAGTGTGGCATCTGCCAAAACACCGACAGAGCACACGGCACACCTGACAGACACCAAAGTCCTGAATCCTAAGGTTTATCGGGAAAACCCCATTGCATCGTTCCACACCCAGACATTTTCTTCCGAGAGCGATGCTGCGGCAGCGTATGAGGAAAAGAAAGCACAGAAAACAAGCTATCGTCCGGGCGATACTGTTTGGCAGAAGGTAACACTGAAAAACAACCTGGCCGCACTGAGCAGCGGAAAACAGGCAGGTGAGGAGGGCAGGCTCATCAATCCGGTGATCTATGATAAGGTACCGGAATATTTTACCAAGACTTTGTACGATTCGTACGGGGTCGGCGACAGCATACCCAATTTCCACCTGCGTCTTCTGAATGCAGACGGCAGTGAAAAGGATTTAAGCAACATTGCACTGTATCTGGCAGACAAGACTGAAAGTGTAAATGGGTATGACTACGGCGGAAAGATGACCTATACAGACGGGTTCAATTCTGAAAATGCAACACAAAAGGCATTTGCAGATTTGAAACCGAACGAAAACTCCACATATCAGATTTCCTTTACAGTATACGAACTGCGGCTGCGTTACAAAGATGCTCCCGATGCGGACTTCGTTTTGCAGCCGGGAGAACAGATCGAGTTCTGCTACTCGGCGACCATTCGGGAAGAAGACCTGCCTATGGTGTACACTGCATCCACCTATGCAGACGATACCACCGCATCTGTTGCAGGCGGTGACGGACTGCACCCAGCATATTTCCCCCGCATTGGTGAGTATTATCAGAACAGTATTTATCATAATTATTATAGTTCCTCTACGAACGGCAATCTTTATCCGATGCTGACCGGCGGATTCTCTGATACCGGAAACGTCTGGAGTAATTTCAAGCAGGTGCAGAACAGCAGTATCCAGATGGATATGGACTATCTGATGCACGATATTGGCTTCAGTGCGGATAAGAATACACAGGTGGATATGTGGGAATTTTTGGATCAGACCATTACCCACATTCCGGGTTCTTCCACCACAAGCGGCAGCATCAGCGGACAGAACAACACGCTGTTGGACGAGGATTCACAGACTGCAAAGAATATGCAGACGGTGAAATATACTGCCAATTCCACGATTGAAATGGCTGACCAGCTCCAGCAGCTGCCCCAGACCGTGAAGTACATGGCAGGCGGTGCAAACCGAGATTGGTTCCAGCTGGCAATGGGCAAGCGGAACAAGAATCATGTAGACTGGGCAAATCTGGATTCGGCAAAGGATACACCTGTTGTGTGGAGCGAAACCCGTCTCCACCTGCAAAAGGCATGGCTTGCCACCAGTTCGGAATTTGTAACCAGCAATATCCAATATGAAAAGACGAACGGCGACCACACGGAAAATGTGCTTTGCGATCCGAATTCCCCGTATTTTGGAACATTTTCGGACTGGGATGGATTAGACACCTATCATAATAGTGTACACACAGTAACAGACCGGTCTGGTGCAGCTGCACTGGAATATGATGAAGATGTCAAGGTACAGCTTCAGGCGTATAACTACGGTGACTGGGATCTGGACGGTGTGACATTCCTGTATACCTATGCCTATGGCATGAAGCCGGTGATGAACGCGGACGGCAGTCTGGACGTTTCTCAGATACTGGCTTATGCCAACACCGGCGACACGAAGGCAAATACATTCGCTCAGATCGATGCTGCAAATGTCACCGCAGAAATCATTCAGAAACCGGGAGACAAAAATCCGCAGTATCTTGCCCCGAAGGCAATGCGGGACGCGGCACAGAATACAGCGATCACTGACAAAGCGGATGGTTATTACACTGCGGAACAGTATACACCGTATGTGGTAAAGATCACCGTAAAACAGCCGCTGAAAAAGTGGTATGGCAGAGGCAGTGATTTCGGGTATATCACACGGGTGACACTTCCGGCGAGAGTATACACCAATACGGCAAGCGGCACATGGTACGACCGTGTGCTCACACAGCCGTATGTGGCAGAGGGCAGCCAGAATCACCTGTATTACCAGATCTATGACATCGACCACTGGGACGGTTCCACCAAGGTGCTGACAAAGCACAACCAGCTGTACGGCATGGACTACCTCTGGAGCCCGCTGTATTGGTACGGCTATACCGGTGACGGGCAGCTTGGAAGTCTGAAATACCTGGCATCTTCTCCGAATATGCCCTCTGTCAACGGCTACAATATCCAGAACAAGGAAGTCGTAGCAGATGGCAGCAGCTATCGCTTTACCAGCAATGACAGCATCGACCGTTACAGCAGCGGCAAGACCATGTTCTACGCGGAAACCGGCACCAGAGCCGTGCTGCGGAAACCTCTGGTACGCAGCTGGACAACCATCAGCGAAACTGTCGGCAGCAATGAAACCGAGATGTACGGCAAAAACGTAGAGCAGTACTACACCGAAACACAGGGTGAAGTCAACTGGATCAATGTTCATGTGGAGAACAATTATTACTGGGACCAGTACGGCTACAGCGGCAGTGTCGGCATACGCGGCTATAACCATGAAAAGACGCTGCACAGCTACGGCACAGACGGCGGGCAAAAGGGTTCGCTTTCTCTGCCGGTCATCACGAATATTCTGCCCTATGGCATTGTTCCGGTTGCGGCAGACGGCTCCCGTTATACCACGGACAACACCAAGAATGACAAGCCTCTGAACTGGGAACTGTACGACAAAGATGCCATTAAAAATCTGGCAGATCAGAAGGCACTCTATGATACCGAAGTCTACTATGACGATTCCACACAGCGTTATGTGGTGCAGATCTTTGCCAAGGAGGAAAACGATACCGAAAAGGCAATGACCGCAGCGGAACTGGCAGAAAAGCGGGAAAAGGACGCTGCGATTCGGAATGGCAGTCTGTACAATTTCTGCATCAAGACCTTTACTTATGCAGAGCCGGACGATGTGATCAACGGTGTGGAAGACGAAGACCTGCTGGAAAATTACCTGAACAACTATTCCTATGTTTCCAGCAGAGTGAATGCGTACCAGTTTATCACGGACAACGACATTTCCGGAAATCCATACAAGGTATGCTCGCCGGTAAATCTGAGAGCAGCTGTAAACGCTTATGATACGTATGATTACCGGAGTGCAGACAAGCGAAAGGACGCAGTTGCAGCAACCGATACGGAAGTACTGATGCAATACTACAGCGAGAGAGTGTACTATGATTCCTCTCAGGATACGCTGCCAATGCGTCCGGATACAGACAATGACGGACTTTCGACCACCAATCCGGATCCTTACGTTCTGCTGACCCATAAGTACGAAACCGGTACCTATATGCTGGGCAGCATGAGCCGGTACGCCGAGAGCGATCCCATGGAAATGGACGAGTACCGAAAGAACAAGCCGCTGTCGGAGGAAATTCGTTCCGCACTGAACCGCGATGTGACACTGCGTGACAACAGCAGTGATATGCTTTTCCAGGATATTACTTCTGCCAATGTGATGCAGGATTCCGGCGTTGTGAATACGCTGAAGATCCGCACGCAGACTCCGTCTTTAAAGGCGGAGAACATGGTAGCTGCTGAAAAGACCGAAGAAGGCGAAAAGGGCTTTGCCGGAAACAAGGAAGATCTGGACGAAGTGAAAACCCGTCAGAAGTATCAGAACAACGGGGAAAACTTTGACTACAGTGATATTCTCTGGTACAGTGCCAAGGTTTCCAGCCAGTCGGAGGCAGACTATCGTTATCGCGGAAGCATCTTCCACGCCAAAATGGTTGTCACATTCCAGCTGCCGGAAAATGTACGGTACTGGGACGAGGACGATCTGCTGGACGACTACTATCTGGAATACACCGATAAGTCGGGGAAAAAGCAGACATTTACCATGGCAGAGGCAAAGGCTGCCGGCTGGGGCATTGAGCTGACACAGCGGTACTTTGCCGGAGCAGTTGCACCGGCAGAAAATCCGGCGGACGGACTGACACGGGCAGATTCTGCCACAAAGCGTGGCGGTGAAACGCTGGTATTCGAGATCACCACGCCGAAAGATGACGGCTTCGACTGCACAAATGACAACACCTATGTGGCAGGCTGTCATCCGGCGGGCTATTTCAATGGCACGCTGAACTTTAAGATCAAGACACGCATCGACAATCTGGAACTGCCGGCGGATACGGACAGCAGCTGGGAGGATTATTATGCCAAGGTCTATGCAACGTTCGAACAGACAGACGGCAAGTTCGCCATTACAAAGGACGGTCTGTTTGCAGAACGTGATGCAGACGGCAAGTACTACACCCGCGGCGGCTGCCTGATGCCGAAGCAGGACAAGAACGGCTATGTCTACAACGACTACGGCAATATCGTCTATGAAAAGAAACAGCGGCAGGAAGTGCCGGCAAGTGACATTGTATATGATACCTATGATTTCAACTTCACCGGACAGACTATGGAGGGCATGCAGCTGCAAAATGCGGTGCGGGTGAAGGATACCAACCGTCCAAAGAACGATGCCATTCCGGAGATCGAACCCTTTGACGGCGTTGTGCCGGGTGAGATCTATCTGACCGCTTCTTCTGCAAAAGTTGCTGTTACTGCACCGAAAACCACGGTGCGTGCAGATCTGAACTATGAGCGTGTGCGTGTCAACGACCCGAACTCCTCCATTGTCATTGCGGAAGACCCGCATATTAAGCAGATTTATAAAACTGTCAGCTATGTCGATCAGGTGTCTAACGATACCGCATCGGTAAACGAATTCGTGGTCAACTACAATCTGGCAAACTACGCAACGCTGCGTGGTACCACGAAGGTGGCACCGGTCAACAAACCGGGCGTGCTGCCTCATGTTTCAGAGCTGGTTTATCCGAATGTAACGGAAATTTCTACCGGTAACTGGGCGATTCCGTCAGCAGATGCACTGGAAACCGAGTATGCCGCAGACCAGCAGCTGGTTCATGACATTCTGGAAAAGCACCTGAAAGTGTATCCGTATGTGCTGATCAGCACGAACCCTGCCAATGAAGAAGCATTCCTTGCACCGGAAACGAAGCAGGACGACGGCATTTATTCAAATGCCTATGCCAACAGCAGCAAGGGAACCAGCTGGTGGGTACGCATCGGCGAAGAACAGGGCTATGCACTGGACGCAAACCAGACGATTTCACTGGAAGCCGGCAACCTGCGCTTTGACAGCACCAACGAAACGCTGAAGCAGCAGATCACAAACGACAGCATCAATTTGCACAAATCGATTCGTCAGGTGCGTTGGGTGATTCGGACAGAGGGCTTTACGGAAACGATTTCCGGAACTCAGGTCCGGCTGACCAACGCAGAGGCACCCCGATATTTTCCGGTGCCGAAGGGATTGTATGTGAATGCAGATGCAGACGACACCACAGAGGGCAGACAGGACCGCAACGATGTGGACAAGTATCACTATGGTCTGGAACCCCTGAGCGAAAGCATCAAGGAAAACAGCCCCCACGTGGCATTTACCACTGCACCGAATGACCCGTCTATCTCCAATTCTGTACACAACAACCATTTCGCCAGCGTGATCCTGCGTAGCGATGACTTCAAGTATGCGGTTTCCGGTGATGAGTCCAGAGTGGGCTTCTATCTGGATCCGCAGCTGCCGTGGCTGGGTATCGATATTGATGCCAAGTATTTCAGCGGTGCTGCAAACAAGGAATACAAATGGGATTCCAATACCAGCGGTATTTCCAGCGGCACCGGCAAGATGCTGAAATATACAGTGACTTATAAGAATCTTAGTCAGGAGCTGCTGAACACAAGTACGTATAACCGGAAAAATGCAGAGGCAGACAAGCTGTCTGATCCTACGGTTTCTCTGGCACTGCCGTATCTGGAATCGCTCTCTGCGGACGCATTCCAGTATGTGCAGTATCAGGACGACTCCAACGGCAGCATTGACGGCTATTTCGTCGGCGATCACTACACCAGCACTGCGGAAAAGAACAGCGACAATCAAGTGGTAACGCCTGCGAAGAATCTGGACGATGTGATACCGCAGTGGACATGGCATATTGAAAACGAAAAGGGTGAATTTGTTTCCCTGAAAGAGAACGGTGATGTTTCACTGGCAGCCGTAGACGTGGAAAAACTCCCGTATGCAGACGTGACAAACACCGAAGTCGCTATGGACACGCAGAAGAACCCTAACCCCTACTTTGTGACAAAACCGATCTCCACCAATGTACTGAACCGGAAGATCGTCAACTTCAAGTTCTCCGGAACTCTGGAGCCGGGACAGCGTATTGTGGTAGAACTCATGGTGCCGCTGGACATCAGCAACAGTAACATCGTTTCTGCGGAACTGATGCAGGCAAAGGCATATGGTTTTAAAAACGGTTCTTTCCGGCCGTATATTCCGGACAAGCAGGGAAAAGTCAAGATCGTTGCCTATGAAGTAGACAGCCATGATGTCAACGACAACAAAAGCAGCGGCGATATGACACTGACGATCACATCACAGGCAATCACCCTGCTTTCGATCGATAATGTCACACAAATGAAAACAGCCACTTCCGATCTGGATTCCGTAAAGGCGGCAATTCCGGTTCGGGTACAGGAGGGCGGCAATTACTCTTACTCCATTTCCATGCAGAACAGTTCAGATTCGGATACCGAGTATAAGACGCTGCTGTTTTATGATGTGCTGCCCTATGCAGAGGACACCAAGGCAACTGATTCAAACGTACCCCGAAAATCGAAGTGGAACGGTTATCTGATTCCGGATTCCGTGCGGCTGAAGCAGGTATCCACCAGCGGTACAGTAAATCTGGATCCGTCTATGTACACCGTCTGGGTCGGACCGATCATCAAGAAGAACGGCAGCTATGTGCTGCAGGATGTCAGCATCCTCCCGAAGCCGGCAGATGATCTGATGGATACCGAGAAAAACAATTTCTACCGGAATCTGTATCAAGATGTAAACGGAAAGAATTCGTATTTTGTCAAGCTGTCTGAACTGATCGGCGATCACGAAGCCGGCAGGATCTCTGATGCCGAATACGATCGGCTGGTACGGGGGATCCGTGCGATCTGGGCACAGATGAATAATGCCGACACCAGACTGGACAAAAAGAACCGTATGGAACTCTACTATGAGATGCATGCACCGCTGAATCTGCCGAAGTATGTTGGTACACCTACAACTGAGGACGAGAATGAAAGTGCAGCATCTGCGGAGAGTATTCGCAAGCAGGTAGAGGGCGTGACACAATGGAACACCTTTGCTTCCGGCTATGATTCTGCAAGTGCGATCGGCAAGAACTATCAGGTCTTTGAAAACACACAGGCCGGTGCCTATATTTCTGCACCCAGCGGAAAGGGCTATATCGGCAGCTATGTCTGGAGCGACCTCAACTATGACGCTCAGTGTAACGAAGCAGAATATGAGATGTCTGCCAACGGACGGCTGCTGCCTACCGGCAAATGGACGACCGATATTGACTTTGACGGAAAGCCGGACGATCCGGGTATCAATGGCGTAAAGGTGGAACTGCTGACAAAGAAGGGTTATTCTGTCAACGTCAACGGTGAGGCAGTGATTGCCGATCCGGATCCTGACAGCAACCCGAATCCGGAAAAGACACGTTATGTTGTCATTGACGAGGAAACTGGTCAGCCGAAAACCATTGTAGAAAACAACACCAATTCCTATCAGTATACGTTTGACGGACCGGTAACTTATACCACCGAAAGCGACTATTACGGAAATCAGGGCTACTTCATGCTGTCGAATCTGACACCGGGAGATTACCGGCTGCGGTATACACTGCCGCAGGGATACGACCAGTACTCGGTTACAACACGGGAACTGGGACAGACTGGCACAGCACTGAAAGTATACCGTGACGGAAAGGTCGTCTATACCGGCATTCGCACAGAAGATGACCATACGGCAGTTGCCAACGAAATTGCCAACACAAAGGCTTCGTCCGGACAGCTGATCGTACAGACGGCACCGATTCATGTAGATGCGGTGGAAGAAGATCTGACAAAGCATCAGGCATACGACACCGCCATGACTTCCTATATGCTGGGTGTTTCCAGAGGATACACTTACGGCGGCTGGGCATGGGTCGATGAAACAGACAACAACGGCACCATCGAAAGCGACGGCATCATGCAGGAAGCCGAACAGAAGCTGAAAGATGTGACGGTGGAAATGCACGAAGTCGATGCAGACGGCAACATCGCATCGGAAATTGCGGTAGACGGTGACGGAAATCCGGCAGTCGTCCGCACCAGTGATGAAGGCTATTATCAGTTCCGTCTGTATCCGAACCAGAACTATGTGGCAGTGGCAAAATATGAGGGCAGTTCTGTTATCCCGTATAAGCCTTCGCCGTTTGTTCTGCACAACGATCCGCTGGAAACATCAGATGATAACGATCTGACCAAGGCGGTGAACAACTTCCGCACACGGCCGTTCCTGACCGGCGTGCCTTACGACAAAAACCAGAAGCCGCTGTATGAAAATGACGGTCAGACCTTCCAGATCAACAGAAGCATTTCTCTGGGATTTGTGAATGGCTCCCGTGGATTTATCGGACAGTGGATCTGGGACGACGAAAACTATAACGGCATTCGGGATACCTTTGAAAAGGGTATCGAGGGTGTGACCGTGACCTTGCAGCCGTTCTACTATGACGGCGATACCGGAAAATGGGTAGCCATTACCGGCGGGGACCGGGACATCAAAACCTCAGAATCCGGTTCTTATGTATTCCAGAATGTTTCCAGTTACTACGAAAAGGACGGCAGGGAATATCTTGCTGGTTATCGGCTGTATGTCGATCCGGCTAAGAATGCAGATCTGTACCAGAAGTATGCGATCACCAAGTATAAGCAGTATCCGAACAGCCGTTCTACGGAAAACAGTGACCTGCAATATACCGGTAATATGCAGTACTATCTCATTGGCGATGACTGGTTCGATTATGGCGAAAACGGCAATATCACAGCAACGTATCACAACTATGATAAAAAAGACGACATCATTATTATTGCCGGAGAAACGACAAACCAGAACAACAATGTCATTGCCTATAAGGACACCTACTATGATACCGGCGAAGCACAGCGTCTGCTGGACTACAGCGGCGGCTTTACGGAGATTCAGACTTCTGAAGTAACCGGCTATCTGTGGGAGGACAACGGTAAAAATGCAGCCGGAGAATATCAGGAGGCATTTGACTATGACGGTATCCGCAATACAGTGACTGCAGAGGACAGCACGACTCAATTCTATGAAAAGGGAATTGCCGGAGCGACTGTTCAGCTGGAACAGTATGTGCTGCAAAATGGTACCTATGTACCGGTAACAAGCGGAAACCGTACTGTGAAAACTGATGCAGACGGCAAGTACACATTCTCCGGTGTTTCCACATATGCGGAAATCAATGGGGAAAAGGTGCTGGCACATTATCGTCTGAAGCTGCTGTCACTGCCCAGCGGCATGGAAAACTATGCTGTTACCCGCTATCGGCAGAACGGCGATGCGGAAACCCAAGTGGTGGACAGCCATCTGATAGCACAGAATGAACAGCACGGAGCAGGATATACAGATTATGACATTGCGTCTTATCTGACCTCTCCGGCTGACGGTGATTATTTCATCACTGCAAAGAAGTCCCAGCCGGAAACAGAAGCTGGCATTGACGGAAACACCTATTTTGAACCGTACATTCTCTATGATGATGCAGCAGTGCACGACAGAAATCATGATTATGCCTACGATTACATCAAGGCAAAGGATTATGACGGCTATGACGGCGGTCTGAAAGCATTTGAAACCGCCTCTGTCAGCGGCGTGGTCTGGGAGGATACCAACTATAATGGTATTCAGGACGACGGCGAAGCAGCATATCATAACAGCAAGAATCCGGCAGTTGTGCACTTACAGCAGTATTTCTATCGCAGCGGCGAATGGGTGCTGGAAAATGCAGCATTCCGGACACACGAAACCAAAACAGACGGAACCTACACGTTCAGCAATCTTCCCACCTATGTGGAAAAGGACGGCGTAAGGTATCTGGCAGGCTATCAGGTTGTTCTGAAAACAATGCCGAAAGATTATGCGGCAACGAAGTACTGGAACGATGCAGATCCGTCAAAGGTTTACAGCAAACTGTATGTGACCGATGCCGATGGTGTCGAGGACAGCCAGCGGACAGGTGACCTGCCGGTTACTGTGCTGCAAGGCAATCACGAAATGCTGATTCCGGCACGGGAGGCAAAGGCAGGCACACAGTCCAACGATGCAGAACCGTATACGGATTACAACTGGGCATATGTCTGCGGTACGAACATCAAAAATATCGACACGCCGAATACTGCACAGCAGAAGTACTATGATCTGGTAACAGCAAGAGATTATGAAAATCTGAATGCCGGTCTGAAAAAACGCAACATTGCGGCAGTAAAGGGCAGGATCTGGGAAGATACGGATTACAACGGCATTCTGAACAGCGGTGAAAAGGGCAAGAGCGGCGTTTCTGTCACTCTGGAACAGTATCGCTATGATATCACTGCAAAGCAGTATGTCAAGATGAACGCAGATCAGACAGTCACAACTGACAAGAACGGCGTATACCAGTTTGCCAAGGTGCCGACCCACTTTGTGGTTGACGGCACAGATCAGCTGGCATATTACCGCATTCGTGCGGACGTGCCGGAGGGCTATGCGGTGACACGGTATCGTCAGGCAACAGATGCCACGGAAACAGACAGCGACTGGATCGCAGCAACGAATTATCTGACTGCACTGGACAATGGAGATTACTTCCTGACAGCACAGCCGGCACAAGGTAACGCTCCCTATAATCTGACTGATGCTGTCACGAACAAGGAATACGATTCCATATTGAATGCAGACGTGACTGACATTTATAACGGCGGTCTGAAAGCGTTCGAAACCGGAAAGATTCAGGGCGTGGTTTGGTTCGACAAGAATTACAGCGGCTTGCAGGAAACCGGTGAAACGGCAATGGCGACACAGCAGACGGTCTATCTGGATCAGTATTATCTGGACGATGCCGGAAGCTGGAAGCTGCATCAGACACTCTCCGCAAAGACTGCGGCAAACACAGGAGTATATCAGTTCTCCAAGCAGCCGACCTTTGTAACGGTTGACGGAAAGATGTATCTGGCAGGCTATCGTCTGCGGCTGAACGCGGTGCCGGACGGTTATGCTGTGACAAAGTATCAGGTGCTGGATCCCACAGGAAGCTGCATCAACAGTGACCTGCTGACAGCATCTCAGGAAACGAATGCAGATCAGACGGTGGACTTCAACCAGCCGGACGAGTATATCTTGCTGGCAAAGAAGGCTGTTCACGGTGCATCCGAAAGCAAGGAGTCAGGATTCCACGAATACTACGTGCGGAAGTACGACAATGTCGATTATGATATTGTTACCGCAAGAGATTCTGACGGCGTATACAACGGCGGACTGAAATCCATACAGACTGCGGCAATGGACGGACGAATCTGGAACGACCTCAATTATGACGGCAAAATGGAGTTGAGCGAAAGCGGCTGCGGCGATCTCCATTTGACACTGTATCAGTATTATCTGGACGGAACGACCTGGAAAAAGACTGCGGCGACTATGACAGCAGTGACCAACAGCAACGGTCTGTATCATTTTGAAGGTATTCCCACTTATGCGGAAGTCGGCGGCAAGCGGTATCTGGCTGGGTATCAGCTGCACTTAGATGCACTGCCGGACGGCAATGCAGTTACTGTACTTGCCAACGACAACAAGCTGCACTGGAAGAACGGCGAACTCACTCTCATGGGCGAGCAGGAATATCTGATCGTTGCAGCAGAGGCACAGCCGTTTACCGGAGAGCATACCGGAAACACACCGCAGTACAACACGTATTACGACCGCACTTACAGTGCAGTTCCGAATACGGATACGATCTACGACATCACAGAAAGCCGTGACAGCAAGAACGAGTACCATGGCGGCGTTCGGGCGTTCCAGACAACGTCTGTCAGCGGACGAATCTGGAATGATGCCGATTATGACGGCGGCATGGCGGCAGAAGAAGCTGGCATGGAAGGCTTGTCGATGACGCTGGAGCAGTATTACTGGGACGGCATCACATGGCTGCCGACAGCACAGCAAAATTACACTGCAACTGTAAACACCGACAGCAACGGGGACTATCATTTCGAAAATGTTCCCACATTTGTGGAGATCGGCGGCGAGCGGTATCTGGCTGGCTATCGGCTGAAGCTGGACGCACTGCCGAAGGACGCTGACGGTAAGATCACCTACGGCATTACCAAGGCAGGCAGCGACAGCAAATTCCAAAGACTTGAAAACCCGTATCAGAGCGAGAACCTCTATCTGACAGCACCGGATCAGTATCTGATTCTGGCTGCTGAGGCAAAGACAGAAACCGATTCGACATACCGAAAGCACTACAACGGCAGTGACTATGACATTGCAGATGCCGCAGCCCAGATAGACTGGAACGGCGGCTTGAAGCAGGTCGAAAAGGCACAGATCGTTGGACGTGTCTGGGACGATGCGAATTACAACGGCTTGCAGGATACCGGCGAAGGAAACATTTCCGGCGTAGAAATTACGTTGGAGCAGTACTACCGCGATGCCAACGGCAACTATCAGCCTACCGGCATATTCCAGAAGGATTCTGATGCCAACGGCGAGTACCGGTTTGACAATGTGGATACGTTCTGTAATGCAAATGGCGAAACCTACCTCTGCTATTATCAGCTGAAAATGACAGGCGAAGTGCCGGACAATTACACCATTACCTGGTACCGGCAGGGCGATGATCCCGCAAGGGACAGCGATCTGGATGCGGAGAGCCGTTATCTGACGAAAGACACCTATTTTGTTTGTGCAGTTGCGGATACAGACAGCACGGATTATGCAGTGGACGGCAGAGATATTCTCCGAAAGGAAGATGTTTCCGGTTATGATGCCGGCTTTAAACAGTTGGCAGTAGGGGACATCTCCGGACGGATCTGGATCGACCACAACTATGACGGCATGCAGGACGAAGCAGATGATGCGGCGAATACCGCAGAGGACAAGGCGGCAATTGCAAATGTTACCGTCAAGGCAATACAGTATTATTATGACGGCAGCCAGTGGCAGCCGAACGACACGGCGTATACAGCCAGCACAAGCACAGATGCAGACGGCAAATACACACTGGCGAATCTGCCCACCTGGGTGAGAATCAACAATATGGATTTTGCCGCAGGCTATCAGCTCTGTCTGGAAAATCTCCGCGGCAATTATCTGGCGACACAGTATCGTGTGGGAACTGACCGCACCAAGGACAGCGACCTCAGACTGGACAGCACATATCTGACGAGTGCAAACGAATACATTGTTCCGGCGGCAAATGCGTATGACGATGCCAACGGAAACCAGAATGGTGCTTCTGTACGGGAAGTTCCGGACAGCAATGGTACCATGTACGCCGTAGACCTTGCATGCGGCAAGAATACCGGACATTATGATGCCGGACTCAAGCAGCAGGACAAGGGCGTGATTCGCGGTACCATTTGGAACGATGCGAACTATGACGGTTTGTATAATTCCAACGAAGTGCCGTTGGCAACTTCGGTTCGCGTGATACTGACCCGTGAGATCTATGAAAACGGAAACTGGATACCGGATACTGCATTTGGTGAGGTTTCTGAAATTGTGGATCACGGCGAGTATCAGTTTACGGATCTGGACGTTCACGTGCCGGCAGACCTGTCAGATGACAGCACTTCTGGCAACAAGAACCGCATCTATGGCTATCAGATCCGGCTGGATCTGGCAACTGTGCCGGATACCTATGCGGTGACCAAGCAGTATGCGGAATCGGAGCAGGCTCTGGAAAACAGCTTCCTGAATCCCCGTGACGGCAGTCTGCTGGCAAAGGACGAGTCGCACATCATTTTGGCGGCGAAGGCAACTGATGCAGATCGGGAGCATACCATTACCATTGCAGGTACCACATATGCACCGGCAAATCTGGCGAAATCTGTCGCACCGCACAACGGCGGCTTGACTGCAATCGAAACTGCGTCCATTGAAAGCTACATCTGGAATGACGAGAATTACAACGGCATACAGGACGAAAACGAAGTGGGCGTTGCAACCGCAACGGTCAAGCTGACACGGAAATATTATGATGATTCTGATAAGACGTGGAAGCAGGACGACAGCTTTGCATTGGTTGCAGAGGGTGCACCGGTAGCGACAAGCACACCGGTAGCAACGGGAACGCCTGTGGCAACAGGTACACCGGTAGCGACAGCAACACCTGTGGCAACAGCAACACCTGTGGCAACCGGCACACCGACAGCCTCCGCATCTGGCGGCTATTATCGGTTTGACAACCTGCCTACATTTGTGGAACGGAACGGCGAGCGTTATCTTGCCGGCTATCAGTTACAGCTTTGCGAGATGCCGAAGGGCTACGCAGCGACCAAGTGCCGAATCGGAGAAGATACAGCCAAGGACAGCGATCTGTTTGCAGATACGTTACATCTGTATGAAGATGCAGACGAAGTGATCATACTGGCAGAAGCGTCCAGCGGCAACGGTTTCTACGACAGGAACGTGGGGGACAATGCCTATGACATTGTCAAGGCAAAGGACAACACGGACTATGACGGCGGCTTGACTGCAATCGAAACTGCGTCCATTGAAAGCTACATCTGGAATGACGAGAATTACAACGGCATACAGGACGAAAACGAAGTGGGCGTTGCAACCGCAACGGTCAAGCTGACACGGAGCTATTACGACATCCGCGATACCACTTGGAAACTGGACGACAGCTTTGTGCTGGTGGCAACTGGCACACCAGTCGCAACGGCAACACCTGTTGCAACAGGTACACCGGTGGCGACAGCAACACCTGTGGCAACCGGCACACCAACGGCAACCGCATCTGGCGGACACTACCGCTTTGACAACCTGCCGACCTACATAGAAAAGGACGGTCAGAGATATTTAGTGGGGTATCAGATGCAGCTTTGTGAGATGCCGGAAGGATATGCTGCAACGAAATATCATGCGGCTGCTGACAGCGACAAGGACAGCGACAAGGACAGCGATCTGATCGCCGGCACACTGGATCTGCAGGAGCCGGATACATTCCTGATCCTGGCGAAGGCATTCAGCGGAAATACACCGTATTGCTGTCAGGTTCGCGGCGTGGACTATGACATTGTAAAGGCGGCAGATGTCACCGGATATGACGGCGGCATTGTGCAGAAGGATTCTCATGTATCGATCTCCGGTATTGTCTGGGACGATGCAGACCGAGATCATCAGATCAGCGACGGCGAATCCGGTATCGCCAATGTGAAGATCATACTCCGGCAGTATTATCGCCGCAACGGAAAGTGGGAACTGCTGCCTGAAGCAAAACAAGTTGCCTATACCAATGCAGACGGACAATATCGTTTCGACGACTTGCCGCTGTCTGTGACGGTGGACGGTGTCACATATCTGGCAGGATACCGCTTGTGGATCGATTCGATTCCGGCAGGATACAATGCGGAAGAATATGCTGACATATCGTCGGGCAGTGTGGAGATTCGTGCAGAGGAACGCACGTTGGACGGCTGTATGATTCTGGGAATCCCGGAAGAAAAGGGCGTCACGTCCGGAACTTGTCTGGAAGGATTCAACATCGCCAAGGGCGAGGATATGGCTTTTCTGAATGTCTTTCTGAATCGTGATCCGGAAGAATCTACGGAAACAACAACGGCTACAGATCTTGTTACGACAACAACCGAAACCGCAGTTTCTACGGAATCGACGACACAGACCAGTACTTCGGCATCTGCGGGAACTACCTCTATGGAAAGCAGTACCACGGAAACCAGTACGGCAACAACACAAACTACAGCAAGCACTACAGAATCCAGTACAGCAACAACACGGACTACGGCAAGCACTACGAAAACCAGCACCACAACAACACGGACTACAGCAAGCACTACAAAAACCAGTACCACAACAGCACGGACTACAGCAAGCACTACAAAAACCAGCATCACAACAACACGGACTACAGCGAAAACGCAGTCGTCTCATACTACTGCAACCACACGTACGCATACTACAGCTATGAAACAAACCACCAGCAGCGTTACAACCTCGAAACAGACTACCCACAGCACATCACACACAACAACAGCGAAAGTCACCGCATCACCGGCAACACATACGATTGCAAAAACAACCACGCACACGACACATACCACCAGTCACAGAACGACTGCCGGCACAACCAGTATCACTCAGAGAACATCTGTGACGACTTCCCGAACCACGGGAACGACCCACACGACAGCTACTGTAACGACTACTGGCAGCACGTCAGTCACTACTTCTGCAATACACCGCACGACATCTTCGACAACACAGCAGACTACAGCAACGGTGACACTCTCCAGTGCAGGTCCGACCAGCGTGACAACTACGACACATACCACCAGTCAAACTACTACCCAGACAACGCCGAAACAAACTACGGTATCTCAGACGAATACCACGTCTGTAGCACCGACCAGCCGCACCACTTCTGCGACAGTTTCCACGACTGGAACCACCAGCACGGGAACGACAGACAGCAGTGCATCGACTGGAACACAGACCACACACCACAGCACGCATACCACGACACAAACTACCACAGTTACTGAAACAACGGTGAACAGCACTTGCGAAACATCGGGTGCTTCCACCAGCATTCGACAGACCACATTGCGGAAAAATCACGTGAGCGGGGACACTGTCACGACTACCACAACAGCTGCAAACAGAGAGCATGCGGCAGGTCATCACACGCAGACGACGACAACGGCGGCAGATGTTTCTGCACAGACCTCTGGAACAAAGCGGATACCGCTTCCGCGGCAGCAAAACATTTCGGGAACGCCGAAAACCGGAGATACCACACTGCACATCACCATTTTGATCGCAGCCTGCGGATTCTCACTGCTTCTGGCAATCCTGACAAAGCGGCGTAAAAAGTAACTGCATGCTCAGATGGCTCTGGGCGGCATCAGAAAAAGAGTCACACTCGAAAGGGTGTGGCTCTTTTTGCGTATGAGCGTGTGCGGTTCTGTTTTTGAAGCAGAAAGGTGTCTTGCTTTTTGGAAAAAATTGTGGTATGATAAAAATGAGGAAGAATGTGTCGAAGGGAGCGTAGATGGCGTGATTCGAATCGCGGTGGTAGATGATGAGAAAGATCAGATTTTTCAGTTGAAAAAAATCATTCAAAGCTTTTTTCATGAAAAGGGGAAAAGCATTATGATTTCTTGTTTTACACAGGGGGAAGAACTGCTTACGCAAAGCACTGATTTCGATATGATATTTTTGGACATTCAAATGGAAGGTATTGATGGGATTGAAACGGCAAGATTGATTCGACAAAAAAATAAAAAAGTTGCTCTGATATATGTTAGTAATTATTCAGAGCAAATGGCAGCATCTTTTGCAGTACATCCATTTTCTTTTTTAGAAAAGCCCATTCAAAACTCAAAAATTCGGGAAGTACTAACAGAGTATTTACAGTACTATGGCACAGAGGAAAAAAATTATATCTCATTTCCCATGCATCACGGAAATGTTGTCATAGAACCTCAAAAAATCCTTTATTTTGAATATGAGGGAAATCGAAAAGTCAAGCTGGTATCTACAGAAACTGTATATCATATTATTGGCAGCATGAGTGAATTAGAAAACCAACTACAACAATATCATTTTATCATGCCGCATAAAAGTTTTTTGGTCAATGTGGCATGTATCAATTCATTTTACAATGATATTATTCTTTCAAATGGCATGAAAATACCAATTGCAAAAAACAGAAGAAAACAAGTCCATGAAAAGATCAGTGACTATTTGCATCACCATTTGCAGAAATAGGAGGTGTTTCTGATGAAATTATTATTGAGTTGTATGGTAAGCCTTACTTGTACCTTTTCTGGAATATGGGCGTTATCTAATTTTTTCTCCATTCAAAAATCTGAGATTTGGCTGCGTTTTCTTAGTGTGACGATAATTTCTGTTTTACAAGGATTGATGTGTATATTTGGAATTCCGATTCTAAATACAATAAGTATGTTGGCAATGATTGTTTTATCCACGATTATTTGTTTTCGTATACCAAAAATCTCATTTTTAATTTATGACTTCCTGATTGCATTGATTTGTTTTATAGCTGATGCTATGTCAACGCTGAGCTTGTCCTTTGTGACACAAAAAACGATTTCGTCTGCGGTTGCGGAAGATAGTTTAACGATTTCAAGCTGCCTTCGAACTTGTTTGCTTACATTTATTTTATGTCACATTGTCTTTTCTATGATTCGAAAGAAAAAGAGTAGTTTTGTATGGTATGAATCGATCTCATATGCAATTTTAGCAACTGGAGAAATTATCACTGCCAATTACATCATAGAAAATATTGCAAATACGCATTCCGGAACATTCTTGGTTTTCTTTTTAACAGGCTGTATTGTGCTAGATGTCTACATTGTTTTTGTATTTTATCGTGTTTCTGCGATTCGGGAAATGGAAAAGAAAAACGCATTGTTGCAGCAGCAAACAGATATGCAAATGGCAGTTTATCGTGATCTTGAAAAGCGGTATCAAAATTCTATGACGATCATACATGATGTAAAGCGGCATGTGAATGCTTTAGAGGGATTGATACAGACTGAAAATCTGACAGAAGCAAAACAGTATGAAAAATCGTTATATCAACAGCTGGACAAACTGCACCCATCATTTCATTGCAGCAATCAACTGCTATCTGTTATCCTAAATCATGAGTTGCTGAAAGCAGAACAGAAAGGTATTCAATTAAACTTGAATATTTTATATGATAAGCTTGATTTTTTATCAGATATGGACTTAACAACAATCGTTTCGAATCTTTTAGATAATGCAATAGAAGCGGTTTCGGAATTGGATAAAGACAGAACTGTTTTGTTTGTAATCGAAGAACAAATGCAGTGCTGTATGATTCACACGGAAAATAAGTATGAAAAATTAAGTCCAAATACGGAGAACAGTTTTTTGTCTACTAAAAATGGACATGCGGGAATCGGCTTAAAAAACATTGAAATGACCGTTAAAAAATATAATGGAATCTGGAAAGCGACAGTTGAAAATAACAGCTTTGTGGTGTCTATCACGATTCCGATAGATTCTCAGCCAATTATATGAAATTCGAACCCGATAGTGATTTTGCACAAAAATGCTATCGGGTTTTTGTTACCCCATTCCCGAATAATGCAGATTATTCCCGTTTAGTGCAAAGCTATTGATTTTTTCCAGTTGGACTGCTATACTAAAAATGTAAGAGAAATCTTATTAAATCTAAAATGAGAGGAATGTTTTAAATGAAAAAGAATTCGAAAATAGTGTGGAAGAAAATGGCGGAGGCAGCAAGAAAGACATCTTCGTTCTGGTCGAACTTCCCGTGCTCTTATTGGAACTATGAGCCGAAAATGCCCAAGTCTGTAAAGGAAATGCGGAAGTTCTGATGCTGGAGAAACTTTCGGAGAGGTTTACCGAAAAATTAGTTTCTCTGGGGATTGTTCAGAAAGAAGATGCAGAGATTTACAGCTTCGGATTTTTTCAGCTTTTCATGATGCTGATAAACGTTGTCACAACTATATTTCTTGGGGTTGTGTTCCGTCAGTTTTGGCAGTGCCTGTTGTTAAACGCCTCATATATTCCGATTCGTATGTGTGCAGGCGGACATCATGCCAGCAGTCCGGTAAAGTGCTACTTGTCATCTACGGTGATGATTGCAGGGCTGTTGGTTTTGGTGCGATGGGTGTCGATAAATTTATGGATTTCTGGCGGTTTGATTTTGATTTCAAGTGTGGTGATTGCGATTTTATCGCCCGTAGAAACAGAAAATAACCCTTTAGATGAAGTAGAGAAGCATGTTTATCGTATGCGGACATATATTGTTTTGGGAATTGAAATTGCAGTGACCATAGTTACATTGTGTCTGCATATCAATGTGGCAGCCAAAATTATAGCCTTGGGGTTGTCCACAGAAGCAGTAATGTCGATAGTTGGAAAAATCGAGTGCTTGCAGAGAAAAAAGTTACAAAGTCTGTCATTTAAAATTAGAGGAGGAAAATGAAACATGAAAAAGTTTATTCAGAAAACCGTAGCTGGTGTTTCGGCACTGGCAATGACGGCGGCGTTGAGTGCGACAGCTGTTCCGGCATTTGCAGATGAGTATGAGGCAGTGCAGGCTCAGAATTTTGTTGACTCGTTTGTTGATGAAAATGAAAATGCCATTGCACAGTATTGCGTTGAAAATTGTGAATCCTTAGATGAAGCTGCCGAACTTATGGAACTTTATGAAGAAGGCTGTGCTTTAAGAGTTGCTGAGCAAACGAATGATGCAATTTCTACAGAAAGCAGTAACGATCATCATATTAATGGGGCATATTATTCTGGCACAAACGTTGCAAGCACACCGCACCGTGTAGTATTGTTTGAAATGAATACTGCGGCTGCAATGAAAGGGAGTATTCAGATAACTTGGAATCATGGTCTTGTTTCCTGTGATCCTATTAAAAACACTAAAGATGGATTTAAATCTGAAAAAACTCATAGCTTGCACGCATTCTTTGAAACAAATGAAGAAACGGGAGAAGAATATCTCGATATTAACGGCAGAATTAAAAACACTACGGGTGCTGTTAGTCTTATGTGTCGTTTTGGAATAGATGTTTTTCCTAAGGCTACATCTGAGGCTGCGGTTCTTTCTGCATTTGTTTTAGATGCAAGAGGAATGTTTTCTACAAATGGTAAAGATTCCAACTTTGAACTTCATACATATGCATTGGGAGATTTTGATCATAATGGTGTTGTAGATGCGGCAGATGCTTCTTATATGCTTGAGCTGATTACATATCATAAAATTTCTTTCTCTTATGATTCCTATAATGCTTCTATTTCTAGTTCAGTATGTGTACTTGCAGCAGATGCTACTGAAGATGGCGTTGTCGATTTGGCTGATGTACAGTATGTAAATAATCACAAGGTAAGCTGAATTTAATGGAAATTAACAATAAAATGTTAAAGGAGGCGCTTCTATGAAAAAGAGAAAACTTCTTTCGCTTACAGCATTTCTTGCAGCAATCCTGATGCTGAACTCTGCTGCCGCAGTGATGCCAGTCTATGCAGAAGAAGCAGTCGTAGCAACGGCTACAACGCAGGAAGAATACACTGGCACATGGAAAAACAGTGACGGAAGTCTTATTGCATGGACATACGATCCAACAACAGAAACTGTGACGTTTTCCGGAAATGGTTTTATAAAGCTTAACTATGATTATGAAGCATGGAATTATGGCTGGATCGATGCTGCTCCACGAGATGAAAATAAAAATTCGAAAATCAAAAATGTGGTGTTCGAAGAAGGCATTACGTATGTTGATTATATCAGCATAAATTTTTTTGGATATCAAATCAATTCTGTGGATTGGAATGACTATAGCATAACTTTTCCGGAAAGTATGACTGAGTTTCCGCCTAGCGATTCAAATGCTAAAATTATAAAAGGCTTATACGGTTCACAAGCTTATTACAAATTTGCAGGAATAAAGGACAAAACATTTATTGGAACTGGTGTTGCAAAGAACCCCTTATATCCAACAAGCGGAAAGTCTGGAAGTTTCCATGGAAAATGGTCGTATGATTATAAAAGTGGGCTCATGTCTATAAACGGTCCCGGATTTATATCCTGTTCGGAAGCTAGTCAGAATCCAATGCCTATCAAAGGCTATATTATCGATTCCGATATTGTATTTCCCGTTGATGAAAAACATACTACTTCACGTGGCTTCAATGAATATGTATATGGTTATCTATTTACTGGAAGAAGAATTTATTGCAGTAAAGACAGTCAGTTCGCTCAGGAGTATGAAAAGATTTGTAATATCATCAAAAGTATGCCGGAATCCGACGAAGATTACGATTACTATCAGGAAATAATGTCTGATTATTTCCATGTTACCTATTTGGACGATGATACTCCGCTGTGCGGTGATGTAAATCTGGACGGCAGAGTGGATATTACCGATGCAGTTTTGCTTAGCAAGGCTGTCAGCGGCAGCGTGGAAGTGAACGATGTACAGAAATCTGCAATGGACTGCGATGGTGACGGTGAGATCAGTTCCAATGATGCAACTACTCTGATGCAGTTCTTGGTGCACGCTGTGGACAGCCTGCCGGTGAAATAACGATCGTTTGAAATATTGCCTAAATGAAAAAATGAGTTTTGTTCAGCCCTGCCGGATTGCTGTATCCGACAGGGCTGAAAACGAAGGTGTGAAAGTATTGTCAACGATGCTGTTTCCCAAAACGCTTTCGGAGAAACCGGAAACGAAATATCGAAAACAGAAAAAGCACATCGCGAATCGCAGCAGACCCCGCTGGTCTGGCGAACGTGATGTGCTTTTTGGTTGTAATGCAAAGGGAAAACTCTTTTTCAAAAGGCGTTTTCCCGCATTGGCTTTTCAGACTTAGGGCAACACCGCACAAACATTATGCAGCGTCATTCCGTACTGGGCAGCGTTTGAATCAGGTGCACCAGAAACCGCAGCAGCACAACTGCATCATTGCTGCCGGTTTCTCCGTCACCGTCGCAGTCGGCATTTTTCTGGGCAGATTCGCTCAGGCTGATGGTTCCGGCAACCGTCTTGTTCAACAGAACCGCGTCTGAAATGTCCACCTTTCCGTCCAGATTGACATCGCCGAAGATCACGATTTCCGTTGTCGGGGACGTACCAGAGGATTCGGTTGCCGTTGTGGCAGAAGTTGCGGCAGTAGTTTCCGCAGAGGACAGAGTTGTGGTGTCCTGCTCTGTGAGGGAGGTTGTGGCTGCGGTGGTTTCGGAAACGGTAGCTTGCGTAGATGCAGCTGTTTCAGTTTCTGTAGCCGCAGATGTAGCCGCAGGCAGTGTGGTCGCTGTCGTTGTTGCAGTAGCTTGTTCCTGTGCGGAAGTTGCAGTGGTTTTGGACGTGTTGGCAGTGGTCGTAGCAGGAACAGTTGCTGCCGTTGTTTTCGCGGCAGTGGCAGTAGTTGTTGTGGTAGTAGTAGTAGTAGTTGTTGTTGTTGTTGTTGTTGTTGTCGCAGCTGTCGTGGTAAAGGCGACCGCATTCCACTTCTGGCAGGCATTGCCGTTGACCGTCCACTGCTGCACATTGGCACCGCTGGATTTCTCCGCGTTTGCCACTTCTACAGCAGCCCGATCTTTTGAAGTGCGTGTCAGGATCGTATATGTTCCGTCGGGATTTTTGACAAACTTGAACAGATGCGAGCTGGACTTGTTGTTGGTGTGGATCTCGATGTTGGAACCGTCTGCTTCTCCCGCAGAATTCAGATAGTAGGTCTTACCATCTGCCAGAGCAGAGAGAATGTAGTAGTATCCGCCGCCGAATTCTTTCAGTGTCCATGAGTTGTGGGCTGCGGGTTCATTTGCACCCCACTGCTGCACGTTGCTGCCGTCCTCAGCCTTTCCGTTTGCCACTTCCAGATACAGATTGCTGTTGGCATTGCGGAACTGGTATGTCTTTGTGGTATCCATGACACAGCCGGTGTCCTCTACCTGTGTCAGCTTCCACTGCTGGGAAGTGTCGGAGAGGTTGACTGCCCATTCCACCACGTTGGCTCCGGCACTTGTGGAAGCCGCCTGTACGGCAACGCAGCTCTGGTCGCCGCTGGTCTTGGTGAGCAGGTAATAGACACCGTCTGCGGCTTCGTAGAATTTGAACCGCTGTGCATCGGCATCGGTGGCAGACCAGATGCCGAGATTGGTGCCGTTTGCCGCAGCATTTCCGGCAACGTCCAGCAGATAGCTCACCTTGTCACCGATCTGGGGATACAGGGTATAATAGCCGTCACCGTCTGACAGTACCCGCCATGTATTGTGGGCTGCGGGTTCATTTGCACCCCACTGCTGGACGTTGGTGCCGTCCGCAGCCTTTCCGCCGTCCACTTCCAGATACAGTCCGCTGTTGACGTTCTGTATCATGTAGACTGCACCTTCCTGCAAAACTGCCGGTGTGTAGTCAGTCACCGGATTGCCGTAGGCAGAATCAAAGCTGTCCGTCAGGAATGGTGCTGTGTAAACAGTTGCCGCAAAGGTCTGCAGGCTGCTGTCTGTGATGTATTTCAGTTCGCCGGAAGATGATGCAGCACCGGCGTATTTGGTGCAGAAATCCTTGGTGTCTGTGCCCCTGGTGTTGTAGGCATCTAACAGTGTGTAGCCGTAGTTGTCCTTGGGGTTCCATGTGCTGGTGACTTTTGCGGTATAATTCAGCTTGGTCGGGGTTTCTGAACTGTTTTTCGCCGTGTAGGAACCGTTGTCCCGATACGGAGAAGTATCCGGCTGTACAATGATTTCCCGTCCGGAAACCGCCTGGAATCGGCAGTTTTCGCTGACCATATTGGAGCCCTCGCCGCTGATGATCTGGTTACAGCTGTTCGGCAAAAAGCTGTCATCGCCGGAATAGTAGTTGTTGTAGATGTGACCGCTGCCGTTTCCGATCTGCGGGCAGCGGCGGACACATTCGTCCCACCAGTTGTACATCAGCGTGGTGCGGCAGCGGGAAGTTTCACTGTTCTGTGTGCCGTATGCCACCGTCCAGAAACGGTTCTTGAATGTGTTATAGGAAATCGTGATATAGTCCGGACTTCTGCCGTTGTCTTTTGCGTCCAGATAGCTTTCATAGGGGGTGTTCAGCCAAATGAATTTTCCCACTTCGTCCTGCCCGTTTCCCGTATGATCTGAGGGCAAGTAGGAGATAAACGTGCAGTGATCCACCCAGATCTGACGCGAGGACCAGATATTGATCAAGATCCGGTTCTTCACATTCTTTGCGATCATGTTCAGATTCCGGAAAATGATGTTGTCGCTGGGATTGTCGTCCACTGCACCGTAGGTGTCATTGGTGCGGAACTGAGAGTCGTAAATGGTCTTGTTCCCGTAAGAACCCACAATGGTCTTGTTGTCCCGAATGCGGGTGTGGGACTTGTTCTGCATATCAATATCCGCCGTGATGACAATGGTTTTCGGCTCTGTGGTATTCAGCTGTTTTTCCAAGTCGTCCGCGGTGGAAACGAAAACGGTTTCGCCCAGCAGACCGCCAATGGTTCCCGCTTTTTCCTTGCCATTTGCCAGTGCATTTGCGGCGTACCCCTCCAGTCCGCTGCAATTCAGCTTCCACTTCTGGGCACCGTCACCGGTGTATGCGGTCAGCCCGATGGTGTTATTTCCCTGATAATAGGTCAGTGCCGCACCGGTGGAAACGCTGGTGATCTTGTAGTACAGATCGTATCCCTCGAAGTCTTTCTGTACGCTTTCGATGTTCCAGTTCTGGCTGCTGTCAGCAGCCTTTGCCGTCAGTGTGCATGCTGTGCCGTTGGCAGTCAGATACTTGCCGTCAGCCAGACTGACAATTTGGTACACGCCGGCAGAAACATAGTCAATACGCCAGTCCTCTGAATTGGCTCCGGCGGCTTTCTGCGTGTTGGCGGCACTGCCGGCATTGTTCAGATTCCGGTTCGTGGTGTACGCCCCGAAATGTACTGCCTGTGCCGGATAAGCGGTCACGTCCGCAGCCGATACAGAACCTGCCGGCAGAATTCCAAGCAGACTGCTCAGAATTGCCAGTACGGTCAGTATGGTAGGCAGCAGGTGTTTGTTCTTTCTTTGTTGTTTCATTCCCAATTCCTCCTGTTTTGGTATTGTGGATTGTAGCTATATTTTATCACAGTTCATGAGATAATTCAATCAGATATGATGCTATTTTATAAGAAATTGTGCTATTATTTCATTGCGGTGAGAATAATATCTTATAATTCTTATTGACATTAGCCGCTTTTTCCGCTATAATAAAGGCAATACCGCACAAAGATTGTGCGACAGATGCGTCGTCAAATTTT
>ENA-OYXK01000130-OYXK01000130.1-human-gut-metagenome-genome-assembly--contig:-NODE-130-length-42366-cov-6.641157_pt1 | contig 42366 bp, 31 predicted proteins | sample MGYA00244215_ERZ653417 | MGnify/ENA primary metagenome ERZ653417 (study PRJEB26926, sample SAMN06164905) | human gut metagenome | biome: ENVO:00009003; feature: ENVO:2100002; material: ENVO:00002003... | reverse complement strand
AGAGACAGACAGAAAAGTTCAAATCACTGGCAACTCCGTTCTATTTTTACGATATAACGTTGTTGAAAGAAACACTTAATACGGTAAAAACGGAAGCCGGAAAGTATGGCTATCATGTCCACTATGCAGTCAAGGCAAACGCCAATCCCCGCATCTTGTCTATTATTGCAGAATATGGCTTGGGAGCCGACTGTGTGAGTGGTGGTGAAATACAGGCGGCACTCGATGCAGGTTTCCCTGCCAGAAAAATCGTTTATGCCGGTGTCGGCAAAGCAGACTGGGAGATCAATTTAGGACTAGACAACGATATTTTCTGCTTCAACGTAGAATCGGTTGCCGAACTGGAAATCTTGGAAGAATTGGCTGCCGCCAAAAACAAAGTGGCCTCGATCGCCCTTCGTATCAACCCGGAAGTAGACGCTCATACACATGCCAAGATCACGACTGGCATGAAGGAAAACAAATTCGGTATCAATTTGAGCCAGCTCGGACAGGTGTTAGATTTAGTCTGCCGTCTGGAACATATCAAATTGATCGGCATCCATTGCCATATCGGCTCACAAATTACAGATATGGCTGCTTTCCGTGGCCTGGTAATCCGTGTCAATGAAATTCAGGAAGAGCTGGAGGCGCGTGGAATAAAAGTTGAGAATCTGAACTTCGGTGGCGGTCTCGGTATCGATTATTATCACCCGAATCATTTGCCTATCCCGGCATTCGACAACTATTTTGCCGTGTTCAACAAGCTATTGCAACTTCGTCCGGGACAGCAGGTTCATTTCGAGCCGGGACGTTCCATCGTCGCACAATGCGGTTCGCTGATTTCTAAAGTACTATATGTAAAAGTCGGCGAGACAAAGAAATTCTGTATTTTAGATGCCGGCTTCACCGAACTGATCCGCCCGGCCATGTACGATGCATACCACCGCATGGAGAATATCACCAGCGACGAAGAAGTTGAAGTTTATGACGTTGTCGGTCCGATCTGTGAATCGTCCGACGTGTTCGGTAAAGATGTCGAACTGAACCGCGCCCACCGTGGCGACCTGATCGCCCTCCGCTCTGCAGGTGCTTACGGCGAGGTAATGGCCTCACAATATAACTGTCGGAAATTACCGACAGCTCATTACTCGGATACGATGTAAACCCTATTTCAACATTATAGAATGGTCCATGCAAAAATCTTTTCCATACAAGCTTTTGCATGGACCATTATTTTATCAAACCGTCTTTCGAAGTGGTATCCGTAGTCCGGGTGATGTATTTGTTATAAATATCCAAAAATCCTCCGTACATTTGTATCAGCAAAGACAATTTAATATCGATGAGCGAAAATTTACTTACATTCTCCGACCTGGAATTACTCCTAATCGGGATTACTGGCGTGTTGTTTATCATACAAATACTTTATTATCTGATCACATATTCACGCCCTTTACGTGCTGCAACAGCCAAAAGCACGGAACGTGTCACGGCAGACAAGGATGCACAACCTGTCTCCGTCATTGTCTATGCCCATGGCGAACCGGAAGATTTACGCAATAATCTACCGATATTGCTGAACCAGGATTATCCGGATTATGAGATCATTGTTGTCAACGACGGTTCCGATGCCAATAGCGAAGACGTTCTGAAACTTTTTTCAAATGAATACAAAAACCTCTATTACACATATGTGCCTGTAGACACTCAATACCTGAGCCATAAAAAACTTGCGCTCACTATGGGAATCAAGGCAGCCCGACATGACATCCTCCTTTTCACCGAAGCGGACTGCCGCCCGATCGGTCCGAAATGGATCAAAGCAATGGCCGGTTCCTACAATCCCGAAACGGACATTATTTTAGGTTTCTGTGCGTATCGGCATACAAAAGGGTTCTTGCACAAGCTCATTGCCTATGACAACCTGACAAATGGGTTGCAAATGATATCTTCAGCCCTCTCCCATCATCCTTTCACGGGAAACGGCCGGAACCTATCCTATCGTAAGAAACTGTTCTTTGCCCACAAAGGTTACTCCAGATCCCTCAACCTTCACGCCGGAGCAGACGATCTGTTCATCAATGAAGTCTCGAATCCCGCCAATACACAAGTACAACTCTCGTCCGATTCCATCATTAAGATGAACAAAGTAGGAGATTCCGAAACCTGGAGAGAGATAAAAACCTCCCGCGCCGCCACCAAACGTTTTTACAAAGGAGGTTCCTTAACTTTTTACCGAATGGAAACCATCGGTTATCTGTTCTTCTGGATTGCGGGAATCGCCACTTTCATCATCGGGCTTTCAGGAAACTGGCTGCTCTCGATATTGGCCGGATTACTCTTATTCCTCCGCTTCACAGCCAAAGCACTCGTTTATAAAAAATCCGCCTTACTCCTGCAACAAAAGCCATTAACCGCCTGGCTTCCTTTGTTGGAAATCGCTCAACCGGTCTATGACATATATATCCACATTTACAGGATGTTCAACGGGAAAAAAGATTTTACAAATAATGTGGCATGAAATAATATGCCAATGTGCTAATTGGCATATTATTATTATTCAAATCGAATACTTTTTGCCGGATGGATTTTGGTTATCAGGTAGGAAGGCCCAAGCATCATTAACATAGCAGCGGCCAATGTACCGATGTTCAGCAAAACAATGGAAAAGACGGTCAGGTCGATAGGAACCGCATCCAAATAATAAACGGACGGATCAAGCTTTACGACACGGAAATAAGATTGAACAAGACAAAGTACGATCCCGATTACATTGCCCCATATCATCCCTTTGCCAATCAAGAAAAAGGATATATAGAGGAATATCTTGCGGATACTGGTGTTATTTTCACCCAAGGCCTTCAAAATACCAATCATGTTCGTCCGCTCCAAGATAATAATCAACAGTCCCGAAATCATGGTGAAGCCAGCAACAGCAAGGACCAGTATCAGGATCACCACCACATTAATATCCTGCACCTCCAGCCAATCGAATATCATCGGATTCAGTTCTTTGATGGAGCGGGTATAGTATGTGTTACCATTCCGGTCTTGCTTCTCAGCAATATCAAAATACAAATCTTCAGCAACCCTGTCCAGGTGGTCATAATCATCCACTTGCAATTCCAAACCGCTCACCTCGTCAGGCGCCCAACCATTCAGGCGGCGTATTTGGCGGATATCAGCTATCACAAACAACTTGTCATAATCAACAAAACCCGTCTCATAAATACCCGTTATACGGAATTTACGAGCACGCACTTCGTCCTGCACAAAATAAGTCAAAAAGGAATCTCCAACTTTCAGCCCCAACAGATTAGCCAGATAACGGGAGAGCAACACATCCGTAGACACCTTATCGGTAGGAAGGATAAACAGCTCACCCTCTTTCAGATTATTACGAAAGAAAGTCCAGTCATAGTCCCGGCCTACACCTTTCAGCACGATCCCCTGGAAATCACTGTCGGTTTTCAAGATTCCCGGCTTCGTGGCAAAACCTTCCACATGCGTAATGCCGGGAAAGGTTTTCAGATGCTCCAGGAGCGTATCGCTCACTGCAATCGGAGTCGATTCGTAGGAAGCATTATTATCAAAGTTCGTGATTTGGATATGTGAGCCGAAACCGATCACTTTATTCCGAATTTCCTTCTTAAAACCAATGACTATAGCCACCGAAAGGATCATAACAGCCAGTCCTAAGGCTATTCCAATCATAGCAATACGAACAACAGGAGGAGTAGCCAGCCGGTCCCCCTCTTTGCTGAAATAGATGCGTTTTGCTATAAAATATTCTAGGCTCAAAGCTATTGAGAATTAAGAATTTTGGATTGACTAGTTTTAATTGTCAATTGTTCATTGTAATTCATTTATACTGTTTTTCCCGGATATGCCTCCAGCGCCTTCTGAAGCACCACGAGTGCCTTCGCCAGATCTTCTTTTTTCAGAACATAAGCCATACGGACTTCATTCTTCCCCAACCCCGGAGTCGTATAGAAGCCAGAAGCCGGAGCCATCATGACCGTTTGCCCTTCATATTCGAAATCACTCAAGCACCAAGCACAGAACTTATCAGCATCATCCACCGGCAACTTTGCTACCGTATAGAAAGCTCCCATCGGAATCGGGGAATATACCCCCGGAATACGATTTAAACCGTCGATCAAACATTTACGCCGTTCGACATATTCATCATACGTCTCACGGGCATATTCTTCAGAAGCATCCAGAGAAGCCTCAGCTGCAATCTGGCCGATCAGAGGCGGACTCAGACGAGCCTGGCAAAACTTCATAACGGCATTGCGGACCTCTGCATTCTTCGTGATCAACGCACCAATACGGATACCACACTCCGAATAGCGCTTGGAAACTGAATCGATCAGTACAACATTTTGCTCAATTCCTTCCAAATGACAAGCCGAGATATAAGGCGAACCAGTATAAATGAACTCACGGTACACCTCATCCGAGAAAAGATAAAGATCATATTTCTTTACAATATCTCGTATCTGGTTCATTTCACGGCGGGAATATAAATATCCGGTCGGATTATTAGGGTTACAGATCAGGATCGCTTTAGTACGCTCATTGATCAGTTCTTCGAACTTCTCCACTTTTGGTAGGGAAAAACCTTCCTCGATCGTTGTCGTCACCGTACGGATCACCGCCCCCGCCGAAATGGCAAAAGCCATATAGTTGGCATATGCAGGCTCTGGCACGATAATCTCATCACCAGGATTCAGACAACTCAGGAAAGCGAACAATACGGCTTCCGAACCACCTGTTGTAATGATAATATCATCCGCCACGAGATTTATATCATACTTCTTATAATATCCTACTAATTTTTCACGATAACTACGATATCCCTGACTAGGGCTGTATTCCAACACCGATCGATCGATCGTCCGGATCGCATCCAATGCCGCTTGCGGGGTAGGCAGGTCAGGCTGACCGATATTCAAGTGATAGACATGAACACCTCTCTGTTTGGCAGCATCAGCCAACGGGGCAAGTTTACGAATTGGGGAAGCCGGCATATCGACTCCTCGTTGTGAAATATTAGGCATTACTATTACGGTTTGTTTTTAGAATGAGACAAAGGTATACATTTTAGTTGAAAGTTGAAAGTTGAGAGTTGAAAGTTGAGAGCGAAAATAACTTTCAACTTTCAACTCTCAACTTTCAACTCTTTACATTCCCGGACGCGGCGAATCCTTACTTGCATGCATAGTCGAGATAAAGGCATTCGGATCGATTTCCTTCACTTCATCTTTCAAACGGGGCAGGTCTTTACGTTCGGCAATGGTAAAGATGATCTCTTTTTCCTTTCCTTCATACATACCGCGACCATGCAAGAAAGTACCTCGCATCCCCATCTTTCCTACAATCAGTTCTTTTACCTCCTGCGTTTTCTGCGATACGATAAACACCGCCCGGTTAGGATTCTCGGTCTGGAACATTTCCACCACCTTTCCGAATACGAAGATAGCAAACCAAGAGTACAGAGGCACCGCCCAATCTTGGAATACAAGTAACCCCAACATCACCACGGTCGAATCTATGACGATAATCATATTGCTTACCTTCAAATTTGAATTTAGGGCGATCACACGGGCCAACACATCCGTACCGGCGCTCGTACTTTGCGCACGGAACACACAAGTCACTCCAAGTCCCAAAATTGCACCACCGTAAAAGCAAGCAATAAAACTGTCATTCTCAACCAATGGCTGATTAGCAAACAGATATGAAAAACTATCTGTAAAAATGGATATCAAGACAAAAGTCACAATTGTTTTCGGCCCTGACGCCAAACCGAGTTTTTTCATGGCCAAAAGCAACAAAGGCACATTAAAACAAAGAGCAGTCGCACCCATCGGCAATCCTTCGGGCATAAAAGAGAAAAGCCCCTGCGTCACGTGGTGCAAAACAATCGATATACCATACACCCCTCCCGGTACGATTTTATAAGGTGCAAGAAATAAGCTGTAACTAAGTGCCTGCAAAAAAGCACCGATAACGATCAAAGTGTAGTCTGCTACATTTTTTTTCAGCGTGGTATTAGAAACCAGATTAAACGGTTGTTCCATGTTTGCGTTGTTGTTCGATTTTTTGTATTGTTCATTATTTGTTAAAACAGCGCAAAGATATATAAAAAAGAAGAGATTGTACACATAAAGCATACAATCTCTCCTGCTATCAAAAATAACCTAGCCCAGATTGAATTATCAGAAATTCAAAGTGCGGTTATTATTATTTGTCACATTCAACAGAACCACATATTTGCGATACTGTTCAGGTGTAAGAACCTTCTTCATCAACTTCAAATTTCCATAAACAGCCTGACGCATCTTTTTGTCACGCATTTTTTCACTTGCCCGGAGACTTTCTCCTTGCATATCCAGAAAATACTCATTGATATTTGCTACTTCATTGGCCTGATAAGAGGACAACTGCAAATAGTTACTCAATTTTTCAAAGTTAATAGCAAACGGTTCTTTACTCACATTGTTACGGTTCTCGCGTGCAAAACCCATTGTCGCACATAATAAAACGGCTGCAACAGCCATACCTAAACGTCTCATAATACCTAAACATTAAATTGTTAAACCTAAACACAGGGGCCATTTGCCCCTTTTCTTTTTACCTTTTATCTTTTCGTTACTGCAAATATAACAATGTGTTTTATAATATTGTTCTTGAACACATTCAAATATTGTTAACGATTAGCAAATTGGATACTATTTAACAATTAAGAAATCTTTTTGAAGCACAAATGAGATATTTACTACAAATAAGACACCATATCTCCTCATCAAACAACCGAATCGATAGCACACAGATATTAACATCAGAAATTTCGTCATGACTACTTACAAATCGGACGACCTTCGATTTACAGAACCAGTCTGGGTTGGGATTCCAATTCAAGCAAGAACTTTTTAGCCGGAAGCCCACCGCCGTAACCTGTCAACGAATGGTCACTACCGATCACCCGGTGGCAAGGAGCGAATATCGATATGGAGTTTGCACCATTGGCATTGGCAACCGCACGGACTGCTTTGGACATACCGATACGCTGGGCCATTTCACCATAAGAAACTGTCTTTCCAAAAGGTATTTCCAGCAGTTTGTTCCAGACTGCTTTTTGAAAGTCCGTACCAACAAAAAGAAGCGGAACATCAAACTCTTTACGCTTTCCGGCAAAAAACTCGTCGAGTTGCCTTGCTGCTTTCTCGATTACTTCCGATGTACCTACCTCAAATTCGGCACACAGCATCCGTTTCAGTCTCCGGTCTACATGATCACGATGTTTTTCTACCTGCCAGTCACATAAGCAAAGTTTGTCACCAAACGAACCGAGTAGCAGCAGGCCGCAGGGCGATTCGTAACGCTGTACTTTGATAATATTTTTCTCTTTCTTCATAATAAACTTATACTAATAATTTATGTTTCTCATACGATGGCCTCACCCAACGCAGATAAACACCAAGCGAAGCCAGACAACAACCTGCTCCCACTCCATAGGCCACAGCCAATCCGGCACAGGAAGCGATAAAACCGGCCGAAAGTATCCCGATACCGACACCCAAATCAAAAGAGGTCAGATAAGTGGATGTCGCCGTTCCACGCATATTATGTGGAGCGACATTGACAAAGAGGCATTGGAAAGCCGGAACCCCTACTCCATACCCGATACCGATCATCAAGGCGCAGGCAAAGAAAACCCAAGACTTGTGGACAGTTGCAAACACGGTAAACGTCACCAACAAGCAAACCGCAGAACAGACCGATACCCAATGAATCTTCCCATGATCGACCAGCCTACCGGAGACCAGACGCGACGTTCCCACTCCTACCGCCATATAAATAAAGAAATAACCAGGATCGGCCACTTCTATTTCCTTTCCGTACAAAACGACAAAAGAAGTAATCATCCCATAAGGAATTGCAACCAGGATATAAGCGAGCGCAGCCGGCAACGCCTTCACCAAGATAAAACGGTCGAGGGAAAAATGCGGCCGCGGAACCTTTTCTCGCTTCGGATAGCGGATCAGGCAGACAGAACCGACTCCGATAAAAGCAGCCATCCAACCGATAAAGACAACCGGATCAAACCCACCTTTCCCATAGATGGCAACAGCTGCCAACGGAGCCAGCGACATCGCCAAATTGATTGTCAGACCGTAAAACCCCATTCCTTCACCACGCCGGGAGGAAGGGATCACATCAATCGCAATCGTATTGCCGGCAACCGAAGTCAACCCCATAAAACCACCCTGAACGAAACGGACAGCCATAATAGTCAACATGGTCGTAGCAATCAGATACCCGCCGAACATGAAAGCAAAAACGAAGAAGGCGAAAAGATATAAAGGCTTACGCGAAAAGCAATCCACCAAAAAACCCGAAAAAGGGCGGACACAGAGCAAGCCGATTGTATAACTGGACAACGCGATCCCCACATTTGCCGTACTGATCCCCAGAACTTCCACCAGATAGACCGGCATCGTCGGCATCAGTATATAGAAAGAGAAGTTCATCAGGAAATAAGAAATGCAACATTGCACGAAATTCCGATTCCATAATATGGGTTTACAATCTTTCATTTTATTCACGCCAGCTCACTCAATTCCAGCCAGCGCATTGTTTTTTCGTCTATTTCTTCTATCACTTTTGCGATTCGTTCGGATTTGGCCAACAGTTCGTCATTGCTCAACGTACCGCTGCTCATGGCCGTTTCCAACTCTGCTTTTTCGGCTTCAAGCAGAGGAATCTCGACCTCGAGCGCTTCAAACTCCTTGCGTTCCTTGAAAGTCAATTTCTTTTTCTGCTCCTTTTCAGGACGCGACGTTTTCTCCATGGTGGGAGCAATTCCTGCCCGTCGTGCAGCTTCAGCCTCTTTTTCCAACTGATCCTGCACCTCTTTCCACTCGCGATATTGCGTGTAGTTGCCCGGAAAATCCTTTATATCGGCATTTCCCCGAAACACCAGCAGATGATCGACCACCTTATCCATAAAATAACGGTCGTGCGACACGACGATCGCACATCCTTTGAAGTTCCGCAGATATTCCTCCAATACATTCAGCGTGACGATATCTAGGTCGTTCGTCGGTTCGTCGAGCACAAGAAAGTTCGGGCTACGCATCAAGACCGTGCAGAGATACAAACGGCGTTTTTCTCCCCCACTCAGCTTGAAAACGTAATTATGCTGTTTTTCCGGAGAGAAAAGGAAATAGTTCAGGAACTGTGAAACACCCATCTTCTTCCCGTCACCGAGGTCAACATATTCCGCGATATTCTGGACCACATCGATCACCTTCATCTGCTCGTCGAACTGGAGGCCGTCTTGGCTATAATAACCGAACCGGACCGTTTCTCCTACGTCAAAACGACCGCTGTCAGGCTCCACTTCCCCCATCAGCATCTTGATAAAAGTAGATTTTCCCGTTCCGTTATTCCCGACAATCCCCATCTTTTCATAACGGGCGAATATATAGTTGAAATCTTCCACGATCTTCAGATCACCGAAACGTTTCGAAACATGTTCCGCCTCGAAAATCTTCGATCCGATATACGACGCCTTCACATCCAAGTTGACATTACCGGCCTCATGCTGCTGTTTGGCTTTCTTTTCAAGCTCGTAGAAAGCATCGATCCGGTACTTCGCTTTTGTCCCACGCGCCTGCGGCTGACGGCGCATCCAGTCGAGCTCCTTGCGAAGCAAGTTACTGGCCCGGTCCACCTCGGCATTCAACGCGTCCATTCGTTCTTGTCGTTTTTCCAAATAATAGCTGTAATTCCCTTTATACTGATAAATCTGTTTCCGGTCTATCTCGATAATCTCACTACAGACACGATCCAGAAAATAACGGTCGTGCGTCACCATCAAAATACTAATGTTCGCGCGAGAAAGATATCCTTCCAGCCATTCGGTCATTTCCAAGTCCAGGTGATTGGTTGGCTCGTCAAGGATGATCAATTCGGGATCGGTGATCAACACGTTTGCCAAAGCCACCCTTTTCAACTGCCCGCCGGAAAGCGTTTCCACCTTCTGGTCGAAGTTATGGATTTTCAGCTGTCCCAAAATCTGTTTGGCACGCTGTTCATAATCCCAGGCTTTCAAGTTATCCATCCTAAGCAGGATATCTTCGAGATTGGAATGATCGCCGCTTGCCATCGCCTGCTCATATCCGGCGATCAAACGCACCGTCTCGTTCGGAGAGTAGAAACACGCTTGCAAAACAGTCAGGCCGTCCGGATAATGCGGCATCTGTTCCAGGTAGCCAACCCGCAGATCATTTCGGAACACAACCGCCCCGCTGTCATAATCCTCCTTTCCGGCTATAATATTTAGCAAAGTCGTTTTCCCCGTACCATTCTTAGCTATCAGCCCGACCTTCTGCCCTTGCGCGATTCCGAAAGTGATATCTTCGAATAAAACCAAATCGCCGAAGCTTTTAGTCAACTTATCTATTTGTAAATAACTTATCATATATTCATATCAGCTTTAAATGCAGGACAAAGATACAAAAAGATCAGGCACGATGAACGGGATTATTTCGTATATTCACACTGGAACAGTTGCCTGTCGACAATTGTCGACAGGCAACAACTACGGCGGAAAAATCCAATTACCTGAAAGAAAAGCCGGATTATCCGACAGACAATTCAAAGATATATGCCAGGCTGTTTTAAACAAACTTCTTAACAAATATGTTTCCTTTATAATAAATTATTACTTTTGCCGTTTTAGATAAATTTTAACAGATACACTATGTTGACAACAATGATCATCGTGTTCCTGATAGGATATTTGCTTATTGCGCTGGAACATCCGCTAAAAATCAATAAAGCGGGAACAGCACTCCTGACTGGAACAATCCTTTGGGTTTTATATACATTTGGGGCCCCTCAATTTATTCCGACCGCTTCAGCCGAAGAATTTAAACTTTTTTTAGACGCATTCCCATTCATAAAGGATCTGCCCTATGCAGACCAGTGTATCCGTTTCGTCATCGACCATCAGATACTGGATAGTATCGGTGAGATCGCAGAGACTTTGATCTTCCTGATCGGGGCGATGATCACCGTAGAACTCGTCGATTCTCACGGAGGATTTATGTTCATCACCAACCGCATCACCACCAACAGCAAGCGGAAGTTATTGTTCGTCATTGCTACGATCACCTTTTTTATGTCGGCAGTCCTAGACAACCTGACTACTTCCATCGTCATGGTCATGCTGATCCGAAAATTGATTGGCAATTATAAGGAGCGCTGGATTTTCGGCAGCATCATCGTGATTGCCGCCAACAGCGGCGGGGCCTGGTCGCCCATCGGCGACGTGACAACGATCATGCTGTGGGTAAGGGGAAATATCTCGACTTCGGCAACGATCCCGCATCTCTTTTTACCGAGCCTCGTATCAGCATTGGTCCCGGTATTGATCATATCCCGCTATTTGCACGGCAAAGTTACGCCTCCCAACGCTTTCGAGGAAAACCGTGACAACCTTCTATTAAAAGTATTGAAAGCGAACGAAAAACTGGCGATCCTCTGCATCGGCGTGTTCTGTCTGCTGTTCGTCCCGGTGTTTAAAACGGTCACGCACCTGCCCCCTTTCATGGGGATTTTGATGGGAGTCGGTATCCTGTGGATATTCACTGAATTGATGTACCGGAAAACTCCAATCAACGAGGACCTGAAACTCCGTTTATCGAAAGTAGTGAGCCGTATAGACGGAGCCACTCTGATGTTCTTCCTCGGTATCTTGCTGGCTGTGGACGCACTGCGTTGCAGTGGTGTTTTAGGCAGTTTTTCCCTCTGGCTGGACGATACGATCGGCAATGTATATGCCGTCAACCTGATTATCGGAACGCTCTCCGCCATCGTCGATAACGTTCCGCTCGTCGCCGGTGCTATCGGAATGTACCCCGTTGCCTCGGATGCGATGGTCACTACGGCTGCCGATCCAGTCTATATGGCTCATTTCATACAAGACGGCGTGTTCTGGCAATTCCTGGCCTATTGTGCTGGCGTGGGTGGCAGCATGCTGATCATCGGTTCTGCTGCCGGAGTTGTCGTTATGGGACTGGAAGGGATCAATTTCATCTGGTATCTAAAAAGAATCTCGTTGCTCGCATTGGCCGGCTATCTGTCGGGAGCCGCTGTTTACATCTTACAAAATGTACTATTAGGCATATAGAAAGATTCTTATTATATTTGTCGGCAATAAATATAAATATACACAATGAATTTCATTTCCAAACTATTCAAGAAGAAAGAAGAAGAAACAGAAGTCGTATCGAAAGGCTCCGTAGAGGAGTTCGTTACGCTGATCCGCGTGTATTACCAGGCGGTAATGGCTGTGCAGTTAGGTATCACCAACCTCAATATATTGAACGATATGGCGTTGTTCAAACGGATGCTTAAGATCCCGACTCAGAACAACAAGTTGGGCATAGCCGAGAAATCCCGTTCCCGCAAAATCCTAATGCAAGAATACGGGCTGAACGAAAACTTTTTCAAGGAAATCGATGCCTCCATCAAAAAGAACTGCAAGACGCAGAACGACATCAAATCCTATTTCATCATGTATCAGGGATTCAATAACGACCTGTTCTCCCTGCTCGACAACCTGATGCAATGGAAATTCCGCTTCTCCATGCTAGTGAAGAAACTGTTATATTCGCAGACACAGAAGACCATCCATGAGATTGTAACCCGTTCGGAATGGAAAGATGTCAGCGTTCAGAAAGTTGCCTGGAGAATACGGAAATACAAAGAAACGCTCGGCTATTCGGAAGAATGGATGACCGACTTCGTGTACAATGTTGTGCTGATGGCCAAAGAAGATGCCAAAAGACAGAAGAAAGATGACCAATAACACCGTGACCATATGAGCTACCTGTTTTTAGAATATCCGAAATGCAACACCTGCCGAAATGCAAAAAAATGGCTGGATGAGCATAAAATAACGTACGAGGACCGCCATATCATCGATCGGAATCCTTCTGTCGAAGAGCTGACAGAATGGATCAAACGCAGCAAGCTTCCTTTGAAAAACTTTTTCAACACCAGCGGACTGGTTTATAAGAAGATGAAATTGAAGGACAAGCTGCCTGCGATGAGCGAAGCGGAACAGATCGCTTTGCTGGCTTCAGACGGCAAATTGATCAAGCGCCCTTTGCTGATCAGTGAAGATCAAGTTTTGGTCGGTTTCAAAGCAGACGAATGGAACAGCCAGGTAAAATAATGAAAACGCCAGCCACTCAGCCGATAGAGCAACATCCGTTAGGGTTCTTCCTCCCGGAAAACACGAAATTATTGATGCTGGGCAGTTTCCCACCTCCGCGTGCACGCTGGTCGATGAATTTCTACTATCCGAATATCCAAAACGACATGTGGCGGATACTCGGACTGGTTTTCTATAACGATAAAGAATATTTCTTAGAAACCAAAAAGGCTTTCAGTGAAGAGAAAGCAAAAGCCTTCTGCCGGGAAAAAGGGATCGGAATCGGTGATACAGCTATGGAAATCATCCGTTTAAAGAATAATGCTTCCGACAACTTCCTGCAAGTGGTCACACCGTTGAACCCGGTTGAGGTTCTGGCCAAAATACCAGAATGCGAAGCAATCGTCGTAACAGGTCAAAAGGCGATGGACACGCTTATCGCCACGCTGCCTCCGGTTGAAGAACCCAAAGTCGGCTCCTACTCCCGTTTCACCCTGTCGAGCCGCATTTTCCACCTCTACCGCATGCCTTCTTCCTCCCGGGCTTACCCCAAGCCGTTAGAGGAAAAGGCCGCAGTATATAAACAGATGTTTGAAGATTTAAAGATGATATAAATCAGTCACTTTCGGCTTAATTCCAAAGTAACATCATCCGCAATGAAAATACCGGTTCACCAGTTCAAGCATTCCTTCGGGATCATTTTTCAAGTCTTCACGTAATGTCGTGTCGTTATAACTTACCAATTTCTTTATGATACCGTCGATCATGCTCGGACTAAAGACATTATGCTGTTCGAATATCCCCCTCTGCTGTTGCAGACGTTTGGCAGAGGCGGCACAGCTATCCGGCAGTTGGTCCAATGTTTCCAAACGAGCCTTGTTTTCTTCCTGATGAATATTCACGTTCACATAAGTCTTTTCTGCAATATCCAACGCATCCGGGATTTCAAACCCGTAACGGCAAGCGACCGCCAATCCCGCCAACAACTGATATAAATCGGCCGATCCGTCCGGCGAACGCATTTCGACCGTCTGCTTCTGCGTCGTGTCATAATGACTATCTGCCTCCAACGGGTTTGCCAGCGAACACATATCCTTCTTGGCGGCCCACCCCAACGGAACACGCACTAAAACAGAGCGGTTACGGTCGCCCCAGCAAATATTCGTCGGAGCCTCCTGGTGAGGAACCAGACGGAAATAAGAAGTCGGGTTCGTATTGCCGAAAGCCGTAATGGACGGAGCTAACTTCATCATGCCGGCAATTGCCTTACGAGCCGTTTCCGACAAAACGCCATCCTGCAACATCTGGTTCTTGCCATCCTTCATAATACGCATATGTATATGCAGACCGGAACCCGCTTTTCCAGCCGTGATCTTCGGAGCAAACGTAATGTTCAACCCGTACTCGTATGCCAGATTACGGATCACCCATTTGGCGATCATCAACTGGTCGGCGGCATCTTCCACCCGCGTAGGCAGGAATTCAATCTCATTCTGTTCATATATTTTACCATTCAAGGTAAAATTACCAACTTCCGAATGCCCGTATTTTATCTGTCCTCCCGCTTGTGCGATATATTGCATACATTGCGTACGGAACTGGTTGAACTTCGCATAAGGCCCCGATTCATGATATCCGCGTTGATCAGTTGCCGGGAACAAATCTTCCTCATCCGCGATCACATAATACTCCAGCTCTCCCATCGCCTCGAACTGCATACCTGTCACATCCGAAAACGCCTTGCTTGCCTTGTGCAGCGTATATTCAGGCGAGCTTTCCAGCGGTTCGCCATCCTTATTAAAGAACGAGCACAGCATGCTCAACGTCGGCAATTCGGAAAAAGGATCGATAAACGCCGTACGGAAACGCGGAATCACATACAAGTCACTGCTACCCGCCTCGATAAACGAAAACAGGCTGGAACCGTCCACACGCTCCCCGCAGGTCAGGATTGCATCCAGATATGCCGCATTGTTAATAACAAAATTCAATGTTTTCAAGCGCCCGTCACCTGCAGGATACATAAAGTTCACCATCCGGATATTCTTCTCCTTAATGTACGATACGATATCCGCCTTTGTAAATTCGGCAGATGGCTTCTGAAGGAACTCAACCAAAAGGTTGGCATTCATGTCTAATTCGTCTTTCATGTCTTTGTCGATTGTTTGTATAATTATATACCCGATTAACAACTCTATTACACCAAAGATAGGAAAGAAATTCCGGGAATCACCAAAGAATCGAGAAAATAAGTGGTTTCATCAACTATTTTTTGTACATATAGTTGGAATTATAGAATATTCTCTTACCTTTGCAGCCGCAAACACGGAAGTAGCTCAGTTGGTAGAGCACTGGTCTCCAAAACCAGGTGTCGGGAGTTCGAGCCTCTCCTTCCGTGCCAAAAGGAAATCATTTCGATTTCAACAATTCCGCAATCTGTTCCCCGAACACAATATTCAATATCTGATCTTTTTTATCGCTGTCCAATTTTATTTGCAGAACAGCTTCGGTCGATGTTCCATTCCCTTTCGCCATAACATATTTATCGGGAAATGTAATAACATCTATTACAGACATCTGCAAGGCATTTGCAATTTGCAATAACGTATTATACTTCAATTCACGTTCACCCGACATGATCAAGCTAAATCCCGCCTGCTTCATACCAATCCGCATAGCAAGATATTCCTGTGAATAGCCTTTATTTCTTCGAATTGTATCTATATTCTCCAATATACTGTTCATACTTTCAAATTAACAATTGTCTAAGAAGAAAATAAGCATACATCGTAATATTTTATTGCGATTATTTTTGCATATATAACATTTTGCAATATCTTTGCTGCTGATACAATTTAAAACTATTAACAAGGATTGTGTTTACAAAACTCATTCTTAAATCAATTAAGAGGATTGTTAACCTATAAAGATATAATCAAATGTGTAAATTTTTATCTAAAATATATGTTCCACCTAATACATGTTGCCTATGATCTATCATCTCTAAATTCCGTTTTTTTAGCTGGATAGCAATATCCATATTAGTTTTTTAACCTTATATTCATTTAATATCCAAACACATGGAAAGATATTCTTTAAACCATTTATTCAGGATGCTTGGCTGTTTTATGCTTTGCATCATGTTTACAGCAACGGCATTCGCACAACAAAAGACTATAAAAGGAACTGTTGTGGATGCGACCGGTGAGCCCTTAATCGGTGTCAACGTATCAGTAAAAGGGACAACAATCGGTATAATCACCGATATTGACGGCAATTACACATTGGAAGTTCCCTCCAAATCAACTATCGTCTTTTCTTACATCGGCTATCAAACTCAAGAGGTTGCAGTAGGTAACCAATCAACGATCAATGTAACTTTAAAAGAAGACACTCAAAAACTAGAAGAAGTCGTAGTAGTCGGTTACGGCACACAAAAGAAAGTGACTGTAACCGGTTCTGTTGCCAGTGTATCCGGCGAAGAACTGAAAGCCTCACCGACAACCAACCTTACCAACGGCATGGTAGGCCGTATGCCAGGTGTTATCGGTTTTCAGACAGCTGATGAACCGGGTGGTGGCGGTACCACAATTCGTATACGTGGTACAAATTCTTTAGGCAGTAATGACCCTTTGGTTGTAATCGATGGTGTGCCCGACCGTGATGGTGGTATGAACCGATTGAACCCGACTGAAATTGAATCAATCTCCGTATTGAAAGACGCATCTGCCGCCATCTATGGTGCACGTGCAGCGAACGGTGTAATTTTAATTACAACAAAACGCGGAAAAGAAGGTAAACCCACAGTCACATTTAATGCCAGTGCCGGTTTCTCACAGCCGACTCGCCTGCCAGAAATGACCAATTCATTTGAATATGCGACAATGTTAAATGAAGTTCTTCCCGGCTCATTTTCACAAGAACAATTAGAAGGTTATCGTACCCACTCCAATCCATGGAAATACCCTGATACAGACTGGTTTGACACTGTTATCAAAAATGCATCTCCATTATACCGCGCCGATTTAGGGGTATCCGGAGGTACTGATATCATTAAATATTATGTCAACTTTGCTGCAAATGGCGAAGATGGCCTATATAAAAACTCAGCAAATAGATACGACCAATATAGTTTACGCACAAATCTGGATATCAAGACCAGTAAATACGTCAATTTCCAGTTAGGGACAACTGCCCGTTTAGAGGACACTCACTATCCTTCCAAAAGTGCAGGGGACATATTTGCAGGTATTCGTCGTAGCACTCCGACATCCCCCGCTTTCTGGCCAACAGGAGAATTTGGTCCGGCAATCGAACGTGGTGATAATCCAGCTGCAACCAGTACAGATGCAGCCGGCTTCGACCATTACAAAAATCAATATATTCAGAACAATTTATCTGTAAACGTTCAAATACCTTGGATTGAAGGTTTAACTTTAAGAGGAAATGCTTCATATGATGTTCATTTCATGAATCGCCGATTAATGAAAAAACCAATCTATTTGTATAGTTGGGATGGTGTGAATGAAAGCAGCGAAGGCTTAAGTGCTTCCAAACAATGGCTTGATGCTCCTACTTTAGAACGTAAACACTCAGAACAGATTGACTGGATGATCAACGGTTTGCTCGACTACAATCGGACATTTGGACAACATACGATTGGCGTTACATTCGGTATGGAAGCTCAAAAAAAACAATATGAAGAAACATATGCTTATCGTGCCGGCTTCATATCCGACACAAAACCCGAATTAAATTTAGGAAGTGAACAAGGTTTGCAAAATAGCGGTCTTTCCTGGAAAGAAGCACGTCTAAATTATTTTGGCCGCGTATCTTATAATTATCTGGAACGCTATTTATTCGAATTTGTTTGGCGTGCAGACGGTTCTTATCGTTTCCCGAAAGATCATCGTTACGGTTTTTTCCCTGGAGTATCTGCCGCATGGCGTGTTTCTGAAGAAAATTGGTGGAAAGAAAATGTACGTTTCATTGACTATTTCAAGTTGCGTGCGTCTATATCCCAGACAGGTAATGATGCACTGTTAGATGCTAATAACAACTATGATCGTTCTATCCAATATCTAAATACTTTTAAATTTAATGACACAGGTAATATTTTCGGAGGCAGTGAATATAAACGCCTATATCCGACTCGCACTCCCAACTCCAATATCACATGGGAAGTCGGTACTACGTACAACGTTGGTTTGGATTTCAAATTCCTTCAGAACCGTTTAAGTATCGAAACAGACGCATTCTATCATAAACGTACTAATATGTTGATCTCACGTAATGCCTCACTCCCTGAAATCACCGGTATCACTCTACCGCGAGAAAACATCGGCGAGATGAAAAACAGAGGGTTCGATATGCTAATCGGTTGGAATGACAAAATCGGAGAAGTCGAATATTCTGCATCACTGAATATGACCTATGCCCGAAATGAGATCATCTATTGGGACGAAACACAAAACATTCCTGAATATCAATTTTCGACAGGGCAATCCGTCAATAACAAACTATATTATGTAGCAGACGGAATCTTCCACAATCAGTCAGAAATCAATGCTTACCCAACTTGGGGAGAAGAACAAGATGAAAATGGCAAGCCGATCCTAGATGCGAATGGGAATAAAAAGACGACAGTCGTTCCAGGTGATATTCGTTTCAAAGATATCAATGGAGATGGTAAAATCGATGGTGACGACCGTATAAGATCTGACAAAAATGAAGAACCCCGCTTCGTTGCAGGTTTGACATTAGGATTGAAATGGAAAGGATGGGATTTGATGTTGTTATTCCAAGGTGCAACCGGAGGTCAAATGTATATTAGAACTTGGTCTGGTTTACAAGGTAACTACCTGAAAAGTTATTACGATGAACGCTGGACACCGGAGAATCCGAATGCAAATGGCCCCCGCTCATACGATCGTGAAAATCAATATTGGTACAGTAATGAGAATACTTATTTTATCAGAAATGCAAACTATCTGCGCTTAAAAAATGCAGAATTAGGCTATACGTTCTCTTTCGAAGAATTGAAAAAAGCAGGTATTTCCAACCTACGGTTGTATGCAAACGGAAGTAATCTATTAACTTTTGACGGTGTTAAAGATGCTGACCCAGAACAAAGGAGTTCAGATATACAAGGATATCCACTGAGAAAAATAATCAACTTCGGAGTACAAGCAACATTTTAAAAGGCAATTATTATGAAAACGAAACTAAAATATATTTATCTTTCAGCAGCAACTTGCTTTGCTTTATCATTAGGTTCCTGCTCTGATTTTATGGACTTAACACCAGAAGACCAATATGATGAAGCTGTAGTATGGTCAGATGCCGAACTTGTAAGAACAGTCGTAAATGACATCTACGGATATGTCCAACATGGATCTGAGGAGGTTAATTCATCAGCCATGACAGATGACGCATTCTTCACACATGTATATGGTACACGTGACTGTAACGAAGCCACAGTTTCTGGAAGTAACCTCGGCTGGTATGACCGAGGCGATTGTCCTTTCCAATGGACTAATCGCTATAAAGGTATTTACCGTGCGAATTTATTCCTAAAAAACATAGATAATGTTCCACCTAAAACCGGAGTTAATTTAGATGTCTTAAAAGGAGAAGTTTATTTTCTGCGAGCTTATTTATACACAGAGTTGGTACGTGGATTTGGAGGAGTACCTCTCGTAGACAGGACTTATTCCATAGAAGAAGCCTCCAACATGAATTTGCCACGTAGTAACATGGCTGATTGCCTTGATTTTATATTAAAAGACATAGAACAAGCAATCAATTTATTACCTGAAACAGTCAGCGGAAGTGATTTGGGGCGAGCTACTAAAGGAGCAGCTAAAGCCCTAAAAGCCCGTATCTTACTTCATGTTGCCAGTCCTTTATTTGCAGATAGGACTGTCAATACATTGGAATGCAACCAGTATAACGGTGACCGTCAAACTCTTTATCAAGAAGCTCTGGCTACCGCAAAAGAAGTTATAGGTAGCGGCACTTACTCTTTGGTCGACTGCAATGGCAGCACGAATGATGAAATAGCCGACAAATTTCATAAAACGATAATATCTAACAACTCGGAAATGATTTGGGCTAAACAATTCATCAACATAGATAAGAACGAAAATAACACCGACATCAACAACATCCGTAACCGTGCCGCTTTGCTACACGGTCCAAACGGATATCACAACTGGGCAGGCACAACTCCGACTCACGATTTAGTCATGGACTTTGAAATGGAAGATGGTTCACTTCCACAAACTCTATTAAAAGCAGGCGATAAAACAACTGACAATCCTTACGCCAACCGTGAACCGCGCTTCTATGCCTCCATTGGATACGACGGTGCAGAATGGGGACGTGCAAGAGCATCGGATGCCGCAATTTATGATCCGACCGATTTTGGTAGTCTGCAAATGGGATATTATGAGTTAAGCGAAGGTGGAAGCGAAATCGAGGCAAATTTAGCATTAGACAGAGAAGGAATAGCCACTTCCGTCGAGAAATTCAATGGTTTCAACGGGGTAGACACCCGTAAATCCAATATTGAGAACTGGAACGGTTCATACACCGGCTATTTGGAAAAGAAACTGATCGATGGTAGCGTAAATGCCACCGAACACAACTTCCAAACCTGTCCATACCCATACATCCGTTTGGCAGAAATGTACTTGATTGCGGCTGAAGCATGTATTGAATTAAATAAATTAGATGAAGCCGTTACATATTTGGATGCCTTACGCTTACGGATAGGTCGTCCCGATACAAAAGCAACTTTAGCAATCCGTAAACAAGCCTTTAATCAGGTAGATATGCGCAAATTCTTACAACACGAACGCCGTATCGAACTGATGTATGAAGAATCTCGTTATTACGATGTTCGTCGCTGGATGATTGCACCGGAAACTGGTAATAAACCGTTATTAGGTATTACCGTTGTCGGCCGTCTGAAACCGGGTAAAAAAGCTAGTTTACCGTATGTTTACAATACAGATATTTACGAATACACATACCACGTTATCGATATTTCATATATCGAAAAACGCAGATGGGATAACAAGATGTATTTCGCACCTATAAAACGCGAAGAAATCAAACGAAACCCTGGTATGGTCCAGAACCCCGGAATGGAATAAATAAATTTAGATTAGAGTAGGTTAATCCCTACTCTAATCTAGCCTCTAAGTTGCAATCACAATATGAATAAAAGTTCTCAACTATGTAAAGACAATCATCTTTATCGTATAGCTCGCCATTTAATTATAAATAGCAGTTACACTGATAATCTTGGCCTATATGATGGGAAAATAGGTATAATTATTTTTTTTGCCCATTTAGCCAGATATACACAAAAACAAATCTATGATGATTTCACAGGGAAATTATTAAATGAAGTTTATGCTGAAATTCATACCGAAACTCCCATTAATTTCAAAAACGGACTTTGTGGTATCGGTTGGAGTATGGAATATCTTTTACAGAATAATTTCTTAGATGGAAATTCCAATGAAGTACTTGTCGGAATCGATGCAAAAATAATGGAACGCGATCCCATACACATGAGTGATAAAAGTTTTGAAACCGGTGCTGCCGGTATTCTGTTTTATATATTAACCCGACTATTTTCAACCAAAAGAGAAAAAGAAGATATACCTTTTATGCCTTCTTACTTGGAAAGTTGGCATCAGATCGCTCAAAAGGAATATGTGCAACAAACTGATTTAGGCCATTTTTGCAGGCTATTCTTACAATGGAGAAATCATGAGGAGATAAAATTCACAGTCAATAAACTGTTACCCAATATAATTCTTTCATCCGTTCCGATGATGGATGAAGAATTTGTTTATTTGCCTTTCGGACTCAAAAACGGGAGTGCAGGTATAGGGCTTAAAAACATACTATCATGATACAATTGTTTATCTTCAATGAAATAAGCCGAGCTGCCATATACGGTATCGGGACTTACATACAACAACTCATTGCCTGTTTGGATGATGAGTTCCAAATCAATATTGTCAATTACTATTCAGACAAACCGGAATTCACCATTATCGAAAGCAATAAGATACGCGAATTCTTCATCCCAAGAAATCAATTGAAGTACACAGAGGGTAAATGTGACGAGACTTACTTTATCAATAGCGTTTATCTGTTATCCGACTTTATTGATTCCGACAACAAAATAATATTTCATTTCAATCATTTCCGGTATGAGAAAACGTTCAGCCTATTACGAGAATACTGGCCAACTTGTAAAATTATAGTAGGGATTCACTACTTTAATTGGTGCTTTCCGTTGAACGGAAATACTGGTTACTTCCGAGAAATCATACATAAAAATCCAAATGACCTGACGGACACATTGGAGAAAGAGACATCGGCTACATACCGACAAGACGTTGCTTTTCTGCAAAATGCAGACCATATTATCTGTTTAGCCCGCTATGCTAAAGATCTTTTATGCTCGGATTATCAGATCCCGGAAAACAAAATATCATTAATTTACAACGGGCTTAAAGATGAAGCAACCTTTTTAACATCAAATGAAAAAAAAGAGATTAAAGAGAAGCTACATATCGATCCAAGCGAGAAAATAATATTATTCGTCGGAAGATTAGATGATATCAAAGGAGTTGACTATATAATACAAGCCTTTAAAAAGTTATTACAAAAAAGAAATGATTGTCGCCTCATTATCATCGGTGATGGAGAATATTCCAAATGCCTGGAAGAATGTAAAGGGGATTGGGGAAAAATCCTATTCACTGGAAAGCTGCCCAAAGAAAAAGTATATCAATTCTACCAGATTGCAGATATCGGTATAATGCTGTCCAAGCATGAACAATGTAGTTTTGTCGCGATCGAAATGATGATGCACGGACTCCCCATTATTGCAAGTGACTCAACCGGCCTGGATGAAATGGTTTCAAATGGAGTAAACGGATACAAAATAAAAACAATCGAAAATAAAGACAAAGTATCTTTTAACACAGATGAATGTTGTCTGTTATTGTCTCTGGCACTAATTAACAATGAGGAAGAAGAATTGAAAAACAAGTGTCGCCGACAATATGAAACACACTATTCATTAGCCTGTATGAAAGAGAAAATGCAAACTTTATATAAACTAATATAACCTAACGATTATGAGATTTGACGACTTTTATAAAACCGTATATAAAGAACTATCCAAAAAGGGATTTCACATCACACTGGCAGATGTTAAAAAACAACTGCTACAGCATCCTTTTTATCCAAGTATACAATCTGTTACGGATTATCTGACCGATCTAAATATTCCCAACACTGTAGTCAGAATCGACTTTGAACAATTGAAGGATGCTCTGACAGAAGCAGATGTTGTAGTCCTCCTAAAAGACGAGGAAGGAGACAACTTGCTATGGATAAAAGAAATCAATAATACAACTGTTATCTATTCGAATGGAAAATCAGATCCGGTCGAAACCTTTCTTTCACAGTGGAAAGGAGTTTCCCTTTTGTTACAAATCGAAAAGGGGGAGATCGAAGACGAATTCGATTATCACAATGAGATTATAAAGCAGAATCGAAATTTATACTTTATAATGACCGTCGGTTTTATCATCATACTTACAGGATATAGTTTTCTTCACATTTCCGATCCGGTTACAATCTGTTCCCTGATACCCAAAATAGGAGGTCTTATTTTCTCCATCTTACTGGTTGCTATGGAGTTAGGTTTTAAAATAGCTGTAACAGAAAAGTTATGTTCCATCAGCACCGGAAACGGATGTGAAAAGGTTACCCACTCCAAAATGTCATCAATCACCCGAAATATCAAATTGGCAGACCTGGGAATAATATATTTTACCACAACTCTTATTTTTCAATTAATAGGAAATATGGCAATATTAGCAAATATTGCTTTACTATGCATTCCTTTGATCATTATCTCTATCTTATATCAAACGTTCAAACTCAAAGTATTTTGTCCTTTATGTTTGAGTGTAATGCTTATGTTGGTACTTGATATTTTAATTTACTATTTTGCAGGCATATATACAGATTCTTTATTTAAACAACTATCCATATCCGGTCTGATCGAGCTATTGGGAATCGGCCTATTCATCTCCGGCAGTTGGTTTATTCTAAAAAGACAGATTCAGGAGAAACATTCGTTCGAGAATTATCAATACCAATATTACAGATTGCTCCGTAACCCGGAACGAATCCGCAGTTTGGTTCAATATCTTCCAGAAGAAAACGTAGGACATCCTGAAAATGAAATTCTATTAGGAGATAAAAATGCCCAATTATTAATTACAGAAGTGATGAACCCTTATTGTTCACCTTGTGGAGATTCGATGAAAAAAATTGCCCAATTATTGAATATCTACGAAACTGGACTTCTATTTCAAGTTTTGTTTATATCCAAGAAAAGCGATAGGGAAAGATGTAACCGGATTATTAAACATTTGCTTGCATTTACCAAAGAACATGATTCCCAAACGGCAATGACCGCATTATTAGATTGGTTCAAATCAATGAACTATGAAAAATGGGCAAAACAATACCCTATCAATTCTCCTCTTTCAGAAGAAGAGTTCAATCGTTACCTGGATATTGGGAAAGAACTCAAAATAAGTCATACACCAACAATGTTCATAAAAGAGAAGCGAATGAACGCAGAATTGGGACTCAAAGATTTACGATATTTCATTGAAGACGAATTGCCTTTAGCATAAAAATATTTTTGCAAAAATCCCAAGTCGTAAACGGGTTAGTTGCGATACTGAAAAAGTTCCAGTAATAGAGCTTTATAAACTTTCAAATTTATACGTCATGAAAAAAGTAGAATTCATGAAGTTAAATCTTCAACAGGAGAACATTCTTTCTAAAGAAGAAAGAAAAGAAGTATTAGGTGGTTATCAATGTTATGTTCGATGTGGAAGTAGCGTCATAGTGACAGGAGCAAATAATTGTGCAGAACTGCAACATGTTTGTGGTCCTTATGATAAGCCTTCTTGCTGCGTTTGTAACGGTTCTTGCTAAATCAATCGAATCTGACAAACAAATCTATATTTATGTCATTCCCTTATTACCAACAACTCGACTCCATGGACTGCGGCCCAACCTGCCTTCGTATGATTGCAAAATATTACGGTGTAAACTATTCTTTGCAATTTTTGCGGGAGCAGACCTATATTTCAAGAGAAGGAGTGTCGATGGAGGGAATCATAAATGCAGCTGAATCTATCGGGTTTCGGACACTCGGAGTACGAATTACGATTACGCAATTAGTAGAAGAGTGTCCGTTACCTTGTATCCTTCATTGGAATAAGAACCATTTTGTCGTTTGCCACAAAATAGAAAAGAAAAAAGGAAACTACCATTTTCATATTGCAGATCCTGGCTCTGCAACTTCTGTTATCTATACAGAAAAAGAGTTTTCCAAATGCTGGATTAACACGCAAGTAGCAAACAAAGAGGCCGGATTAGCTCTGCTTTTAGAACCATCTCCAGAATTCTACAAGGAATCAAAAGGCCATGCAAGCGATAAACAGCAATTAAGTTTTTTCTTCAAATACCTGACTCCTTATAAAAAAGAATTATTACAGCTTGTTACCGGAATGATTATTGCCAGCGGATTACAACTAATCGTTCCATTTCTTACACAAGCATTGGTGGATAAAGGAATAAAAAATAGCAACTTGAACCTGATCACCCTCATCTTAATAGCCCAGTTGTTGATATTCTTTGGTGGATTATCTGTCGATTTTGTCCGCAACCGCATTCTTTTATATACAAACACCAAAATAAACATTACCCTTATCTCCGATTTTTTAGCAAAACTGACAAGATTACCCCTTCATTTTTTTGATACTAAAAAGATTGGAGATATCATGCAACGGATAGGTGATCATTCCCGAATAGAATCTTTTCTTACCGGTTCATCACTTACAACTTTCTTTTCCTTGGTAAATTTCATTGTGTTCAGTATTGTTTTAGCTTATTATAATTGGATTATATTCGCTTTATTCGTTACCGGTAATAGTTTATATGTTATCTGGATCATGTTTTTCATGAAATTTCGAAGAGAGTTAGATGTAAAACGCTTTGCACAAGCTGCCGGTGAACAAAGTAATCTTTATCAACTGATTACAGGAATGCAGGAAATCAAATTGAACAATAGCGAAGATCAAAAACGTTGGAAATGGAAACAGATACAAATCAAACTATTCAGAATCAGCCTACAAAGTTTAAAAGTAGAGCAATACCAGAAGTTAGGATCTGCATTCTTTAACCAAACTACAAATATCCTAATTACATTTATAGCTGCTCGTGCCGTTGTGTCAGAAAATATGACATTGGGAATGATGATGTCCGTTACTTATATTGTCGGACAACTAAATGCCCCCATTGAACAATTCATCAGTTTTGCGCGTGCTTTCCAAGATGCCCGAATCAGTTTGGAACGGTTGAACGAAATTCATCAACAAAAAGATGAAGAACAAGACATCTCCACTAAAAGCAGAAACCTGCCGATAGACCAGACAATCCATATCAACCATCTGTATTTCAGCTACAGCGGGCATGATGAAGATACAGTGCTATCAGATATCAACCTGACCATTCCTGAAAAAAAGATAACAGCAATTGTCGGAACAAGCGGAAGTGGAAAAACAACATTGATCAAACTTTTACTCGGATTTTATTCACCCCAAAAAGGAAGCATTCAAATAGGTAATCTTCCTTTAGAAAAAATCAATCCTCATATTTGGAGAGAAAAAACCGGAGCTGTTATGCAAGATGGTTACATTTTTTCTGACACAATCACCGAGAACATAACTGTTGGTCAACACGTTATAGACAAAAAACGTTTACAAAATGCGGCTTCTATAGCTAACATTCAAGATTATATCGAGTCTCTTCCTTTAAAATACAATACAACTATAGGAATTGAAGGTAACGGTATTAGTCAGGGACAACGACAACGTATACTGATAGCACGCGCTGTTTATAAAAACCCGGAATACATATTCCTGGACGAAGCGACTAATGCCCTCGATGCCAATAATGAAAAAGGGATACTGGAACATCTCCAATCATTTTACAAAGGCAAGACCGTCGTAATAGTTGCTCATCGACTCAGTACGGTAAAAGACGCAGACAACATCATCGTATTGGATCATGGACAAGTCGTAGAAGAAGGAACACATACCGAATTAACCCAACAAAAAGGCTTTTACTACCAATTGGTTAAAAACCAATTGGAACTCGGCCTATAACTATTCAGAACCAGCCAGCACATCTATTTTTGTTTGTACAAAAATACATATCACTCTATCACTTTTTCATGATATCATATTAATTATCAACCGATAAAGAAGTGATACATGCCCTTTTTTATGTATCACTTCCCTATCACCATCCATCACTGTGTCTCATCCTGAAATAGGTTGACTGCATATTAAAACCAGTCTCATTTATTTTTAAAAAACCATTGATTTTCTTGCATTTCCTCTATATTTTTATTATCTTTGTAAGGACTTAAAGTCATATACATCCGGATGTTTCCAACCCCTACACCCCCATGTACAGACTGCCGTCACCCGGGTGTTCAGAAATGTAAATCCGGGTGTAAAGAAAGTTAATTAGGCACTTCTCTCAGTTTTATTCATTGGTTTTATCAAAAATACAGCTTATGTCACACGCTTATGTAGTACGTCCCAAAGTGGACAAAAGCGGAGAAACAGAAAAAATCCGCTATTATGGTGTCCCGGTAACATCCGGGCAAGTATCGACCGAACAACTGGCTACATGTATCTCTACCCGGTGCACGCTTTCAAGAGGCGAAATACTGGCGGCCATAATCGAAATCGGACGCGAAATCCAGTTCCAACTGGATATGGGGTACACCATAAACCTTCACGGCATAGGAACATTGTTCCTCTCGGCCGGAAGTGAAGGATATGAAAACCCGAAAGACTGCACGCCTCATCGCGTGAAAGCTAAACGGCTATGCATCAAGGCTGATCCGGAAATGAAGAAGTTCATGAAAAGACTCAAGTTTGAAAGGTGGAAATGATTTGCAAGTAGAAATTCATGATAAAAAACAATCAAAGATGAAGGTAACGTTATATCGATATGAAAAGGAGACGCTCGTCATGCGTTCCGTTGAAATGGAAAAACTGCAGGCTGCCCTACGAACAGAGAATCTCAACAAACCGGTCAGCACCACACGCGACAAAGCCATGTTTGCACTGCCCGGCACGCAAAACAGCTACATACAGAAACTTCCGGTGGTCGTTTTCGGAGGGACTTTCCGCAAGACAGGCGAACCCGCCCCTCCCATGCGCGACTATTCGGGATTGGTGCTGCTCGAAGTAAACCATCTTTCCGACTTGCAAGAAGCGGTACAAATCCGGCAACAAGCCGCCATGATGCCGCAAACGCTACTGGCATTCGTCGGCTTTAGTGGGAAAAGCGTGAAAATAGTGATCCCGTTCACACTGCCGGACGGGACGATTCCACGCTCACCCGAACAGGTCAAACGATTCCACTCGCAAGCCTACTTGACGGCAGTTAAATACTACCAGCCACAATTAGGACGTAACATCACACTGAAAGAACCGGTCCTACAGCACGGATGCCGCATGAGCTACGATCCGCAGCCGGTATACAACCCCGATGCTATCGCCATCCGGATCGAGCAACCGATGCGGATGGCGGATTCGGAAGAGATCCGTATCGTCCCGGAAGAACCATCCGAACCACTTCAAAGGCTAATGCCCGGTATGTCACGCAACTATCGGATCGCTACACTGTTCAGCATAGCGATGGTAGACGCCATCCGAAAATCAGGACAAATAAAAGACGGGGATCTCAAGCCGGTCTTTACCCTATTAGCCGATAATTGCCTGAAAGCCGGTATCCCGGAAGAGGATGCCGTACAATGCACACTGCTTTACAACGATCTGAAATCCAAAGAGATGGAAATCCGCATGACTTTCCGATCCGTCTACACACTGAAAGAAGCGCTCGCCGGAAAAACATTCATGCCTGAAATCATGTCGCTGACTTTGCAATTAGAAGAATTCATGCTGCGCCGTTACGAAATCAGAAACAACAAGATGAGTGGCGAAGTGGAATACCGGGACAAATCGCTCCTACGTTTCACATTCAGCCCTTTCACCCGCGAAGTCCGCAACTCCATCTGTACGGAAGCGCACAAAGAAGGGTTGAACGTCTGGGATAAAGACATCGAACGATATGTTTACTCGGACAACATACCCACTTTTTTTCCGATAGAAGAATATCTCGGACATCTGCCCAAATGGGATGGCAAAGATCATATCCGGAAGCTTGCCAAACGCGTACCTTGCAACAATATCCGATGGGCAGACCACTTCCACAGATGGTTCCTCAGTATGGTAGCGCACTGGTTAGGGTTGGACCGGGAACATGGCAACAGCACTACTCCCCTACTGGTCGGCGACCAGGGATGCGGCAAATCGACTTATTGCCTGAACATCCTGCCTACCGAACTGCGGCAGTTCTACACAGACAGCATCGATTTCAGCAAGCGCCGGGATACGGAGTTGGCTTTGCACCGCTATGCCCTGGTAAACATAGACGAGTTCGATTCCGTCAAGGATACGCACCAAAGTTACCTGAAGCATATCCTGCAAAAAGCGAATGTCAGTACACGGCTGCCCTATCAGACGGCCAACAGGAATTTAAGACGTTACGCCACATTCATCGCGACAAGCAACAACTTCAATATCCTGACCGACCCGACCGGTAGCCGACGTTTCATTTGCATCGAAGTCACAGACACCATCGATTATATACAACCGATCGACTACGAGCAGCTGTATGCACAGGCGATGGAAGCATTGGCCAACGGCGAACGCTACTGGTTCACACATGAGGAAGAAACCGAAATAGTCGCCAACAACCGGCAGTTCCAGCAAATACCGCCCGAAGAACAACTGTTCCTGCAATATTTCCGACTCCCGAAAAAGAATGAGGTAGGCGAATTTCTTCTGTCGATAGAGATTTTAGGGCGGATCAAGCAGAAACAGCGTGATTTCAGCTACACAAAAACCGTCATTTCCAACTTCGGACGTCTTTTGAAGCGAAACGGCATTCCTTCGAAAAGAAGCAACAGAGGTACTATATATCAGGTAGTTGAGCTAAGCAAGTCCTAAAAAGACTTTTAACTTATAAAAAAGCGGTGACATATGAGTGATATAAGCGTGATAGATATTCCAAGCACCAATTGCACATCATCATGCTAATATACAGTCAGTTAAAAACAAAAAGTGATACAGTGATATTGATTTTCGGAATCAAGTTTTTTTGTATATGACATATACACTTCGCATAACAAATTATTTATTGCAAAACACATTGCACTTATTACAACATTTTGTAACTTTGGGCAATATCTCAATTCACCGAATTGCTAATTTAATAATATCATGAAGAACAGAAAATTAAGAATGGGAATGGTTGGAGGAGGTAGTGACGCCTTCATCGGGGCGATCCACCGTCGCGCAGCCTTTATGGACAATCAGATCGAATTAGTTTGCGGATGTTTCAGCGTAGACCCTGAGATATCCAAAAGCTCCGGTTTATCGTACTTTTTGCCGGAAGACCGGATTTACAGCACTTACCAAGAAATGTTCGAACACGAAATGACCTTACCGGAAGGAGAAAGGATGGATTTTGTCACGATCGTAACTCCCAACCGTTGGCATTTCGAACCAGCCATGATGGCCCTTGAAAGAGGTTTCCATGTGGTTGTGGATAAACCGATGACATTCTCGCTCGAAGAGGCCAAACAACTACAGAAAAAAGTGGAAGAGACCGGATTAGTGCTGGCTCTGACACATGTATACTCGGCCTATCCGGCAGTAAAAGAGGCGAAAGCCCGTATCGCGAAAGGCGAACTCGGAAAATTGCGCCGCGTCTATGTAGAATATACGCAAGGATGGCTTTCCGAACGTATCGAATTGCTAGGTGGCAACAATGCCGGATGGCGCACGGACCCGAAACGTTCCGGCAAAGCCGGTTGTATAGGGGATATCGGAACACACGCCTGGCATTTGAGCGAATATATTACCGGACTGAAAGTCAAAGAACTATGTGCCGACCTGAAGGCATTCGTTCCCGGACGTCCGATCGATGACGACGGGGCGGCATTCCTTCGCTACGAAAACGATGTGACAGGCGTCTTGACCGCAACACAGATCGGAACTGGCGAAGCCAATAACATCCGCATCCGTATTTATGGTGAAAAAGGCGGACTGGAATGGCGCCAGATGGAGCCGAACACGCTGACATTGAGATGGAGAGATCGTCCGACTGAAATATTGGATATCGGCAACAACGGCTACCTGACCCCCGAAGCCCTGTGGAATACCCGAACTCCGGCAGGACACCCGGAAGGTTTTATCGAAGCTTTTGCCAATATCTACCGCAATTTCTCACTTACCGTCAGAGCTATCAAAAACGGAGAAACACCCAGTGGAGACTGCTTGGATTTCCCGACCGTATACGATGGCGTAAGAGGTATGCAATTCATTGAAACAATGGTGGAAGCCGGATATAACGATAATGTAAAATGGCAAAAATGGATTGATTGAAATCCTGAAAAACCGTAAATAAATAACATCTTATGAAACTAAACGTACTTGCTTGCTGCCTGTCCCTGCTCGGGACGGCAGCTTTCGCTCAAAAAAACGAGTGGAGAGATCCTAACGTAAACGAGATCAACAGAGCTCCCATGCACACCAACTATTTCGCATACGAAGACGAAAACAGTGCATTGAAAGGATGTAAGGAATCATCCGGGAATTTTATGACCTTGAACGGTAACTGGAAATTCTTCTGGGTAAAAAATGCAGATATGCGCCCGACAGATTTTTACCAGGTGAACTTCAACGACAAGGGATGGGATAATCTGAAAGTACCCGGCTTGTGGGAACTGAACGGTTATGGCGACCCGATCTATGTGAATGTCGGGTATCCTTGGAGAAGCCAGTTCAAGAACAACCCGCCCGAAGTTCCTACGGAAAACAACCACGTAGGTTCTTACCGTAAAGAGATCATGGTTCCGGCAGACTGGAAAGGAAAAGAGATATTCGCTCATTTCGGTTCTGTCACATCAAACATGTATCTTTGGGTGAACGGACAATTCGTCGGCTACAGTGAAGACAGCAAACTTGAAGCCGAATTCAATCTGACCAAATACCTGAAACCAGGGAAAAACCTGATCGCATTCCAGGTGTTCCGCTGGTGCGACGGGACTTATCTGGAAGACCAGGATTTCCTCCGCCTCTCCGGAGTAGGCCGCGACTGCTACCTCTATGCCCGCACTCCGAAATACATTCAGGACATCCGCGTGACTCCGGATTTGGATGCACAATATAAAGACGGTACTTTAAATGTTTCCCTGAACCTGAAAGGCAGCGGGACAGTCGACCTGAAACTGTTAGATAAGGCCGGCAAAGAAGTCGCTACTTCGTCGGTCAAAGGTTCGGGCAAAGTTTCCACCGACATGGCAATAAGCAATCCTGAGAAATGGACTGCCGAAACTCCGGTTCTCTACACACTGATCGCCACTTTGAAAAACGGCAGTAACACGACTGAGGTTATTCCGGTGAAAGTCGGTTTCCGCAAGATCGAATTGAAAAACGCCCAGATATTGGTAAACGGACAACCAGTCTTGTTCAAGGGAGCCGACCGGCACGAAATGGATCCGGACGGAGGTTACGTCGTATCGCCGGAGCGCATGATCCAGGACATCAAGGTCATGAAGGAATACAATATCAATGCCGTACGTACTTGTCATTATCCAGACAACAATTTATGGTATGACCTCTGCGACAAATATGGTATTTATGTCGTTGCTGAAGCAAATGTAGAATCGCACGGTATGGGATACGGTGACAAAACGTTGGCTAAAAACCCGCTGTTCGCCAAAGCACATATGGAACGCAACCAGCGCAACGTCCAGCGTGGCTATAACCACCCGTCCATCATTTTCTGGTCATTAGGCAACGAGGCCGGTATGGGCCCAAACTTCGAAGCTTGTTATACCTGGATCAAGAACGAAGACAAATCACGTGCCGTGCAATACGAACAGGCACGGACAAGCGAATTCACCGATATCTATTGCCCTATGTACCGCGACTATAAAGGTAGTGAAGAATATTGCAAGGGAGACATCGACAAACCTCTTATCCAATGCGAATATGCGCACGCGATGGGCAACTCTCAAGGGGGATTCAAAGAATATTGGGATCTGATCCGCAAATATCCGAAATACCAAGGTGGCTTTATCTGGGATTTCGTTGATCAGTCTTTGCGCTGGAAAACAAAAGACGGCGTTCCTTTCTATGCTTATGGCGGCGACTGGAACAAATATGACGCTTCCGACAACAACTTTATGGACAACGGCTTGATAAGCCCGGACCGCAAACCGAATCCGCATATGCACGAAGTCGGGCATATCTACCAGTCCATCTGGGTGACTCCATCCGACTTGGCTAACGGTGTCGTAAACGTATACAACGAAAACTTCTTCCGTAACCTAGACGGTTACTATGCAGAATGGGAATTGCTGGCTAACGGCGAAGTGGTTCAGACAGGCATGGTCAAAGACCTGGAAGTAGCTCCGCAACAGACCAAGTCCATAAAACTGAATTATAGCACAGAGGGCATTTGTAAATGCAAAGAACTCTTGCTGAATGTGGCCTTTAAGTTGAAAAAAGCGGAAACATTGCTGCCTGCCGGTTATACGGTAGCCAAAAACCAGTTGACGATCCGCCCGTACAATGCTCCGAAACTGGATTTGCAGAATGTACACCAAGTGAACATTGAGACTGTCATTCCGACCATTAAAGATAATGACATCAATTATCTGATCGTCGAAGGAGAGAATTTCCGCATGGACTTCGATAAGCATGACGGTTTCTTGTGCAGATACGATGTAAATGGCATGACGATGCTGAAAGAAGACGGAAAACTGACTCCGAACTTCTGGCGTGCTCCGACCGACAACGATATGGGAGCCAACCTGCAAAACAAATATGCCGCCTGGAAAGAACCGGGATTGAAACTGGTTTCTCTGACAAACAAAATCGAAAACGACATGGCTACTGTCAATGCCGAATACACGATGGATGCAGTAAAAGCCAAATTGTATCTGACTTATACGATCAACAACGAAGGCGCAGTGAAAGTCACACAGAAAATGGTAGCCGACAAATCGGCTGAAGTTTCCGATATGTTCCGCTTCGGCATGCAGATGCAGATGCCTAAATGCTTGGATCAGATCAACTATTACGGCAGAGGTCCGATCGAGAACTATTCCGACCGTAACAACGTCACCGACCTGGGTAATTACAGACAGACTGTAGACGAACAGTTCTACTCTTATATCCGCCCGCAGGAAACAGGGACCAAAACGGATATCCGTTGGTGGAAACAGACCAACAAAGGCGGTAACGGACTCATGTTCATTTCGGAAGCTCCGTTCTCGGCTTCAGCCTTGAATTATTCGATCGAATCACTTGACGACGGAGTACAGAAAGACCAGAGACACTCCGAACTTGTACCTCAGGCAAACTACACCAATATGTGTATTGACAAGGTACAAATGGGATTGGGTTGCGTCAACAGCTGGGGAGCGCTTCCACTGGAACAATACCGTATCCATTACGGAGATTATGAATTCTCTTTCATCATGAAACCGATTCAATCTAATTTATAAACAGCAATAAATGAAGGGAGCTGTCCCCGCATTTCCATTCAAGAAGCGGGGACAAGTTCCTATTTTTACAAAAATTGGTAAAAAAGCATAATCACTATGCATATTTCGTTAAATAGCGGGTGCAAACTTTTATTTTATGTAGAAAAAGACTACTTTTATTGCCGATTTTTAAATCTAATTCAGGACTAATTGTAAAATCGTTTACCATAAAAACAAATGGCTACTAACAACAATTCTAATCGCTATCCTTCCGAAAAAGGGAGATTTTTCAAAGGAAAAACCTTCATTCTTTTGGTCGGATTACTTCTCGGGGCAGGCATTATGGTTGCCGTATATAAAACATCCGTCTATTTCTCTTCCGATGAATCTTGTATGATGTGCCATGTCCATCCGCATGCGGAAGACAGCTGGAAGCTCTCCAAACACGTAAATAACGGAAGCGGCGTTAAAACACATTGCGTGGCTTGTCACCTTCCGCCTCAAAGCGACACCTGGAATCATTATACGGCTAAAGCCAAATTGGGATTGAAAGACGTATGGTCCTTCATGACAAAAGACAGTGCGGATTTCGACTGGAACACCAAGTCGGAACTGGAACATGCCGTCAAATATATTCCGAACGAATCCTGCAAGGAATGCCATCAGAACTTGTTCCCGGAAGGGATTAACCAGGACGGCATTACTGCTCACCTTTATTATGACGAAAACGAAAAGAAACTGGATTTACAGTGTATCAGCTGCCACCTCGACGCCGGACACTATAATCCGGATTATAAACACGGCAAATTAACAGGTATTCCCGGAGCCGCCACGGCTACTGTTGATACCAGCCTTTATTTCAAGACGGCGACACCTGTCACATCTTTTACCGATTATACGGAACAAATTCCGGGTACGGCCGTTGCATTCAAAATGGTCGCCATTCCGGGCGGTACATTCAAAATGGGTAGCACCGATAAAGAACCGTTCCATAAGGCAGATGAAGCCCCGGTTCGAAACGTTACGGTCAGTCCGTTCTTTATGGCTGAAGTAGAAGTGACGTGGGATCAGTATTGGGCATTCTACGGACAAACCATGAGTGAAGGACGTACTCCGCCTGAAACCGTATATGCAAATAACAGCAATCCGGATGTCGATGCCATTTCCGGCCCGACTCCTCCGTTCGGATTCCCCGACCAGGGATGGGGCGCAGGTGACCGTCCGGCTATCACGATGACACACTATGCTGCAGAAACATTCTGCCAGTGGCTGTCCAAACAAACAGGGAAAAAATACCGCCTGCCGACCGAGGCAGAATGGGAATATGCAGCCCGTGGAGGAACGGAAACTCCTTATTTCTTCACCGGGAACCCGAAAGATTTTTCAGACCAGGGATTCTGGCGTAAGTTCTTCGATGCAAAAACAGACAGCATCAGTTCATTCGTGATTTACGCGAAGAACAGCAAAAACAGAACTCAAGAGCCGGGCGAAGTGAAAGCGAACCCGTTCGGTTTGAAGAATATGTTGGGTAATGTAATGGAATATTGTGCCGACAAATATGATCCGAAGGCTTACAGTAAAGGGGGCGATAACGTGACCAACCCGTTAATCACAGAAGGAGAAGAATGGGTTGTACGCGGCGGTAACTACACTTCCGATGCGGCAGACGTTCGTTCTGCAGCCCGCGATTATACAAAGCATGATGCCTGGTTGAAGACTGATCCGCAACAACCGAAGAGTATCTGGTGGTATTCGGATATCCGCGGTATCGGTTTCCGTGTGGTTTGCGAACCGGACCCGGCAATTGGAGCGAAATAACAGATGTTTAATTGATACCTAAAAATTACTATATCATGAAGAAAGAAAACAGTATTAGCAGAAGATCGTTTTTAAAAAGTACAGCTATGGCCGGAGCACTGGGTGCAATCGGTACAGGTAGTGCAAGTGTATTAACCTCATGTGCAGGCGGCGGCGAAAGTGCAGCAGCAAACAAACCTCTGAAAGAACCTGGAACTTATTATATTCCGGAATTGCCCGATAAGGCTACTGACGGAAAAGAACTGAAAGCCGGTGTTATCGGTTGTGGCGGACGCGGTTCCGGTGCAGCAGAGAACTTCCTGGATGCAGCAAACGGCGTGACAGTCGTTGCCGTTGCCGATACATTCAAAGAACGTGTAGACGCTTTGGCCGACAAGCTGAAAGAAAAAGGATGTAATATTCCTGAAGACAAACGTTTCGTTGGTCTGGATGCATACAAACAATTGATCGATAGCGGTGTCGATGTTGTCATTATTGCAACTCCTCCCGTATTCCGTCCGGTACATTTCCAATATGCGGTTGAAAAAGGCAAACATTGTTTCCTGGAAAAACCGATTTGTGTCGACCCGGTAGGCTATCGTACGATTATGGCAACCGCCAAACAGGCTCAGGCAAAAAATCTATGTGTCGTAACAGGTACACAGCGTCATCACCAGCGCAACTATGTTGAATCTTACAAGAAGATCATGGAAGGTGCTATCGGTGAAATTACGGGTGGTGTAGTTTACTGGAATCAGAGCATGTTGTGGTTCCGCGAACGTCAGAAAGACTGGAACGATTGCGAATACATGATCAAGGACTGGGTAAACTGGAAATGGTTATCCGGAGACCATATCGTGGAACAGCATGTGCACAACATCGATGTATTCACATGGTTCAGCGGCTTGAAACCGGTTAAAGCTGTCGGTTTCGGTTCTCGCCAACGCCGTATCACGGGCGACCAGTATGATAACTTCAGCATCGATTTCACAATGGAAAACGGCATCCACTTGCATAGTATGTGCCGCCAGATTGACGGTTGTGCCACTAACGTCAGCGAATTTATCCAAGGAACAAAAGGTTCTTGGAACAGTGCTGAAATGGAAATCAAGGACAATGCAGGTAACGTCATCTGGAAATACGATGGTGAAGCAGAAAAGAACGCACATACACAGACAAATCCATATGTATTGGAACATGTAAACTGGGTAAACTGCATCCGTGGCGGCAAACCTATCGAACAGGCTTCAGAAACAGCTGTTGCCAACATGGCTGCTATCATGGGACGTGAATCAGCATACACCGGTGCAGAAACGACATGGGATGCAATGACTGCTTCTCCTCTGGATTATACTCCGAAAGACCTGAACTTAGGCAAGATGGATATGAGTGGATTTACAGTTCCGGTTCCAGGAAAACCTCGTGATGAAAAGAAAAAATAAAATATGGCACTGAACAGAAGAAACTTTTTAAGAGCAACTCTGGCAGGCGCGGCTGTTGCAGCCGGTAGTTCAGCTTTTGCTGCCTGTGGCGGCAAGGCTGCTTCTACAGAAGGTTGTCCGGCAGAAAAGGGATCATGTCCAAACAGCAAAGCCGAGTTGAAGATATCCTTTCAGGAAGGGATTGCACCGGGAGCTAATCTCAACGAGAAATTTGACTTGATGGAAAAGTTAGGTGTCGTTGGTTTCGAACCGGGCGGACGTGGCCTGAAAGATCGTGTAAAAGAAATCAAGGAAGCACTAAACGGACGCAACATCAAAGTGAGCGCCATCTGTGCTGGTTTCCAGGGGTTCATCCTCTCGACAGATCCGGCTATCCGCAAGCAGTGTATGGATACGATGAAAGAGATCATTGCTCCTGCTGGCGAACTGGGTTCTACGGGTGTGATCATCGTCCCGGCTTTCAACGGTCAAAAACCGGCTATGCCTCATACGCAGGAAACGCGGGATTTCTTGTGCGAACAATTCAATGAAATGGGTAACTTCGCAAAAGAGCACGGGACTACAGTTATCTTTGAACCGCTCAACAGAAAAGAAGCATTCTATCTTCGTCAGGTAGCGGATGCTGCTTCCATCTGCCGCGACATCAACAATCCGGGTGTACGCTGTATGGGTGACTTCTGGCACATGACTTGGGAAGAGACTTCCGACATGGGAGCTTTCCTTTCTGCAGGCGAATATCTGCAACACGTGCACGTTGCCAGCCGTAAACGCCGCAGCATGCCGGGTGAAGACGGAGAAGCAGATAACTACGTTAACGGCTTCAAAGGTCTGAAGATGTTGGATTACGACAAATATGTAAGTTTCGAATGCGGATGCCAGGGAGACCGGAACGTTTTGGTCCCTGCCGCAGTGGAACTATTACGAAAACAATGGGAAGAAGCATAAAATATGCCATTAGTATATCCTAATATGCAAATGAGTGAGGTGGTGGAAGAGCACCCCTCACTCATTCCTGTCATTAACCGTTTTGGAATCCGCCTGGGCTTAGGCGACAAATCGGTAAAGGCGATTTGCGAAGAATACCGGCTGGATACCGACTTCCTCTTGACGGTAATCAACACGTTTCTCAACGAGGAATACTTCCCGGAAAAGAAGCTACAAACTTTCCATACTTCACAGATTATCGATTATCTGACTAAAACCAACCAGTATTACCAACGCTATCAAATCCCGAATATAGAAAGGCATCTCGGTTCATTCATATCGATGAGTACGCCGGGAAACAACACGCTCAACCTGATCGGCAAGTTTTTCTCCTCCTTCAAAGAAGAGCTGACCTCACGGATCGAAAAGGACGACCGGGTCTGGTTCCCCTATTGCCTGTCATTAAGCGAAAAACTGAAAGATTATCCATCTTCCGGGCAGGTCGAAGCATTGCACCTCGGAACGGAACAGAGATTGGAAGATCCGATAGAGGCCTTGTTGGCGGATCTGAAAAGCATCATGGTCAAGCATCTTTCCGGCGACTATAACGAGAACTTATGCTACGCCGTCATATTTGCCATCAGCAGTTTGGAAAAAGATATCAAACAACACAACCGCATCCGCTACCGGATATTGACACCGATGGTTTCGGCTATGGAAAAGTTGTGTATTTAACAAACAGCCGGATGCATCGCAACAAGCAAATAGCAATCATATTACCCGACACGCTACAAAGCATCGGCCTGCAAAGCATGCTGACCGACTATTTTCCACCGGTAGAGATCAGCCACTACCCTACGTTCGAGGCATTATCGACTTCCGGCAACGATACGTTCGACTACTACTTTACAAATGCCGCTTTATTTGTCCTCTATGCAGACTTTTTCCTTCCCCGCCGGAGCAAGACGATGGTCCTGATCGACGGGACTGAAGGCGAAGGGGGACTATCGGCAACCAGCCATATCACGATCAAGGCCTCGCAGGAAGTCATCATCGAGCAGTTGGAACAACTTTTTACCGGAGAAAACAACAGTATTTCCAGCGACAACAACAAGGAACTGTCCACCCGCGAAACGGACGTCCTCCAATTAATCGTCAAAGGCAGCACCAACAAAGAAATTGCAGACAAGCTGAACATCAGCCTGAACACAGTCCTCAGCCACCGCAAGAACATCACGACCAAGCTCGGCATCAAAACAGTATCGGGACTTACCTTCTATGCCATCATGAACGGCATTATTTCAGGCGACGACATCGAACTTTAAAATCACTACATGTAGTGATTGATTCCCATTCATCTTTACCGTTCCTTTGCAACCGTAAAATACTAATAGTTTACAATTAATACGATGAATCAACGCTATCTGTATGTCCTTGTCGCAGGCGCGCTTACGTGTTTGCAACCGATTAAAGCCGAACGGGTGAATGAAAATGTGAACGACACGATCAAGACCTATAATATAGGTGAGGTGATCGTCACTTCTTCCACAAAGGAGACGAACGATCTCCGCACGCTTCCGGGAGCCGTTTCCATCCTCTCGCCCCAAGCGATAGCAACCAGGCAGATAGATGCTCTCAAGGATATCAGCGCTTTCGTCCCCAACCTTTATATGCCGGACTACGGTTCGAAAATGACTTCGGCCATTTATATACGCGGAATCGGAGCGCGGAGCAGCGGGCAATCCATCGGATTATATGTCGACAATGTCCCCTATCTGGATAAAAGCGCTTTCGATTTCGAGCTGAACGATATCCAACGCATCGAAGTTTTACGGGGACCGCAGGGAACCCTCTACGGACGTAACGCAATGGGGGGCATCGTCAATATCTACACCCTCTCCCCCTTCGATTTCCAGGGGACAAAAGTCACGATGTCGATGGGCAATTACGGGGCGGCCAAAGCCAAAGTGTCCCAATACAGCAAGATCGGAGAAAACATCGGGATCTCGTTAAACGGGTATTACGACCGCAACGACGGCTTTTTCATCAACGAATATAACGGCACAAAGGCCGATAAGGAGGAATCGGCAGGCGGCCGATTCAAATTAGAGGGATATATTACGGACCATCTGAAGGCGCAATATACATTCAACTATGACTATGTAACGCAAAAAGCCTTCCCCTACGGGCAGTACGACCCGCAGACCGGGACTGTGCAGCCGATCCGCATCAACGATCCGAGTTCCTACTGGCGCCGTACGCTGAACAACAGCCTGTATCTGGAATGGAAAACAGACCGTTTCGTCCTCTCTTCCACCACGGCCTACCAATATCTGAAAGACGACATGAAGATGGACCAGGACTATACGGAACAGTCTGTTTTCACCCTTCACCAAAAGCAGAAACAATATGCCTGGAGCGAAGAACTGGCAATCAAATCCAATACAAAAAGCAATTACCAATGGAGCTTCGGCGCCTACGGTTTTTATAACAGCCTGAACACCGACGGTCCGGTCGTCTTCAAGAAAGACGGGCTGACGGGCATTCTGCAGAAAGCGTTCGACGACATACTGGCGAATAACCCAAAAGCACCGAAGCTTACTGTCCAGGGGGACGAACTGAACCAGATTTATTTCCCCGGAAACTTCGACACGCCGACCTACGGCTTCGCGGCTTTCCACCAATCGACCTACAATAACCTCTTTGTCGAAGGGCTTTCCATCACCGCCGGTATCCGCCTGGATTACGAGAAAGCGAACCTGGACTATCATTCAGCAGTAGACAGCATGAAGATCGGTGTGGAAATGGGCCCGATGAAAATGACGCTACCAGTCACGACGACTATGGACGGCAACATCTCACAGGATTTCCTGCAAGTATTGCCGAAAGTTTCGCTCCGTTACCAGTGCACACCCGAAACATTCACGTATGTCTCGGTCGCCAAAGGATACAAGACAGGAGGTTATAACGTGCAGATGTTCGGCGATCTGGTCCAGGCACAAGCCAAATACGACCTGATGTCGAAGTTCGCACCCGATAAGGCCGAACAGCCGGGCGAAGTGAAAGACATCGCTTCCTACAAACCGGAACACAGCTGGAACTACGAAGCAGGCATCCGCAGCGAACTGGTCCGGGGCAGGCTGAGTGCGGAACTGACCTTCTTCTACATCTGTCTCTTATACACATCTGACGCTGCCGACGACTTAATAGGTGTA
>ENA-OYXK01000119-OYXK01000119.1-human-gut-metagenome-genome-assembly--contig:-NODE-119-length-44585-cov-8.481136_pt1 | contig 44585 bp, 46 predicted proteins | sample MGYA00244215_ERZ653417 | MGnify/ENA primary metagenome ERZ653417 (study PRJEB26926, sample SAMN06164905) | human gut metagenome | biome: ENVO:00009003; feature: ENVO:2100002; material: ENVO:00002003... | reverse complement strand
TCGTGGGCTCGGAGATGTGTATAAGAGACAGTTCCAATAGTATGAGAAAGAATATTTCAATTTTATCCGTTTTGTTATGTTTCCTGTGTTCAGGGTACATATACGCTGCAGAACCAGTATCCGGTTATATGGGTATCCCTCGTATGAAAGTTATCATAGACAATGATTTCTGCGGAGATCCGGATGGGTATTTCCAGTTGGTACACCATTTACTCTCTCCGTCGCTTGACATCAGGGGAATTATAGGATCACACTTGAAGCAGGGTGTGGGATTTACAGATCGTGTGGATTCTGCTGTAGAATCTTGTGAGAAAGCGGAAAGTATTCTGAACTTGATGGGACTGTCTGGAAAATACAAGGTTTGCGCCGGTTCCAATGAACCCATGGATAACCCTGAAATTCCTAAAGAATCAGCCGGAGTGGAATTGATTATCCGTGAAGCAATGCAGGCTACTCCAGAAACCCCTCTTTATATCCTGTGTGGCGGTCCATTGACAAACATAGCAAGTGCTTGGCTGAAACAACCAGAAATAGCTGAAAGAATAATTTTGGTATGGATTGGAGGGCAGGAATATAAGGAAGGTGCAGTTCCTCCACCGGGATATTCACCCGTAGAATACAATTTGGCATTAAGCGTTTCGGCCGCACAAACCATTTTCAACAAATCAAACATCCGACTATGGCAAATTCCTCGTGATGCATACAGGCAATGTATCTATAGTGTCGCTGAAATGCATGCTTATATCCGGCCTTGCGGCAAAATAGGCCGGTTTCTTTCTGACAGCATTGATAACCTGATGGAAGCTCTGAACAACGATGGAGACTATATGGGAGAAGTCTACATCATGGGAGACAGTCCCCTTGTACTTCTCACAGCCTTACAGACTGGTTTTGAAGCTGATCCGGCATCTTCCGCATATGTTTCGGTACAAGCCCCGTGTGTGGCTGATGACGGATCATACCGTTACAATCCTGACGGACGTGTCATACGGGTTTATACGAGATTGGATACCCGGTTGATGTTTGAGGATTTCAATGCCAAATTAAGAAACAAATATATGTCAAATCTTTAAAAAATAAATATCATAAAGGAACGGAAAACTATATTTACAATATTGGCAATCATGATCGCAAGCTGTTATGGCTGATAATAAATAGTGAAAAGGATATCACAAAAACATCAGACAGATAATCCTGATAGGTGATAAGACCTTGGGATTCGAACAAGTTAGGTACCCAGACTCTGACAGTGGATGGTTTTGTCTTCAAGGATTTAAACCATAATGGCAAATTGGACAAATATGAAGACTGACGGTTGAATTACCACGAGCGGGCAGAAGCTATTGCCCGCCAGCTTTCCTTTGAGGTAATAGCCGGATTGATGCTATACAGTTCGCACCAAGCTATACTGGATTTGGAAGGAGAACCGTTTGCCGAAACTTACAACGGCAAGATGTTTCCGCAAAGTGGGGTTAACATCGCAGAATTGACAAATGAGCAACGGAGGTTTCTGACAGAGGACCAAGCACGTCATGTGGTATATGGGTGACATAGCAAAAGGGCTGAATATGTTCAAAAGAACCATTTATATGGAAATTCTTAGTATGGAATATTTGACGAAACAATGTCTGGACAATCTTCCTTGCAGAGGAAAGGGATAATGTCTACATCTTAATAACGACTTAAAAAATACCGATACCGGACGTTTATATCGACACATTTACTTATTTTACAAGGTAAACGTATTCTGTTGGTTGAAGTCCGCTCAAAGTGTCAGTACAGAGAGTTGGCAGAACGAGAAAAATTTTTGGAGATGACACGCCTCACATATGTTCTGGAAAAAACAAGGGGTGGTTTGCACTATCCGTTTCCATTCCAGTTGAACAGTTGTCACACGACATCCTGTCTTTTTTCTATTCAAACTGTGTGAATGGCAATTCATACGTTTCACAGTTTCGGACTGTAGCCCTGTTGTTAAGGGAGCTGTTCAGTAACGTTGAGATGGCGAACGTAGAATATGAAATAAGTAGAATCAACGAATATTTTTTAATGAAACTGGAAAAACCGGTATCTGACCGGTAAAAGCAGATTCATGTAACAATATAAAGGTTTAAAAGATTGACATATGGATGTAAAATCACAAGTGGAAAAAGAAATTCTGGAAGCCGCCAAGCTGGTATTTCAGGAAAAGGGGTACAGAAATACGCAAATGGGAGATATTGCCAAATTGGTAGGTATCAACCGTTCTAATCTCCATTACTATTTCCGTACCAAAGAACGACTGTTTCAAGAGGTATTCAGTCCGATTGTAGAACTGCTTGTACCCAAGGTATGCAACATCATTGACAAGGACGTTCCCATTTATGAGAAAATATCAAAGATTATAGATGAGTATATCCTCATTTTCAAGGAAAATCCCTATCTGCCCCGTTTCATAGTGGAAGAGAGCCACCGTGATCTGCCACACCTGCTAAACGCCATGCGTTCTTTGGGGCAGGAAAGTTTTCTTGACGGCATCGAAAAAATGTTGCGTACCGAAATAGAAAGGGGGCAGCTCAAACAGAAATCCGTATCGATTTTCTGCACCTCTTTTTATACCATGATCACTTATCCGTTCGTCAGTAAGGATATTATCTATCCGCTTATATTGAATAAGGATGCGGAGGCTTTTGATTCATATTTGAAAGAATGGAAACAAATTATGCTGTATAGTCTTTTTGAGAGTAAAGTTGCTTAGAGTTAATTAATATGCACTTACCCTTAAATGACCATTTATGAGGTAAAAAGTGGCACCGAACACTATCGGTCTTTCCTTATTTTTGTGTCCGAGTAAATTAAATTACTAAAGATTATGGATTATCGTATTAGTAAAACAAACTTTCCCCAATGGAGGGAGGTAATGGTGGGGACACAGGTTCCCCAGGAGTTAAAGCGGTTGGACGAAATAGCCCATAATTTATGGTGGACATGGCATTACAAAGCCATGGAACTATTCCGTGACATGAATCCCTTGTTATGGGAGGAAGTAGAGCAGAACCCCATTCGTCTGCTTGCAAAAATGGATTACGGAGAGATGGAACGGCTTGCCCAAGACGGGACATTTCTGCAACGGTTGGAAGAAGTCTATGAAAATTTCCGGAAATACATGAAAGAGCCTCCAAATCCCGAACGGCCTTCCGTCGCCTACTTCTGTATGGAGTTCGGACTACACAAGACGTTGAAAATCTATTCCGGCGGTTTGGGCATTCTGGCAGGCGACTATTTGAAAGAAGCTTCGGACAGCAATGTGGACATGTGTGGTGTTGGGCTTCTGTATCGATACGGATACTTTGACCAAAGCATCACGATGGACGGCCAGCAGGTAGCGGATTATGAAGCACAGAAATTCAGCATGTTGCCTATTGAAAAAGTTGTGGGGACAGACAACAGGCAACTGGTCATTCATGTACCATATGCCGGCTTCACGGTACATGCAAAAGTCTGGAAAGTGAGTGTGGGACGAGTACCGCTCTACCTGCTGGACACCAACAATGAGATGAACAGCGAATATGACCGCCCGATCACCCATTATCTGTATGGCGGTGATTGGGAGAACCGTCTGAAGCAGGAAATTCTGCTGGGTATCGGAGGCATGATGCTTCTTAAAGAATTGGGCATTGAGAAGGACATCTATCACTGCAACGAGGGACATGCCGCATTGCTCAACCTGCAAAGGTTGTGTAACTATATAGACGAAGGGAAAACATTTGTACAGGCCCTTGAACTTGTCCGTGCCTCCTCTCTTTACACCGTGCATACTCCCGTACCTGCAGGCCATGACTATTTCAATGAGGACCTATTCCGAAAATACATGAACGATTATGCCAATCGACTGGGCATCAGCTGGGACAGTCTGATGGATATGGGGCGTTACAATGCAGGTGACAAGGGTGAACGTTTCTGCATGTCAATTTTTGCCTGCAACACCTGCCAGGAAGTAAACGGTGTCAGTCTGTTGCATAAGAAGGTTTCTCAGGAAATGTTCTCTCCCATCTGGAAAGGTTACTTTCCGGAAGAAAACCATGTGGATTATGTGACGAACGGCGTACATTTGCCAACCTGGTGTGCCACAGAATGGCAAAAAATCTACACCCATTATCTGGGAGAGAATTTTCTCCGCAACCAAGCTGACGAAAAGCAATGGGAGGCTGTATTCCAAATACCCGACAAGGAAATCTGGCAGACCCGTATACAAATGAAACGAAAGTTGCTGGAATACGCCAGCCGAAAATACAAGGAGATATGGATGAAAAAGCAAATGGATCCGCATTTAATCATGTCCGCACGCGAACAGTTCAGACCTGATGCGCTACTAATAGGATTTGCTCGCAGATTTGCCACCTACAAGCGTGCACATCTGCTGTTTTCCGATTTGGAGCGGCTTGGACGAATTATCAACAATCCTGACCGTCCCGTCCGGTTCATATTTGCGGGTAAGGCACATCCGAATGATGGTGCGGGGCAAGGACTCATCAAACAGATCATAGAAATATCACACCGTCCGGAGTTTTTGGGAAAAATTGTTTTCCTTGAGAATTATGACATGGAGTTGGCCCGCAGGCTGGTTTCGGGGGTGGATATCTGGTTGAACACTCCCACGCGCAAGGCAGAGGCTTCCGGTACATCAGGAGAGAAAGCACTGATGAACGGTGTTCTGAATTTTTCCGTTCCGGACGGCTGGTGGTATGAGGGATATCGTGAAAAGGCCGGCTGGAAGTTGCTGCAAGAGAACACCTATCAGAATCCTCAACACCAGGATGAACTGGATGCCGCCAGCATTTACTATATGCTGGAACACGAAATCGTACCGCTCTATTATAGCCGGAATGAAGAGGGATACCCTAAAGAGTGGATAGAGTATATAAAGAATTCAATTGTCCGTATTGCACCGCATTATACGATGAAAAGGCAATTGGATGACTATTATGAAAAATTCTACAGCAAACTATACGCACGTTGCAGACAACTGAATGCCGACAATGGTTATCTTGCCATGCGCATTGCCGACTGGAAACGAAGAGTGGCCGACAAGTGGGGAGAAATCGAGATAAAAAGTATTGATACAGGCAAATTCCTTGATGCCACCATTTCTTCCGGAAAAGAATACAATGTCACTGTTGTTGTAGATGAGAAAGGTCTGGAAGATGCCGTGGGCATAGAACTGGTGGTCATCCGCAAGGATGGTGAGAAAGACCATGTCCATGCTGTTGAACCATTGGAACTTGTTGGAATCGAAGGAGATTTATACACATTCAGGACTGCATGCCGTATCTCCAATGCAGGGAATTTCCGGATAGCTTTCCGTATGTATCCCAAGAACTCGTATCTGCCACACCGTGACGATTTCTGTTACGTGCGTTGGTTCTGAAAAAGACAATTTCTGTTTACTTGTTTTCATACTCCATCCCTGTCGGAACAATCCTGACAACTTTTGCCGGCAGGGATTTTCCATCTCTTGACATGAAAATACAACATATTACTATTTGTGGTACAACCATTGTACGCGACACAGCGGACATTACACCAGAGACAGCTGCATATTTCAGCCCCATCCGTTTGAAACCCGATGAACTTTGGCCTAAAAAAACAAGCATCCTGAATTCAGGGATAAAATGTCGTATACTCTATTGCGAAGGATTTGCTGTCTTTTTGATGCAAGTAGGGCAGATACCCATTACTTATTCGGTGGCCTGTTTTGGAAAATGCCGTGAAGATTGTCTGCAACTGATTGACAGTCTCTTTGCAAAAAACTATCCTCATAAAATTCCAGACGACACGGAATTTCTCTATTCCATCGTACTGGATGCCGCTATGTTCCATCTGGAAAAACTCCAAATGGCCGGAAAACTGGAATTTTATATATGGCACACGTTACGAAAAAAGATGAAGAGGAAACGTTCTTCATAAAACAATGAGAGCAAAGCTAAATGCCCCCTCCGAAAAGCTGCAAATTGTAGTTACAAGACCTAAAAAGAGCCGTATCAAGCTCGTTTTGAGTAATGATATGACTCTTTTCCCTTTATTCTTTAGAATGTCAAATGGAAAGTTTTTCTTTTTCGAAATTGAATTTTAACTCTCTTTCTGCATGAAGTAACTAATTTTACATCTTTCTCAAACGCCGCATTATGACTTCCACATTCTCTTTCTTGCGGCGTGCCAAAAATTCTTCCTGTGAGACCAATGGATTGATGATGGATTTCTGAATGCCGGGAATAATAATGAACACGAAGACATTCATGGAAACAATATCAAGGATAAGATCGGAAATATTGATTTTTTCGATTACTCCCTTGGCCGACAGCTTATCTATCTCATCTTGCATACCGGTAATGGCCGATCCCATACTACGTATCATTTCGGCATGGGTGTCTTTATATTTGGGATTAGATGACATTTCATTGATGATAAAACGTGGAATGTCCGGATTTTGTGCCAAAAAATCAAAGTGCTGCTCCATGCCGAATTTTATCCGATCCAGCAATGAAACATGCGGCTGGTCAAACGCCTCTATCAATGAACTTGTCATCATGTGGAACTTTTCCTCAAAAACCTTGTTGAAAAGGTCTTCCTTAGTCCGGTAATAATAATGCAGCATAGTATGACTGACTCCCGCCAACTCCGCTATCTGCATGGTTCTTGCACCCGCATATCCTTTTTGGAGGAACTCTTTTTCGGCAACCTCCAGAATTTTAAGTTCTGTACTGTTCTCTTTCATTGTTCTCTGATTTTATAAGTCATTCATGGCATAAAGAGTTGCTGTTCAAACTCCCAATACCATATATTGTAAATTGTTTAACAAAAATGTTTATGCAAAGTAATAAAAATATATCCTGAATGCCAAATGATTTGATGTATTGTTACCTTATTTAAAATATCTGAAACTTCAATCCGAAAGAAAACCTCAAGTAATCCTTGGGTCTCAGGGTACTGTTGGTAAAAGCACTGACCAGATACAGGTCGCAGCTGCTTATCTCATAGAAAGCTGAAATCGCCTTTATCAACAGCCGCTTGTCGCATGGTATGTCGTAAGTCAGGCTCTGACCTGCAAAGGCATGGATACGGATGCGGGTGGAGAAGCCGTAATAACTATCAGGATAACGGTCTGGTTCATGCGTCCAGAAGTCATCACTGAAAACCGTATTGAGATACATTCCACAGGCCAGAGGTTCAAGCGAGAAGCGTCTCCCTAAATATATGCTCCATGGAATGTAGGTTTGCTTCAAGGTCATGGTAAGCTTGACCGCATCCGAATTGTATTTGGGGATAAGCCCGAACAGAACATCTGTTTCCCATTGAGCACGTTTGCCGTAATCCCATCCGAAACCGACCGAGGCAATCCCTATATCTCCATAAAATTGAAGTTTGCCGTGGGTCGGAATGAGGGCACCGAACGCTTTCCGGTAACGATGAACCCTACGGTCATATTTATATATGAGAGAATATTTCTCCTGCCCGACATGTCCCTTTTCTGTGAGGAGAGAATCCGGCATGTTTTCCCTTATCTGCGCTCTTCCCGCAATTTCCACAAAAAGAAGCAGTAAAAGGAGCAGCGGACATCTAAAATTCAACGACTTCATAATCATATCCTTCCTCATGAACGGTAAACAACAGATAAATACGTTTTTTAATGCAGGGGCATTCATAGTAAAGTATCCCATCACTGAATGGCTCATTGACAGAAAGCCCATGTGAATGTCCGTACAGGCAGAATTGTATTCCCGGAAAATGGCTGACGTACTTTCCGAAGATGTCTTTCAAATTGTTGTTAAATACCTCGCTTCCAGGTGCCGCATGCATAAGGAAAGCCGTTCTCCGTATTCCTTCCGGCATACCGACCAATTCATCATCCAAAAAGCCGAGATTCGGTATCGGTTCTGAATAATCATATTCCAACGCATTCGTGTTCATACAGATAAAGCGCATATCCCCGGCATTAAATGCGAAGTCTGTATTTCCGTATATGGTCCGATAAGTATCTTTCCCCGTACCGAGACAGTCATGGTTACCAATGACACAGACGTAAGGAACATCCAGTTTGTCCAGGATGTCACGCATCCAGACAAATTCTTTGGTTACCCCAAAATCAGACTGATCCCCACCATGGAGGACAAAGTCCACGTCATCCCTCCGATTGATGGCCTCGACCACGTCTTCCGTTTCGTCATACCAACGTTGCGTGTCACTGATCATGGCGAACCGAAATGACTTCCTGTCTCTCAGGGTATTCTCAATCTTCCTTATGTTCTTTCTGTTTATATTGGTATCCCCGGTCACATGCGTGTCATAGGGATGGGTCTCAAGCATCTCGCAGGCTTCCAGAAAAAACAAGGGGATGGCCAAGCAGATGTATAAAATTCGTTTCTTCATATTTTTTCCATTCAAATTCAAATATCTTTCTAAAAATAATATCCCAGACTGATATGGCACTTCACATCTTCCGTGCGATTGGAGTAACCGACGGATGCCTCCAAGGGGCCGAACTTGCTGTCAAAACCATATCCCAGCCCGATACCGTAAATAAATTCACCGCTGAACAGATTGCAGAGACGGGTATTGGAAACGGCCACATTGCCTGTCAAAGAGACATAGTGCCTGCCACTGACATGACACCTGATTTTTGTATATCCAGCCAATAACGCAGCATCGGTCAGTTCCACCTTTCCTATTCCAGTGAAGGGGAGCTGCTGGGGAAAATACTTGGACGGATATTCCCCGCCAAGAGCATTCGCATAAAAATAAGGGATATCCTTACCGTCAAGCAATCTTCCGTAAACTGCCGGTTCCAAAGTAAGACGTCCGGTCAAAGGGAGGGCTGCAGCAAACATGCCGGAAACAGCATAAAAAGGCGCATCCCCTTCGTACCGTATCATATTGTCGGTATAGGCACTCCCATTCACCCGGAACTTGAAGCCACGGGATGGAAAATAATTCCTGTCCTGAGTGTTGTAGTCCGCTTGCAGGAAATATTTGAAGAAATGCGCTGACGGACTGTCTTTGAGCGGGGAGATCTGCGCTGTTTTATACAGCAGGCTCGGATTGTGATAAAACTCAAATCCCACACCGAACTTGTAACGGAAGTTACGGAAACGCATGCTTGTATAATCCACCTCCAACTCATGATGATTATAAGTCGCATTACAGATTCGGTCTCCTTCCCGGCAAATGTCAATATCGCGATAACTATAGGTATAGCTAAAATTAAAGTCATGCATCTGCAAGGCTTTTATCGTGTATTGCAACCGTGCCATATACTGCTTTCCCAGTTTTCCGGTAATGGAAAGTACGGAAGGGGTGAGGGTGGAGAGTTCAGCCGAGGCATTGACAAGAAGGGAGACCACTTCCTCAGTATCGAAACGCACCCCGAAATCAAGTGTGGTCCGTTTTTCCGATTCAAGCCGGAAAACCAGCCGGTAAGTATCCTTCGAGTCTTGTTGCAGCCGATAAGTAACATAAGGATAGTCCAGTTCGTTGCGCAGGGTGGTCAAGGCATATTCAATCTGCTCCATGTCAATGGTGCTGTACTCCGCCAGACCGCATTTCCTAACCATCCATTCATGGTCAACCGCATTCCCATTGCCGGTGAAAGCTATTGTACTGACGCGTATTTGTTTCAGGGAGGGTTGTCTACTAACAGATATTTCCTGCGAGCGGGATAAAACGGACATGCTCTCAAGCCTGTCGCGTTGCTGTGAAGCGGCGATATACCCTCTGCGGACAAGCGTGTCGACGGCTTGGGAAGTAAAACTGGCGGCTGTGTAGCCTTCCACATCCACTTTTATATATATGTCGGCCTGTGAACGGTTCTGCTCGTATTTGTTACGACAGGCGATGTCTATAATCTGGGAAACAATTTCAGAAAGGGAATTCAAGTCCTCCCTGTCATGAAGGCCGTCCTGCACGTCAACCCCGATAACAATGTCCGCTCCCATCCGCCGGGCGACATCTACCGGGAAATTGTTGACCAATCCTCCGTCCACCAGTATCATGCTGTCTTTGCGCACAGGGGAGAACACACCGGGGATAGACATGCTCGAACGCATGGCTTCTGCCAGCACGCCACAATCCAGCACCACCTCGCTTCCGTCCGTAATGTCAGTGGCGACGCAGGCGAAAGGAACAGGCAGCCTACTAAAACAGATAGAATCATGATAGCCCACGGTCAATGCCAAAAACAGGTTGCTGATGTTCTGGCCCCTGACCAGCCCGTCCCTTCCGTGGGTATTATCTTTCCGTTTCAGAGGAAGGGAAAATACATAACGGTTCTCATTCTCCAATTCTTTCAATGTACAGTCGGCACGTTTCGGCTTGTCTGACAGCAGCCAGGTCCAGTCTTGAGTACGTATCAGGCTGTCAAGTTCGGAAGCGGTATATCCTATCGAGTATAATCCACCGATAATGGCTCCCATACTCGTACCCACTACGTAGTCCGGATATACTCCAATCTCTTCCAGTACTTTAAGGACACCGATATGTGCGGCACCCTTAGCGCCGCCGCCACTGAGTACGACGGCTATTCTTTTCGGGTGTATCCCCGTCGGGGCGGCATTGGCAACAAGGGCAAACAGGTATAGCGAAGAGAACAATAACCACAATACCGCCATATGAAAAATCTTTTTGCGCATATCCATGGTTGTTTGTCAGTTAGTAGGTTTCACATACTGCCTTTTGCAGCAGCAAACAAGATGAGAAAACAGGCGGCACATCACTCCGGGCAACCCGAGCGAAGTCCACAAGGGCAATAAAGAGGCACTATAAAGCACCATGTGTATAAGATGGTAACTGATCGGTTTCATATCATTCGGACTTTTAATTGAATACCTCCCGATTTGATGGCGGGACCAAACCAAGGAGGCATGATATATGTTGGGACACGAGTGATTTTCCAATCTGGAAACAAGCCTTAAAAAGACCGTCATGTCAACCTAAAGCGGCTGTACCCCTACCGGCGACAGGATTTAAGGTCATATCGCATACCCGGTAACGGCGTGGGGAAACTCCGATATACCTTTTAACAAATTTTCCAAAAAAGGAAACATTTGCAAAATTCAACTGGTAAGCAATTTCCTTGATTGATATGTTAGAGTTTTTCAGCAGATAATGGATTTCTTCCATTACGACCTCGTCAATCCACCTGCCCGGTGTCTTTCCGCTCGCTTCTTTCACCATTGACGAGAGATATTTGGGGGTCACGCACAGTTCGGAAGCGTAGAAGTCCACTTTCCGCTCATGCCTGTAATGAATGGAAAGCAGTTTCATAAAGCGGGAAAAATATTCCTCGCTTCTGCTCAGGCTTTTGGTATTCCGCTTTCCTTCACCATATCCTGTAGCCGCCTCCAGCTTTCCGAAGATAGCATAAAGTAACGTCCGCATGCCGGAGGATAGGGTCTCCTTCACCCATTCGTGCCGTACATCACAATGCATATAGTCCATCACGCAGTCGGCCATGTGCTCGTACCGTACACTCTCCGCTTCTGTCAAGGAGATGATGTATTTCCGTTGTATGCCGGTTTCCATTATCAATGGCAGGATTTGTTTCCAGTAACTGTAATTTCTGCCAAGATAATCGGATGTGGGTATCACGCAGATAAAATCGGCTTTCCGGTGACAGTCCATACGTACGGCATTGTTTGCCGGGCATACCAGTAGTGAACGGGAGGAAAGGACATGGCTTTCATCGTCCAGTTCCACATGTATCTCGCCTGATATGCAAAGCAACATGAAACATTCCCTCAGGCGAAAGGGCGGCAGATCGTAACCGGCATGCATGCATCCTCTTGAGACCACGCAACCGTCAAACTTATCCGTGTCCATGCAGTCGCATAAACGGATAAAATTCTCCAATGAATACTCTTTTACTGTTTTCATACTTGTTTCTTTATCAGTTGGACATCCTGGTTGTCAGTAGTAACATTCGTGGTAGACGGCGATATATTCCCTCCCGTCTTCCTCGGTGAAGAAGAGCTTGTCCTCACGTGCCAGCCATCCGATGGCCGCCGAAAGTTCTATCGGACTCAACTGCGTAACCATCAGCAATTCACCGAAAGTCATTTTCTCATGTTTGTTACTGAGCGCACGCCACACTGTTCCGGCATTCGCTCCAATCAATTCCTTTTTCATTTGATTCCAGTTTTAATCATTAATTGCTTTTCTTATAACTCAGGATGGCCCAAAGGTTCAGTGCGACTGCAAAAATGCAAAGTGCGCGAAAATAAGGGACCAGTTCGGAAAACGTACTTCCTTTCAGGTAGACCATACGCATTACCTCGATAAAATAGCGCAACGGATTAAGTTTGGTAATATACTGCGCCCATACCGGCATGCTGCTGACGGGAGTGAACAATCCACTCATCAGAATGAAAATCATCAGGAAGAAGAACATGACGAACAAGGCCTGCTGCATGGTACCCGAGTTGTTGGATATGACCAGACCGAGACCTGACACCACCAGAATGTAAATGGAGGCGAACAGATAGATGGTCAGCAGGTTTCCAGCCGGAACGAGACCGTACACCCACCATGCCAACAGCATGGAATAGGTCAGGACCAGAAAGCCCACGGCCCAGTAGGGTACCAGTTTCGAAAGAATGAAGGGGAACTTTCCTACCGGAGTGACATTCATCTGCTCGATAGTTCCCTTTTCTTTCTCGCCCACGATGTTAAGAGCCGGCAGGAAGCCGGAGAGCAGGGTGAGCATCATCACCATCAGGGCCGGAACCATGAACACCTTATAATCCAGATGGGGATTGAACTGGTAATAAGGGGCTGTCTTGAATCTTTGCCCGTGGCTGGCGGAACTATTCACTCCGTTCTCCTCGCGCAGGTCATCGGAGAAGTCAGTCACGATGCTTCCAAGATAAGAGGAACCCAGACCGGACTTTGTCCCGTTGACGGCATTGGCCGAAATCATCACGTTCCCGAAACCGTCACTGACCATTTTTTTTTCGAAATCATCTTCTATCTCCAATATCAGATCGGCATCACCGGACTCCACACTATGCAGGGCCTGGTCATTGGAGGAGGAGACATCCGTTAACGTGAAGTACTCGGAAGCGTCCACTTTCTGTACCAGTCTTTCGGAAAAGGTACTATGGTCGTTATCCACGACACTAAGTTTCAGACCTTTCACCTCTTGGTTTGCCGCCCACGGCATAATAAGCAACATCACGGTAGGCAGCATGACAAACAGCTTGGGCAGGAATTTGTTGCGCACAATCTGTTTGAACTCTTTTTCTATAAGATATTTGATAGTCATAACATAACCTCCTATTCCAAACGGATTTTAAATTTCTTGAGGGCGGCGGCAACCAGCAGGATGACCATGCCTCCCAAAATTACGAACTCACGCCCCACATATTGTATTTCCACCCCCTGGATCATCAGTTTGCGCACCGAGTCGATGAACCAACGTGCCGGAACGATAGCCGAGACTTTCTGTAACCACACCGGCATGCTCTCAATCGGGAATATGGTACCGGAAAGCAATATGGTGGGAATCATCAATACAAGACTGGAAAGCAGCATGGCCGCCAGTTGGCTGTCCACGATTGTCGATATGAGCAATCCCAAGGCAAGTGCCACAAGTATGTAGCATAAGGCTATCCCCACAAGACAAAGCAGGCTGCCGGCAATCGGGATATGCAGCATGAAGGCTGACAACAGAAGGATGGTGGTCAGGTTGACACATGAAATGGTAAAGTATGGTATTGCCTTGGCAATGATAATATAGATGGGCGGTAACGGAGAGGCAAGCAGCACCTCCATCGTGCCCATCTCTTTCTCACGCACGATGGCTATGGAACTCATCATGGCACAAATCAGCAGCAACATCATGCCGATGACCCCCGGAACGAAATTGAATTCGCTCTTCTGCTGCGGATTGTACAGCATTTTCAACTCGGGTATTACTTGGAAGGAGGAACCGCCGCTGCCTCCTTGAACCAGTTCACGCTGGTAAGCGGAAAGTATGTTCTGCGCATACCCCACACGCATGGACGCCTGGTTGGGTTCCGTACCGTCAGCCAGTAGCTGGACGGTAGCCTCACCCGTATGTATCATATTGTCTGCAAAATTTTCACTGAAAACAAGAACCAGGTTGATTTTTCCTTCCTTGAATACCTTGTCTATCTGGCTGGGATCGGACAATTCCTCCGCAATGGTAAAATACTTGTTCGCCTGGAACATGTCACGTATATGCTGTGTGACCACGTCCTTTGACGGATCATAGACGGCCACCTGCGTATCTTTCACCTCAGTTGTAATGGCAAAGCCGAAAAGTATGATCATGACAATGGGCATTACAAGCAGGATCAGCATGGTACGTTTGTCTCGGAAGATATGATAAAATTCTTTCCGGACGAATGATAAAAACTGTTTCATACTGTTTTATTTTTAGTTATCTGAACGTTTGGCCTTGCGTGCAAGCTGGAGGAACACGTCATACATGCTTTCCGCTTCGAAGGTCTTTTTCAACATGGCGGGAGAGTCGAGTGCCTCGATCCTGCCGTCCACCATGATAGACACCCGGTCGCAATATTCGGCCTCGTCCATATAATGGGTGGTTACGAATACGGTGATGCCGCGGTCGGCTGCCTGATAGATCAATTCCCAAAACTGGCGACGGGTCACCGGGTCCACACCTCCGGTCGGCTCGTCGAGAAACACGATTTTCGGGTCATGGAAAATGGAAAGCGAGAAGGCCAGTTTCTGTTTCCATCCCAGGGGAAGGGAGGCCACCATGGTGTTTCGCTCGCTCTGAAACCCAAGCTCTTCAAGCAGCAGGTCTGTCTTTTCCCGTATTTTTTTATTCGACATCCCGTAAATACCGCCGAAAAGCTTCAGGTTCTCCCATACTTTCAGGTCATCGTAAAGGGAAAACTTCTGGCTCATATAACCAATATTTTTCTTTACGTCTTCCGCCTGTTTGTCAATGTCGAAACCGGCGACGATCCCTTTCCCGCTTGTCGGATGGCTCAGTCCGCACAACATACGCATGGCGGTGGTCTTGCCCGCACCATTGGCACCCAGGAATCCGAATATCTCCCCTTCCTTAACTTGGAAGGAAATATGGTTCACTGCAATGAAGTCCCCAAACTGCTTGGTCAGGCTTTCTGCTATGATTACATCATTCTCTTTCATTTTTCTGTCCGGTTAATAACATGAAACAATCCTCAATAGTGGCATGGATGGGGACAATCCTCACATGTTTGTGTCCCTTGTCTTCCAAATAGGCTGCCAGGGAATCCGGGAGGGTGCCCTTGCACACGGTTACATGATAGGTTTCCCCAAAAGAGAAAGCACTGGTCACCTTCACGCATTGCCGCAAATCCACCAGCAACTGATGCATGCGGTCGCTTTGGACAGACCAGATGGTTTCCGAATAACCCGAAATGATATTCCGTGGAGTGTCCACCTGCATGAATTCACCATCCTGTATCAAGGCGATGCGGTCGCAAAGAACGGCCTCGTCCATGTAAGGGGTGGATACAAGGATGGTAATGCCATGCTTTTTCAATTTCTTTAGCATTTCCCAGAATTCTTTTCGGGAAACCGGATCCACACCGGTAGTAGGTTCGTCAAGAAACAGTACTTTCGGTGCATGGATGAGCGCGCAACTCAATGCAAGTTTCTGTTTCATGCCCCCCGAAAGCTTACCGGCCTTACGGGTCTTGAAAGGTTCGATCTGGCGGTAGATGTCTTCAACAAGGTGGTAGTTCTCCTTGATGGTGGTATTGAATATGGTGGCGAAGAAAGACAGGTTCTCTTCCACCGACAAGTCCGGATAAAGGGAGAAACGTCCCGGCATATAACCGATCTGTTTCCGTATCTGCTTGTAGTCCTTTACGACATCAAGTCCGTCCACGGTCGCTACACCTTCATCTGCCAACAACAGTGTGGTAAGGATACGGAAAAGGGTAGTCTTGCCCGCACCGTCGGGACCGATAATCCCATAGATCTCTCCTTCATTCACGTCGAAGGTCAAACCACGCAGGGCTTGTACGCCACCGTAGCTTTTCTTTAAATTTTGGACTGATAGGATTGCCATGGCCTCAGAATTTTACTTCACCGTACATACCTCTTTTTATCAAACCGTCATTCTTAACTTCCACTTTTACCGCATAGACCAGATTGGCACGCTCGTCACGGGTCTGGATGGTTTTAGGAGTGAATTCGGCCTTGTCGGAAATCCATGTGACGGTTCCGTCATATTCCTTGCGTTCGTCCTTTCCACGGTCTGCATACACTTTCACTTTCTGACCGATCTTGATTGCCGTCAACTGGTCTGCCGTTATATAAGCGCGTAATTTCATGTTCTCGACATCGGATACTTTAAACAGGGCGCGTCCGGGAGCCGCATATTCGCCAGGTTCCGTGTATTTGGTCAGAACCGTTCCCTTGATCGGACTGGTGATGATGGAGTTTTTGATCTGGTCCTCCACTTGCGCCAGTTGTGCCTCAATACCCGAACTCTGATTCGTAAGGCTGCTGTTGGAACTGCTGATCTGCTCTTGCGTGGCGACCAGCTGTTTTTCCAGTACTTCAATCTGATAATTGATGTCATCCAGCTGTTTCTGTGTGGCGGCATCGTCCTTCACCAAATCCTCAAAACGCTTGCGTTCGCGTTTTTGATTGGATATCTGCTGGCGTAGGGAGGCGAGTTGCTGGCTTTCGTTCAAGACCTTGCTGTCCGTTGCGGTACGGGTGGCGAGCAACTGTTCCTTTTTCAGTGCCAGCTGCACCGTATCGATATAGCCTACCACTTTCTGTGGGGTGACCTCCTGCCCTTCCTCAATATCAAAGCGCATGATTTCCCCATTGGCCTTAGCGGAAACAATCACTTCCGTCGTCTCAAAAATACCCGATGCGTCATAATCACCGTTGTTGTTTCCACATGCTGTCAGAAAGGCAGCCATTCCGATTCCTAAAAATTGATAAGTTTTCATATTCCTGTAATTTTATTGATTAATCGTATTCTTTAATTCATAAATGTTTTTCAGCATCTCAACCTCATGGGATGAATGGTCGGTACGTGCTTGGTTCTCACGGGTTATCTCTTGGAGAAGGTCGTTTACATCAATGACCCCATGCTCGAGCTTTGACTCGGCCGCCTGCCGTACGGAAGTGCGCAGAGCGATGATGTCCCGGTCTTCCTCCATCATTTTGCGGTATTGTTCGATGGCAGCTGTTTCCTGAGTGGATTGCAGGCTGTTATTGAAAAGGAATGTTTCCTGTGCGGTCTCTATCTGTCTACGAGCCAGGTCAAGTTTGCGCTTGTCGTTTTTATGCGTATAGAGTTTGCTGATATTCCAGGTCAGTCTGACACCGACAACACCGTTCAGTGTCCAGTCGTGGTCGAACATATCATTGAACATATCATATCCAGGGTAACCATAATATCCTTGTGCAAAAAGACTCAGTTTAGGACGAAGGCCTGCATTCAGCAATTTTTTCTGTGCGTCAGTCTGCATCATCTGAGCCGCAAACAAGGTCAGCTCAGGTCTTTGATTCTCATAAGTAGCAGGCATGGACGCATCCGGTTTCTGTAATGCGGATATGCTTCCTGCATCCTTATTGATAAAAATGGCAAGCATTTGCTGAAAACTTTTCTTCATGGAAACCAGGGAGGTCATGTCCTGTTTGGCTTTCAAGTATTCCGCTTTCATCACGTCCACGTCGGCTTTCATGGCGGTACCGTGTGTCAGTTTGTTTTCCAACTTGCGACAGTTGTCTTGAAGCAGTGTTTGCAGGTCTTCATTCAATTTTATCTTGTCTTCTATAAGCAGGATACCGAAGAAAAGCTCGTTTACCCGGTCACGGATTGCGTACATATCCACATCGGTTTGTGCGGTCTGTACCTTGCCTTCCAAACGGGTTACATCTTTTTGGGCCTCCAGGTTACCTCCATCCCAAATCACCTGGTTCAAGTCAAGAGCCAGTTTATACTGGTCTTTGTCCAGTCCTTTGTAATCGTAGCCGTTACTTTCCAGCATGTTGCTCAACACGTCCGGGAGATTGGCTACATCGGATTGGTAAGAGGCTTGTCCATTGAAAGACAGCTGTGGCAGATACCCCCGGTTGATGTTCTTGATGGAATAGTCGGTGGTCTGTTTAATCAGGTTGTACTTCTTCAGAAGCGGATAATTGGTCCATGCCAGTTTCTGGCATTCATCCAGAGTGAGCTGGGCACTTGCCGTGAAAGGCATGATTGCCATACCAATCAGGGTGCAGATTGTTTTTAAAGACTTCATCATATTCTTATCTGTTTTAAATGAATAATTGTTTCATCTGATTGACGATGCAAAGTTGTGATAAACAAAATTGTTGAACAATGCCAAAAACAAGGATAAATTGAGCAAAATCAAAGATTTAATAAACATCATCGTAATAATTTGTGTTTTTAGGCTAATTTCTTCTATTTTTGCAGCATAAAAAGAATGAATATGGGAAATTTGGATATTGAAAAAATGGAGTTATACCTTAATAACTTCATGCCGGAATATAAGAACAAGGCCGGTATGTTCCTTTGTACGTCCGGTTCGGCAGACGTGCTTGTGAACAATCAGATGTATCATATTGAGAAAGGGATGCTGTATATCATCAGTCCTTTGGTTACTTTGTACAAGGCTTCTCAAAGCGATGACTTTGACGGGATACATATCATAGACGACATGGAAATCTTCTATGCAGTAATCCATTCTATTATTGATACGATTCTTCATTTAAAATTGCGGACCAGCCCCTGCATGCAGTTGGAAGAGCAGGATATTCAGTTTATCATTGACAGGAAAAAGCAGATCGACCTGAAAAAAGAAACTCTGAAAAGTGATATTACGGAGGAAGAGAAAACACTGCTCCGACAAATGATACATTTATTGGAACAAGAAGCCATGCTGGAGGTTATAGGCATTTATTTCCGTGTCAAAAAAGTTGACTCGCAACCGGTTGAAAGGAACGAATCCGTTGTATACAAATTCATATATTCATTACACAACCATTTCAAGATGGAGCGTTCCGTCACTTTTTATGCGAATGAAGTACAGTTGTCAACAGGACATTTCACCTCAATAGTCAAGCAGAAGACTGGGCAGACTCCTTCTGATTGGATTATCGCCATTACCATTTCACATGCCAAATTACAACTTGAAAAGACACAGAAGAGTATAAAGGATATTGCAAGCGAGTTGAATTTCCCTGAACAGTTCACATTTAGGAAATACTTCAAGCAATATGTGGGGGTACCTCCTAAACAGTATAGGGCGCAGGTTATGAAAGAGATACGGGAAGAGAATCAAGAATAGAAGGTAGGGAAATGGTATGGTGACTCCTACACTTTAGTGTATACCAAGCTGCAAATACCATTCTTATAGTTAGATATTTGTTTTAACTTCCAAGAGGAAACAGGAATTAAGTCATGAATACTTTTCCCTTTCTTCAGTATAACCGGAAGCAGATAGATAATCATTTCATCTACAAGGTGATACAAGAATAATCCATATAACAGATTGAGGCTTTCTTCTGTTGAAATCTCGGCAAGGTAAACGTTGGAGTTACTTCCTTCTTTCTTTTTGTTTATTAAATCTAAAAGAGGATAGTGGGGATGCAAAGGTATTGATTTTTGTTCATGCCAATAAGGAAGCCCTTGTTTGCTATTTTTTACCCAATGAGCCAATGGATTACTGTTATCTGGAAGAAATCCATCCATACTCATTATAAACACCACTTGAATTTTAGCCATACCTCTATTCTTTTATATAATGAAAAAGCGCGAAACCCACGCATTCCAAACAGAGGCTCTGGTAAGCCCAAACAGAGATGCATGGGCTCACGCTATAAGATATAGCATAAGCCTCACGCAATAGCCTCTGTTTTTTGAAATTTACCAGATTTCTGTTTGGAGACGTCTTGCGACTTATGTATGATAATCAGCAAACACTTTCATAGATTGCTGTTATTTTTCTATTTTAATTTTCAAATATACGGATTTTTTCCAAACAGGTTGCATATAACATGAGTTTATTTTTGTGGTTTGCCGGATTTCTTGTCCTTTTCATCTTCCAACCCTAACCGCCTGCAAAGTTCCGGATCTGCTTTTATCCGTTCCATTTCCATGTTAATGATAGCTTGCGCATCCGCCTTGATCTGGTCGTAGTTGCGCTGTATCTGCTGCATCATGATGTCGTTACCATCCCTGTCCTTGAACTCGTTGATGACGGGGATCTTTTTGTAAGCCTTTTCCTCCGCACTGACCCTGGCATGATCCACAACGATTTCGGCATGGAAAATCTTTTGGTCTATTCGCTCACCGAAATTGTCGGACACGGCACCGACAAACGTACCCTGCGAGAGAGTGGCAATCTTGGAAGCCGGGATGAGGGAGTCCATCTGTGTATTTATGGATGTGGAGACATCCTGCCGGTTGATGGAAACCGACTGCCGTTGTTGCAATATCTTCCCGAAACGTTCGGAAAGCGTCTTTGCCGTTTCCCCAACCACCTGTCCGCTGAATATGTTCCCCACCGTGTTCTGCACCACTTTCGACTCCTTTTCACCATAGTCGCGGTTGAGCTGCGAGAAGTCCTGAAAACCGAGACAGACCGCCACCTTGTTGCTTCGGGCGGTGGCAATCAGATTGTCCAAGCCCCGGAAATAAATGGTGGGTAGCTCGTCTATGATGACCGCACTTTTGAGCTTTCCTTTCTTGTTGATCAGCTTCACGATGCGGGAGTTGTAGAGGCCGAGTGCCGCCGAATAGATGTTCTGCCTGTCGGGATTGTTGCCCACACACAGGATTTTAGGCTCCTCCGGATTGTTGATGTCCAAAGAGAAATCATTGCCTGTCATCACCCAGTAAAGCTGCGGGGAAATCATGCGTGTAAGGGGGATTTTTGCGGAAGCGATCTGGCCTTGGAGCTGGTCCTGAGCTCCTGATTTCCATGCATCCATAAAGGGGGAAAGGTAATTTTCCAGCTCCGGATAGGAGGTCAGAACGGTAAACAAGTCCGAATAAGGCTTGTTGAGCAGCTCCACCGCATGAGGGAAAGTACAGTACATCCCGTTCTTGTATATTTTGAGGTACCACACGATTGCCGCCAGCAGGATAATCGGCGACTCCACGAAGAAATCCCCCTGCTTTTCAATCCAAGTCTTGTTCAGGTTCAATAAGATGGTATAGCTTGCCTCGTACGCGTCGGAGATGTCCGTCATAAACTCCGGCGTGATGGGGTTGCAGCGGTGTGAGCGGCGGGGGTCATCGAAATTGATGACATAGAACCGGGGCTTGACCTTGTACTTGTCCATATTGTTCAGCAATGTGTTGTAGGCGATGGTGGAAAGGTCATCGAACTTATAGTCGTAAAGGTAACAACTATACCCTTTGCCAATCATCTGGCGAATATAATTGTTCACTACCGCGTATGACTTGCCGGACCCCGGCGTACCCAGTACAATCGTGGCACGGAACGGGTTCACCACGTTGATCCATCCGTCATTGAGCCTTCCACGGTGTTGGAATCTGGTCGGCAGATTGACAGAATACTCATTTTCCATCAGCTGTGTTTCCTGGTAAAAAGACTCGTTCTCATTGTTGAACACATCGGTCATCAGGTTATTCTTGTAGAGCCGGCTCATCCATAACCCCGCCATCAACAGACCGAGATAACCGGTGGTAAGCGTGCTTGCATACATTATGGTACTTGCCGTATGTGGCAGCGGCAAATCCAGCAGCCACCAGTTCAGAAAAAAGAACGTACATCCGGCAACCAGTGCCGCATAGATTTTTGGCCAGGTGATTTTCTCTCCCTTGACCCCGTGCGTGCCCATACAGGAGATGGCCAGCAGAAGCACCGCCAGCAACTTGCTCCAGAGGATGTTGTCGAAAATGCCCGTGTGAATGTTGAAGTTTACCAGAATCTTGTCTATGACCGCAAGATTCAGATGCCATGCGGTCATGCTCGGATAGCAGTACACATAGACGTGCACCACCAAAAGAAAAATACTCACAGCCCTGCCGAATTCCATTATCTTAGCGAGAGCCCTCAAATCGTCTTCCTGTTGCATAAGGATTGTGTATAAAAAGGTTGATACTTGTTTTGTCTAAATGCCACGCTTGCGTCCGGCCTTCTTCTTTTTCTTCATGCGGCGTGCAAAGGCTTCCTCCTCGTAATCCCGCGGATTGGCTTCCATAGAAAGAATGCCTGCCGCCAGTTCGAGCGTGCTAGAGGATTCGTGACGGTGATGCTGCCAAAGCTCTGTAGCGGAATGTCCACCCCGTTCCTTTTCGGGTATGTTTTCCAACCATTTGAAATAGTCGTTGAACACATTGGCGGAAAACTCCTTGCCCATGCGTGAGCCGTTGAACACCTCCCGACGGTTGTGGTCAATAAAGGTGACACCATAGATACGTCCCCGCTCATTCTCGCGGAAGACCACATCAATACGCCTTTGCCTGAGCAGTTCCACAAACCGTTTCCGTGAATCCGCCTGCCGCAAGGCACGAACGATGTCCGCCTGTATGGAGGGTGCCCATTTCCCGTCCTTGAGGTCTTTCAGGTTCATCAGCATCCGCTTTTCCAACTGTTCATTTCCGAAGCGTTTCCCAAATCGGGAGCTCTTGAACGGCGGGCTGACCACCTTGCCTGTATCATCCGTGGCCGAATAGACAATACCGGTATATGGTGTACCGTTGTATTCTCCCCTGACCTGTTTCGCCTCGATGTTGAGCGTGGAAAGCAGCGCATTGTATTCCCCGAAGGTTTGGAAACGGTAGCTTTCCAATACGGCTTTAAGGGTATTGCCTACCTGATGGCGGACATCCCCCAAGGAAGCGTCCACCTTCCTCAGCTCCGCTTTCGGATTCCGCCTTTCCGTGTCCGCTCCGTTGCGCAGGCCGAAATCCGTTTCCAGTTCCCGGCAGGCGGTCATGGAACGGCGGTGCTCGTAGGCATCGCTGATCTTTTTCCCCTGTTCGTCCACACAGACACTGACAATATGGATGTGAGTGTTGTGGGTATCGGCATGTTTGTAGGCGATGTATGGCTGGTCGCCATACCCCATCTTTTCCATATATCTTGCCGCCAGTTCTTCCAGCTGTGTGTGGCTCAGACGGTCTTCCGGTGCCGGGGAAAGGGAGATATGCAGGACGGGCTTCTCCGTGTTGCGGTTTGCCAGCAGGTAGTTCTCGAAAGAGAGCAACGCCAAGCGTATGTCCTCGCTTGGCAATCCAAGCCTGTCGGAAATCATACGGCTGCCCGAAAGAATCTCGGCGGTACCCGCCGCCACCTTGTCGTGGTTGTAGGCGAGTGCCCCGTAAAGGTTCATGCCATGACTTATTTTTGCAACCATTTCCGCTCGTATTCCTGGGTTAGCGCCATGACTTTTTTACAGACAAGCATCAGTTCGATGCTCAGTTTCTCCAGCCTGTAGAGCAATGCCATCGCCCGTTTCTCCCCGAAATTGTTCTTCAAGGCGCGGACGACCTGGTTGTAGTTGTTGCCGACAGCCTGGAACTGTTTGTGGAATTCTGTCAGCCTGATGTAATAGTCCATCGTCGCCTTGTCTATTTTCACGACCTTTATCTGTCCCGAGAAGATGGATTTCTTGATGAACAGCGTGCGGTCCTCGGCTCCCGAATCCGCCAGCAACTTTTCAAATCTTGTGTTCTCCTCGGCGTTCAGGCGGAAGCTGTACTTGCGGTCCGCCGGATCACTCTTGGGCTTTCTGCCCGTTCTTGTCCCTGTTGTTCTCTCCATGCACATGAGATTTTTGGTTTGTACTTTTTTCTCTTCCGGAATCCGCGACTTTGGAGCGGATTCCCCCGCCCCGGGAAGGGGCGGGTAAGTTGGTTCTTGTCGGACAAAAGACTTTTTGTCGGACAAGGACACAACTTGCTCTGTTCGCTTGAACAGAGAATCCTCCTTCGTCGGATTGCTGCGCGACGTTCACGGCGTGCTGTGGTCCGGCGAAGTCAGTTCCTTTCCATTGTCTGATTCCGATTTTGCAAAATTAGACAGTGATAACCGATTGGTAAACAGCACTTGATATGACATTTGATGACATCTGACGACATCTGATGTCAGGTAGGGGAAATGTTGGCGGAAGTTTCAAGAATAGCCGCTACTTTTGGCACAGTGCATGAGGGCATACATTGGAACATTGTCCTGTAAGGTGTATTGCTTGCCTGCCACAGGTGGTGCATGACGCGAATGCGGTATCATCCATGTATGTGCAATGCCATATATGCCGCATGGCAGTCCTGCATGACGGGACACATTGCATCCGTGCAATGCAGTATGGGGTACATTGAACTCCATATTGCATGAATGCAATGCACCTTATACGGCAACACCCTCCGGCAACCGGCATTACACTGATGCAATATGGTATGCAATGTATTCATGCAAACAGGCAAGCAATGCGTCATTGCCATATACCAACGGATGCATTGCCGTGTGATGAAACGCAAAAATCCAGACAGATATGAAACAAGTCATACACTCTAAATTCAAGCCTATGAAGAGAGATCCTTTATTTGTCGCTTTGAGCAACCAGAAAGGCGGTGTGGGAAAGTCCACGTTCACCGTGTTGCTCGCCAGTTATTTCCATTACCTGAACGGATATAACGTACTTGTGGTGGATTGTGATTATCCACAGCACAGCATCAGTGCCATGCGAGACTGGGAAGTGGGGAACATTGAAAAGAACGTGCATCTGCAAAACCTGCTGGTGGAACAGTTCGGAACAAGCGGCAGGAAAGCCTACAGCATCCTGAATTCCACCCCGGAGGAAGCCCGGGAAACGGCCGGACGTTTTCTCGAAAAGTCGGAGCTGGATTATGACCTTGTCCTTTTTGACCTCCCCGGTACCGTGAATGTGCCCGGTGTCTTCCAGTCCGTAATCAATATGGACTATGTATTCACTCCGATTACACAGGAAAGGATGGTAATGCGGAGCAGCATGTCTTTTGTCCTTGCCATCAGGGAATATATGCACCGGCATGCGGACGTACCCTTGCGTGGCATCCATATGTTCTGGAACCGGATGGATAAGCGGGTGTCCAAAGGGCTGTATAACGGCTATACCGAAATTTTCCGCTCTCTGAAACTGCCGGTGCTGGAGACCGTCATTCCCAGTGCGGAACGCTACAACAAAGATTCCGGGATGAAGGGGCCCCTGTTCCGCAGCACCTTGTTCCCTCCATCTGCCGCCGCACTGAAAGGCAGCAATCTGGATCTGCTGGTTGCGGAGATGGAAACCATACTGAAACTTAAATAGGAATCATCATGGCTACCAAGAGAAGAACGGATTACCGGGTGGACGAGGATGCCCTGAAGCGTATGATGGCGGGGGATGTCACGGCATTGGAGGAAACAGCAGCTCCGGCTGAGACTCCGGAAATAAAGCCCTCCCTTTCCCGGGAGAGACAGGAGAAGAAAACCTCTGCCGGTTCCCCAAAACAGCAAACAAGAAAATTTCCGGATGAGGCATCAGGTGCCGATGAATACCGGCTGCGTTTTCTGGAAGCAAAGCTGACGGGTACCAGAAGGCAGACCTATATCCACGATTCCCTGTATAGGGCGGTCGCCAGGGTGCTGCCGGTCATTGCGCCGGACATGTCCGTCCCGATGTTTCTAAGCAGCGTCCTGTCAGACCATCTGGAAAGGTATCAGGACATCATCAATGAGATATATAATCAGGAAGCCACACAAAAACCGATAGAATGGAAGAAATAGTTTATTTGTCAATACGGCTCGGCTGTACCGCTTATCTATTATATAAGGTATGGGAGCAGAAAAAGAGAATAGGTAAGATATGTGACCTGCTTTATACTCCCCGTAAGAAACCGGAAATGGAAAAGGATGACCACCGGAATCCGGAAAATGCGGCAGATGTGATGGGGGCCACCCGTTTTGTCTATCTGGATGAGAATGCCGGAAAGACCGTTGCCCCTTACATGAGCCAGCAACTGGAAATGGGAAGCGACCTTATCGGCAAGGATGAGGATATTCCGGAAGATGAGGTGGAATGCAAACTGCCTTTGGAGGAGATGAGAATGCTGAAAGACGAACAGGAGGAGCTGGACAGCCGTTCTCCCGAGGCGGAAGCCATTGTTCCGGCAGTCACTCCTGCCGACCTGCTCAATGTAGGTGACGTGCTGCTTAATCTGGACGGTGCCGGTTCGGATGAGGACAAATCATACCGGGCCGCCATGACACTGCGTGCCATCCGGGAAACGGACATGTTCGAGCTGTTCTCCTCCCAGGTGGAGAACAAGAAACTGATAGAGGAGCTGATGGAAAGGTATGTGGATGAGGAAGGGAATGCTCTGCCTTTAAAAAAAGAGAGGAACGTTTCCAAACCTGTCGCAGACTGGAGGAAGCTGGTCTGAAAAGACAATGTCTGTCATGCCCGGAAAATCCTGTACGCGTTGAAGCGTACGGGATTTTTTTATCATGTGCAACGGGGGGTATCCTGAATTTGACCGGCTTTGCCGCCCATATCCTTCTCCATTCACTTTACATAAAGCCGTACGATGATGACATCTGATGACATCTGGTGACATCTGATGACACCTCTGAATCACAGCGTATTATCCCCTTTTATCTTCGCCGTCGAATTCAAATTTATGTCTTACCCAAACGATTCGACAATGAAGAGAAGAATCCTTTTTTCAGTGATGTGCGCGGCGATTGCCGCCGGTGCTTTCGCGCAGGGCCAAGGGCAGGGCCTTGCCGGTATCAACGAGGCGACCAGCCTCATGACCTCGTATTTCGATCCCGCCACCAAACTGTGCTATGCCATCGGTGCGGTGCTCGGCCTGGTGGGCGGCATCAAGACCTACGGCAAGTTCTCCAGCGGTGATCCCGACACCTCGAAAACCGCCGCCAGCTGGTTCTTTGCCTGCATCTTTCTGATTGTAGCCGCCACCATCCTGCGTTCCTTCTTCCTCTAAGCGGTATGGAGTATCCTGTAAACAAGGGGGCGGGCAATCCCGTCGAGTTCAAGGGGCTCAAGTCACAATACCTGTTCGTCTTCGCGGGCGGTCTGGTGACGGTGCTCCTGGCGGTGGTCATCCTTTACCTGGCAGGCGTGGACCAATGGATATGCATCCCTTTCGGGACCGTATCCGGCGGTCTGCTGGCATGGGCGGTGTTCCGGCTGAACGCCCGCTACGGCGAACACGGTCTTATGAAGCTGCTGGCGGAGAAACGCCATCCGCGCTACCTGATCCACCGCAAGAGAGTTTTCAGATTATTTGCAAAAAGAAAAAAACGACAATCATGAGAAATGTATTGAAAGCGGAAACGCTGGAACGCAAGTTCCCCCTGCTCTCGGTGGAGAACGGCTGCATCGTGAGCAAGGACGCCGACCTGACCGTGGCCTTCGAGGTGGAGCTTCCCGAGCTGTACACGGTGACGGCGGAAGAGTATGAGGCCATGCACTCCACCTGGATAAAGGCCGCCAGGGTACTGCCCGAGCACAGCATCGTCTGCAAGCAGGACTGGTTCACGAAGGAGAGCTACCGTCCCCAAAACGGCGGGGAGGAACAGAGCTTCCTCTCGCGCAGCTACGAGCGGCACTTCAACGAGAGGCCGTACCTGAACCACCGCTGTTACCTGTATCTGACAAAGACCACCCGTGAGCGCAACCGCCGGCAAAGCGACTTCAGCACCCTCTGCCGGGGATTCCTGCTGCCCAGGGAGATTACCGACAAGGACATGGCGGCCCGTTTTCTGGAAGCGGTGGAGCAGTTCGAGCATATCGTGAACGACTCCGGCCATATCCGGCTGCGCCGCCTGGAAACGGAGGAGATTACCGGCACGAAGGAACGTCCCGGGCTGGTGGAGAAATACCTCTCCCTCTCGATGGAGGACGGGACCGCCGTGCTGCAGGACATCTGCCTCAAGCCCGGACGGATGCGTATCGGGGACAAGCGGCTCTGCCTGCACACACTTTCGGATACGGAAGACCTGCCGGGCAAGCTCTCCACCGACATGCGCTACGAGCGTATGTCCACCGACAGGAGCGACTGCCGCCTTTCCTTCGCCGCACCCGTGGGGCTGCTGCTCTCCTGCAACCACATCTACTCGCAGTACGTGTTCATCGACAACGCGCAGGAAATCCTGCAGATGATGGAGAAGAACTCGCGCAACATGCTCTCTCTGTCACGGTACAGCCGGAGCAATGCCGTGAACCAGGAATGGACGGAGATGTATCTGGACGAGGCGCATACCAAGGGAGTGCTTCCCGTCAGATGCCACTGCAATGTCATCGCCTGGGCGGAGGATGCGGAGGAGTTCCGCCGTATCAGGAACGACACGGGCAGCCAGCTTGCCATGATGGAATGCACCCCCCGTTACAACACCGTCGACACCCCGGTGCTTTACTGGGCGGGCATTCCGGGCAATGCGGGCGACTTTCCTGCCGAAGAGTCATTCTATACGTTCCTGGAGCAGGCGGTCTGCCTCTTTGCCGGGGAGACCAATTACAGAAGTTCTCCCAGTCCGTTCGGCATCCGCATGGCGGACCGGCAGAACGGCATTCCGGTGCACGTGGACATTTCCGACCTTCCGATGAAGCGCGGCATCATCACCAACCGCAACAAATTTATCCTGGGACCAAGCGGCAGCGGCAAGTCCTTTTTCACCAACCATCTGGTGCGCAACTATTACGAGCAGGGAGCGCATATCCTGCTGGTGGACACGGGCAACAGCTATCAGGGGTTGTGCCGGATGATCCACGACCGCACACGCGGCGGGGACGGCATCTACATCACGTATGAGGAGGACAATCCGATATCCTTCAACCCGTTCTACACCGATTCCGGACAGTTCGATGTGGAAAAGCGCGAGAGCATCAAGACTCTGATACTGACCTTGTGGAAACGGGAGGACGAGGCACCGAAACGTTCGGAAGAGGTGGCACTCTCGGGAGCGGTGAACGCCTATATCCGTAAAATTACCGGGAATCGGGAGGCAAGGCCGGACTTCAACGGCTTCTACGAGTTCGTGGACGGTGACTACCGCCGGATGATAGCGGAAAAGAAGGTACGCGAGAAGGATTTCGACATCGACGGCTTCCTGAACGTGCTGGAGCCTTTCTACAAGGGTGGCGACTACGACTTCCTGCTGAACTCCGACAGGGAACTGGACCTGACAAACAGGCGGTTCATCGTGTTCGAGCTGGACAACATCAGCGGCAACAAGGTGCTGCTGCCTGTGGTGACGCTGATCATCATGGAGACCTTCATCGCCAAGATGCGCAGGCTCAAAGGTATCCGTAAGATGATATTGATAGAGGAATGCTGGAAAGCCCTGATGTCCGCCAATATGAGCGAATACATCAAGTATCTTTTTAAGACCGTCAGAAAATATTTCGGCGAGGCTGTGGTGGTGACACAGGAGGTGGACGACATCATCAGCTCCCCGATTGTGAAAGAGGCCATCATCAACAACTCTGACTGCAAGATCCTGCTTGACCAGCGGAAATACATGAACAAGTTCGAGCATATCCAGCGGCTGCTCGGCCTGACGGAGAAAGAGAAAAGCCAGATACTCTCCATCAACCAGGCGAACCATCCCGGACGTTTTTACCGTGAAGTCTGGATAGGGCTTGGCGGTACCCGTTCGGCGGTCTATGCTACGGAAGTGAGCGCGGAAGAGTATTTCACGTTCACGACGGAAGAGTCCGAGAAACTGGAAGTGCAACGGCTTGCCGAGGAGCTGGACGGCAACCTGGAACTTGCCATCCACCGGATGGCAGAGAGAAAACGAGAGGAACAAAGACAAGTATCAACCCCAAAAAGAGAACAATGAGAAACAAATCCCTTATGAGACTGGCGGTGTGCCTGATCGGTATGGCCGCCATGGTATTGCAAGGCTGCTCGGAGAGCGGCACCGACCGTGACAAGCTCTGCGGCTCGTGGAGCAGCGTGGAAGGCAAGCCGGACGTGCTGGTATATAAGGAAGGGGAAGCCTACAAGGTGACGGTGTTCGCCCGTAGCGGAAAGATGCGCCGTCTCAGGCCTCAGACCTACCTGCTGGTTGAGGAGAACGGGAACCTGTTCATCAACACGGGGCACCGCATCGACATCTCCTACAACGAGGCCGCCGACGTGCTGACCTTCTCCCCGAACGGTGACTATGTGCGGAAGGAGGAACGCCCATGAAAGCGAAGTCACTCCTGATCGGAACGGTACTCGCCCTGTGCGGCACCGGCGCCAATGCCCAGTGGGTGGTGACCGATCCCGGCAACCTTGCCCAAAGCATCATCAACATGTCGGACAACATCGCCCATACCTCGAAAACGGCGGTCAATACGGCCGACAGCTTTGCGGAGACGGTGAAGATTTACGAGCAGGCCAAGAAGTATTACGACCAGTTAAAGGCGGTGAACGACCTGATACAGGACGCCCGCAAGGTGCGCGACATCATCCTGATGGTGGGCGACGTGTCCGACATCTATGTAACGAACTTCGGCAAGATGATGAACGACGGGAACTTCTCGCCCCGCGAGCTGGACGCCATCGCCTTCGGCTACACCCGCCTGCTGGAGGAGAGCAACGGCGTGCTGCAGGATCTCAGGCAGGTCATCAACGTGAGCACGCTCTCCATGACCGACAAGGACCGCATGGACGTGGTGGACCGCTGCTACTATGAGATGCGCCGCTACCGCAACCTGGTGAGCTATTACACGAACAAGAACATCGCCGTGAGCTATCTCCGTGCCAGAAAGAAGAACGACCTGGACCGGGTGATGCGGCTTTACGGGAATGAAACCTCCAAATACTGGTAGCCATGATGCCGTTGTCGATAGATTTTGCCAACCTGCATACCATACTGGCGACCCTGTATGACGATATGCAGCCCCTTTGCAAGGACATGATGGACGTGGGAAAGGGACTTGCCGGGCTGGGTGCCCTGTTCTATGTCGCCGTCCGCGTGTGGCAGTCGATGGCCCGTGCCGAACCGATAGATGTCTATCCCCTGCTGCGTCCCTTCGCCATCGGCATCTGCATCCTGCTTTTCCCCACGCTGGTGCTCGGCACGCTGAACACCGTGCTCAGCCCGATAGTACAGGGTACGCACAAGATGCTTGAGGGGCAGACGCTGGATATGGAACAGTACAGGGCGCAGAAGGAGGAACTGGAAAGGGAGGCCATGCTGCGCAATCCCGAAACCGCCTACCTGGTGAGCGACGAGGAATTCGACCGTCAGCTGGACGAGCTGGGCTGGTCAACCATAGATACCGCCTCCCGCCTGGGCATGTACGTGGAGGTGGGGATGTACAATCTGGAGAAGAAAATCCGTGACGCCTTCCGCAGCCTGCTGGAACTGATATTCGCGGCGGCATCGCTGCTGATAGACACCGTGAGGACCTTTTTCCTTGTCGTGCTCTCCATACTGGGACCGGTGGCGTTCGCCTTCAGCGTATGGGACGGTTTCCAGTCCACGCTCGGGCAGTGGTTCACGAGGTACATATCCGTCTACCTTTGGCTTCCGGTCAGCGACCTGTTCAGCACCCTGCTCGCCAAGCTCCAGGTGCTGATGCTCCAAAATGACATTCTGGAATTACAGAACAACCCCGACTACTCGATAGACAACTCAAATAGCGTCTATATCATATTCATGCTGATAGGGATTATCGGGTACTTCACCGTCCCGACGGTGGCGGGCTGGATCGTACAGGCGGGCGGAGCCGGAAACTTCAGCCGTAACCTGAACCGCACGGCCACGAAAGCGGGCAGTTTCGCTGCCGGGACGGGCGGTGCCGTACTGGGGAATATCGGGGGAAGGCTGCGGGGCAAATAGGCTCTATGGCAACCCGTTTCCGTGAGTCGGGCAACTTGGATTACCGGGTTGGGCGACTTGTCGGAAGGAGCCGCCCGGTCATACCGGAACATTTATTTATTCATTCAAACCAATCATTCGCTAAATGGAATTCAAGTCATTGACCAACATTGAGAGCAGCTTCAGGCGTATCCGGTTGATGCTGGCTGTCTTTACCGGTTGCTGTGCGCTCATTACCGGCTATGCGTTGTGGAGCTCGTACCGTTTCGCCGAGAAGCAACGGGAAAAGATCTATGTGCTGGATAAGGGCAAGTCGCTGATGCTCGCCCTCTCGCAGGATCTTTCACAGAACCGCCCCGCCGAGGCGCGGGAACACGTCCGGCGTTTTCACGAGCTGTTCTTCTCGCTCTCCCCGCAGAAGGACGCGATCGAGCACAATATAGGCCGTGCCCTGCAACTGGCGGACAAGAGCGCCTATCACTACTATGTGGACTTTGCCGAGAAAGGATATTACAACCGGCTGATTTCGGGCAACATCAACCAGGTGGTACACGTGGACAGCGTGGTGTGCGACTTTGCCGCCTATCCCTACAAGGCGCGTACATATGCCCGGCAGCTGATCATCCGTGAGAGCAACGTGACCGAGCGAAGCCTTGTCACCTCCTGTTCGCTCCAGAATACGGGGCGTTCGGACGACAATCCCAACGGGTTCATCATCGAGCAGTTCACCATACTGGAGAACAGGGATATAAGGAGTGTGGAACGATGAGAGGGAAACCTGCCGTCTTAAAACGTGCGGACAGCCGTATCCGGCTGTTCTGCCGCCGGCTGACCGGGAAGCAGCGCATTGCCTTGACAAGTGTCGTCTCGCTTCTGTTCACGGCAGCCTGCCTGTACTCGGTTGTCTCTTCCGTGTCCCGTTTGGGGGAACGGAAGGGCGACATGAAAACCGGGCATATCCGGCCCGTCATGTTACGACCGGAAACAACAACCATTCATTCAAACATCCAGAAACATGAAAATGGACTTTCAGAAAATCAGGGAACGGCTGGGGCTGTCGAGTGACAAGCCGCTGACTCCCGAAGAGAAGCGCCGACGCGCGAGGTATATTGTCTATCCGCTCTTCTGCCTGCTGTGCGCCGGATTCCTCCTGCTGGTATTCAGCCCGTCGGAAAAGGAGAAGGCGGAAAAGGAAAAGGGCAAGGGATTCAACGTGGAGATGCCCTCGCCGAAAGATTCGGAAATGGAGGGCGACAAGGTAAGCGCCTACGAGCAGGAAGCACTGGCGAAAAAGGAAAAATGGCGCAGGGGAACCTTTCAGGAGATGTCCGAGCTGCTCAACAAGGACAGTCAGGATACTGCCGGCCTTACCGCAGGAAAAGCCAACACGGAACTTCCGCCGGAACCGGAAACGGGGAAATCCCCCGGCTCCGTCCATTCCTCCGCGGAAGCCTACCGGAATATGAACCGCTCGCTGGATGCTGTATATACCCGGAATGAAAACCAACAAAATGCCGATCTGCTCCGCCGTATAGAGGAACTGGAAAAAGAAAAGAGAACGGCGGAAGGACAGCCGGAAGGACAGACCCTGGAAGAAAAGATGGCACTGCTGGAAAAGTCTTACGAGCTGGCCGCCCGGTACAACGGGAAGCAGCCGGATGCCCCGGCTGCCGTGAATGGCCGGAGCGACCGGAAAGACAGGACAGCCGTCCGCCCGGTGAAACAGGTACAGAATCAGGTGGTGTCATCGCTTGCACAACCTATGGGCAATGAGGATTTCATCGCCGAATTTACGGGAGAGAGGAATACCGGTTTCCACACCCCTATAGGCAGGACACTCCCTTCCGGCAGGAATACCATCGCCGCCTGTGTACACGGTACGCAGACCGTATCGGACGGGCAGGTGTTGCGCATCCGGTTGCTGGAGCCGATGGCGGTGGACGACCGGCTCATTCCCCAAGGGACGGTATTGACCGGCGGTACACGCATCCAGGGGGAGCGGATGGACATCCTTGTAGAGACGGTGGAATACAAGGGCACGCTGTTTCCTGTGGAACTGGAGGTATATGATGCCGACGGACAGCGGGGAATCCTCGTGCCGAACTCGATGGAGTATGATGCGGCGCGTGAGATAGCCGCGGGTATGGGCACCTCAATGGGGAGCAGCATCAACATCTCGACGGATGCCGGGGCGCAGATTGCCTCGGACGTGGGCAAGGGGGTAATACAGGGCGTGTCGCAATATGTGGAAAAGAAAATGCGTGCGGTGAAAATCACCCTGAAAGCCGGACACCGGCTGTTGCTGCACTCTCCCGAAAAATGAAAAGAGAAAAGAAACCAACCATTTATTCACCAACCAATCAAGAACGCACATGAAGAAGATTCTGATGATGTTTGCCCTGATTATGGGCGCAGTGGCTGCATACGCGCAGCAAGGCAGCGGGGATTATTACGAGGGATTGAGCCGCAAGATCGGCTTCAGCCAAATGATTCCCCCGCATGGTCTGGAAATCACGTATGACAAGACCGTACATATAATTTTCCCCTCTCCCGTAAGATACGTGGATTTGGGTTCCCCCAACCTGATAGCGGGCAAGGCGGACGGTGCGGAAAACGTCATCCGTGTGAAGGCGACCCGGAAACATTTCCGCAATGAAACCAATATGAGCGTGATAACCGAGGACGGCAACTTTTACACATTCAACGTCAAGTATGCCGACGAGCCGTTGCTGCTGAACGTGGAGATGTGCGACTTCATCCATGACGGGGAGTCGGTTAACCGTCCGAACAATGCGATGGAAATCTACTTGCAGGAACTCGCCGGGGAGTCGCCCCGTCTGGTACGGCTGATCATGAAATCCGTGTATGGGCAGGACAAACGCAAGGTCAAGCACATCGGCAGCAAGCGGTTCGGGGTTCAATACCTGCTCAAGGGGCTTTACGCACACGGCGAGCTGCTCTATTTCCATACCGAGGTGAAGAACGCCACGCACGTGCCTTTCGATGTGGACTTCGTAACTTTCAAGATTGTAGACAAGAAAATCGTGAAGCGTACCGCCATGCAGGAGCAGGTCATCTATCCGCTGCGAGCCTTCAACTATGTGACCCGTGTGGACGGGAAGAAGAACGAGCGGACGGTGTTCGCCCTGCCCAAGTTCACCATCCCCGACGGCAAGAAGCTGGTCGTGGAGATGTACGAGAAACAGGGTGGCCGCCATCAGTCGTTTGAGGTGGAGAACGAAGACCTTGTACGCGCCGAGACTGTCAATGAACTGAAAGTAAGATGAGTGCCATGAAAAGAAACTTCATCTTCATTATCCTCCTGCTTGCCCTCTTTACGGGGCAGGCGGAAGCCCAGCGCCGGCTGCCGGGGATGAAAGCCGTCCGCTTTACCGCTGAAATGGCCGACGGCTTTTACAGCCGGGCAGACCGCCATGATGCGGGCTACGCCTTTGCGCTGGCTGTTGCCACTTACACAAAGAAAGGGAACCAGTGGGTGTTTGGCTGTGAGATGCTACAACGTAATAACCCTTACCGGAACACATATGTCCCACTGTCGCAATATACAGGGGAAGGCGGCTATTATCATACAATCCTTTCCACATCCGGCAAGTCTTTCTTTCTGAACCTCGGCGCTTCCGCCTTGCTGGGCTACGAGGCCGTGAACAACGGAAACCGCCTGTTGGATGACGGAGCTTCCTTGCGCAAGTGTGAGTCCTTCATCTATGGAGGTGCGGTAACGCTGGAGGCGGAGGGATACCTGTCGGACAGGATAGCCCTGCTGATACGCCTGCGTGAACGTTTTGTATGGGGTGGCGCTTCCGGCCGCTGCCATTTCCAATATGGAGCCGGAGTCAAATACATTTTCTAACCTTAAAAAGAACATATACCCATGAAAAGAAGAATCCTTGATTTTATGATGACAGCCTGTTGCATGGTATTTTCCTTTCTTGCCCTTGTCGCCTGTGACAATAAGCTGGATATCAGACAAGAATACCCGTTCACGGTGGAGTCCATGCCGGTGGCGGACGAAATCGTAAACGGTGAGACGGTGGAAATCCGTCTGGAAATCAAGCCGGAAGGAAACTTTTCCGGAACTGTCTATACGCTGAGGTATTTCCAGCCCGACGGAAAGGGCAGTCTGAAGATGGAGGACGGAACGGTACTGAAACCCAATGACCGTTATTTGCTGAACGAATGGAAATTCCGTCTTTACTATACCTCGCAGAGCGGCAAGGAATCACAGACCATAGACCTCTATTTTGAAGACAATTGGGGAAATCTGCAACAGCTGACGTATGATTTCAATGGAAAGGATGCGGAGGAGGAAGACAATAATACGGAGACCGCATGAAAAGAATACCGGTTATTATGATTTTTCTGTCACTTGTTCTGTATGGCAAGGCGGAAAATCCCCCGTCTGACAAGGATAAGGCGGTAGCCTGCATCAAGCGGTGGGAAGGCTGGCACCGGGGGAAAATGCCTTACATCGGTTACGGACACCGCCTGCTCCCCCATGAGAAGCTGACCGAGAACCTGAGTGAGGCACAGGCGGACTCACTTTTGAGATGCGACCTTGAACGGTGTTTGAAGGTATTCCGAAAATATGGGAAAGACTCGCTTCTTTTAAGTCTGTTAGGCTTTAATGTAGGCTGTTACCGTCTGATCGGCAACGGCAAGATACCTAAAAGCAAACTGATTCAGAAACTGGACAGCGGCAACCGGGATATTTACAGGGAATATGTATCGTTCCGCTGTTATCGGGGGAAAGTCATTCCAGGCATAGAGAGAAGAAGAAAAGAGGAGTTTGAACTGTTCTATATGCCGTAGATTGAAATTATGCAAAGCCGTGAACGGACGCTTGCCATCGCCGTTCACGGCTTTAGTCTTAGCCACTCTTAATTTACCTTTACCCGGTTCATCAGCTGCCCCGATATTTCATGCAGTTCCCGGCAGCGTTCCGGCTGCTGTTCCCTTGCAAAGGCGGTGATTCCCTGTGTCAGTTTCCAGAGCGTGGCCCCGCCTGTAACTCCGTCGTCAGGATTGTTGTTCATCAGCAGTTTCTCGACTTCACGTCCCTCGTTTTTCAACAAGGCTCCTTTCTGCACCAGATTCTTCAGTTCCTTGTCGAAATCCACGTCTATTTCCGATGCTCCTTGAATTTCGATGGCCTTCTGCATGATGGTGTCTTTGCTGTACAGTCCTTTGGTCAGGTCGGAAACAGCCGATACGGTGGTCTGCGTGTCCAGTTCGTAGGTCTTTTGGGAGAGGGACAGGGATTCCGGCAGTCGGCCTCCAAGGTGTATCTGCCGCATGACGGACTCCCTGACCATCCCGTTCAGGCACGCCCCGTTGAGCAGGAACGACCGCATATCGACCGATCCGTTGCCATAGTCGGATGTGGAGAAGCGTGCTCCTGCGAAGATGATGACCGTTCCGTTCTTACGGGTGGGTATCTCTATCGGAGTGGGCAGGATTGTCTCACACCATACTTTCGTGTCGTTCATATAGGCATCGGACACGACCGCCCCCTGTCCTCCCGCCTCACGGATGAAAGCGGTCAGGATATCCACCGAGTTCAGCCGACGGTAGGAGTCCGACAATACGCCCCGGACTTCCATTCCTACCGCCCGTATCAGTACCCGTGTACGCTCGGTCCATCCCGAATGCTCGTTCAGGATGGTGGCGCACAACTGTTTCTGCCAAACATCTCCGGCGGAAAGCTCGCGCAGGTATTTGGCGGGAATGCCCATCTTCTCCGAAATCTGGCTTATGGCGTTGCCGTGCAGGTTGAAGTTCCCTTCGGGCATTGCCATCTGTACCCTTCCTTCCGCTTTGAAAGAGATAACGGGGCGTTCCTTGCTACGTTGGCTTACTCCGATGGGAGCGATGAAATCCTGCGCGATCCGTCCCTCACTGAGCAGACGGTTGATGGTGTCCATGACATCCCCCTGCCTGCCTTCTATCATTCGCCGTACCTTGTTGATGACTACCTGGTTGAGTCCCTGCTGTTTCTGTACCGGTGCAGTGGCCGGCATGACTGTTGCTTCCATATTTCTTGTTTTTAAAGTCGTTGATAAATTACAATCTGTTCTTATGGCTTGTCCTGCTTGTTTTAGTAAATTCAGATCTGTACTCTTCTGACAGACGGATATAATCCTTTTCGCTATATCCGGCCGTTCCGAACAGTTCATAATATCCGGGGAAGGGTTTTCTTTCCGTTTCCGGTATATGCGTGCTGGTTTCCTTATGGCAACAGATGATGTGCCGGACAAACCGGTAGCACTTGCAAAGATCCGCCAGGATGGTGTACTCGTTGTCCGTATGAGGTTCATAATATCCGCAGGAGAGATTGACGCAGGATACTTCCAGCCCGTTCCTTTTCAATGCCGCCACATCCGTAGCCAGCCCCTGTGCAGGCTTGTAACCGTACCTCCGGGGATCTACCGCTGAAATGAACTCATTGGAGCAGAGCCTCATTCCGTTGATTTGTGTCACCATGTCCCCGTTCCCTTTCCGGTCGCACTGGATGACGAAACGGCAGTCGGAAAAGAAGGACATGTCGGCATGGCCGCTGCCTATGCATCCTATCTCCTCCTGTACGAAGAAGGCGCATTTCACCGCCTTGAAATCCTCCAGGCATTTCAGGCAGATCCAGATGCCGTTCTTGTCATCCGCGCCGATTCCGGCCATCCGTTTACGCTTGCGGTCATAGCCGACAATCATCGAGTCCGCCACAAGATGGGCCGCATAGGTGCCTGTCTTGCGCCGGTGTACCTCGTCCATGTGCGCCACGACACAGGGGTAGCTTTTCCGGTTGCCTTTGACCGCGTAGATGTTTCCGTGCCTGTCTTGCCGGAAAGGAATACCCATCCGCCTGAGTTCCCCGATGATGAACCCGGCCATCTTCCCCTCCTTGCCGGAGGGGGAGGAGATGTTGTAAAGAGCCATTAATTTTTCCATGATGTAGACTTTTTAGGAGATGAACAACTTTTCGATTTGCAGGTACCGTCTGAACTCCGGTACGGGACGTCCCTTCTTGAAGAGGAAGGACGGATATTTCTTTCCCTTGTATTCCGCCGACGTGCCTTTCAGTACTTGTCCGAATACGGTGGATATATAGAACATGTCCTGACAATTCTTGCAGAATGCCGTATCCGGAAAGGAATGTATCTTTCCGCATTTGGGACATACATATTTTCTCCTGTTTGCGCGCCCTTCCGTGCTCCGGCAGGTGGCTATGCTCGTGTCGCCCTCCGTATTTCTCAGTTCCAGGTTACCGTCCGTCAGATGGAGGCTGTAGAACGTGTCGAGGTAAGGCACCCCTTTCTTGTGCCACCTGCAGGCGGGCACTTTCACCGTCAATGAAACCTGTATATTGTCTCCGGCCGCCCATTCCTGCCCCTCAATGGGATTCAGTACGGTGAAATCCGTTGTATGTGTATAATCGTTGTATCTGCGTCGCAACAGGATGCCCGCCTCCTGCGCCTGCTTGCGGATCAGTTCGGCGACGAATGCGTGTGAGGAATAGATGCGGTCCAGCAGGGAGGCGGCAATCGGTGTGTTTATTGATTTCCACAATGTTACCTCGTTCCATACGACAGCCCGTCCGAGTATGTTGTTGCTCTCGTCCCTTGCCACAAGGATTTTAGCGCCGGCGAAGTTGGTATAGAAGTCAGCGGCGTTGCGTGCCTTGTCCTCATACCGCATACAGGAACTGTGCAGGCTGGATGTGTCACTGTCGGAGATGGGGCTGTAGTTGCTTTCCAGATAGGCTTCCATGAAGTCGTTCATGCTTTCATGCAGCCTGACCGTGACTTTGCTGTCCAATGAGAGAGAGCTACAGAAATAATTGATTTCGTCGGGTGAGTACCTGGGCAGGTTCCTGAACAGTTCCACAAACGTGGAGGGTTCCAGGTCTGTCCGGTTCTCCGGGAACCAGGGTGCCTGCGGGTTGTTCCGGTCCGGGAAACTGGGATGGGCCAGATCCTTGCTGCAGGCCGTGAACACGATCCGGATTTTCTTGAACGTGCCCGCTTCCGTCCGCTTGCGCTTGGTGGAGAAGCAGTTGTAGGTACCGCGTATGATCTCTTCCACCGGTACGTTCTTTTTTACTTCCGAAAGGATGTCTTTGGCTATCACACTTCCGTTTTCCGCCGCATGCACCAGGCGGGATTTCAATTCATTGCTAACATTCAGTTTCATAATCATTCGTTTTATTGTTTATAAATTCTGCCATGTTTTTATGGCAATTGTTTCTTGTCCGGCTGCATTTGGCGCAATTTCTCTTTCCGCTTTCTGAGCAGGTCAACGGACATGTTCCTGCTTGTCCGATATTCCTCCTCGCTCATCCGGCGAATGGAAGGAATGCCCGTCTGGGTCAGTGTATGGTTTACCATCCAGCCGTCCATGAAGTTTTCGGGGCAGAGGCTGTCATGGTGGATGACTTCCCCCACGCAGCCGTGAATGAGCATATTGCATATGGTCATCAGGCAACAGGTACGGTTGACATCTTCCGCGACAAGATAATTACCCAGGTGGCGTACATGATATGCCAGCAGGAGACGCCCACTTCCGCAGGTAGGGTCGTTTATCCTCTGCCCGGTCTTTTTTTCGTCCGTTTCCGTACACATTACCATCAGGTCGCAGATATGTACGGGAGTGAAGAACTGCCCTTGCGCCTGTTGTCCCTTTCTGGAACTGAGCGCCATGAAAAGGTCTCCTAACGCGTCATACCAGGATGCGGCCTCCAGCTGCTTCTGCATGAGCCGCACCCATTCCGCAAACATTTTCATGAATGCGGCATTCTGCTGCCGCTTGTACCTCCAGTCTTTCAGCGGAGGAGCGCCCGGTGAGAATCCGTGTATGACGTAACGCAGGAAATCTGTGAACACGTTCATCGGATCGTACCCGTTCAAGCCTGCAAACTCACAGATTGTCTTTTCAAGTGGCCGGACTTCTGGGGATGTCTCATAGCGTGTCATATTGTTCTGTTTTTTTATAGAAGGTTACTGTATGTCCGTTATGGTCCGTCCGTATCTTGACGGGGGAGACGCCAAGGAAAAAGAGGTGCGTTTCCGCTTTCAGCATGTTCCATTCCCATGTGGGAAGTTCCTTCCATTCCATACGGTATGCCCAGAGTATGAACAGACCGGGACGGAATCCGTTGAAAAGTTCTCCGTGCAGAATCCCGACCAGCCGCTCCAGTTCTTCCCGCGAGTAAAGGGTGAATGACTCATTCCGATAGATAAAGGCATCAGCCGGTTCAATATCCGGCTGACACTCGATGATGTATCTCGTCCATTCTTTTGTGGTGTACTTTCCGTACAGAGGATCGGGTTCCGTGTATTTCCATGCCCTGACGAATGTGTGGAAGAGGACGGCACCGTTCCTGTGCCTTCCGGTATGCCCCCACATCCGGAACTGTTTGCTGCGTATGCCATCGGGAAGCAGCAATTCCGGACCGGTTATAACCCAAGGGCCTCCTTCCGTATTGTAACCGGTACACTTTTCATTTTCATGGCAGAAAGGTGTCTGTGGGAGAAGGCAAATATGGACTTCCCGGTCATCGCCCCTTTCAATGTGTGCCTGCGGATAATAGTCACCGCCACGGGTAGTATAAGTGACGACATCCCCTGCGGTCGGTAAACTGACTCTTTCCCTGTCCTCCCGCATCCTTGAAATCAGCCGGTTCACCTTCTCCACGTCGCACTCCTTTATGGAACAGGCACACCCTTCATGCCTGTTGAGCAGAGTCAGACTTTCCAAATCATAAAAATTACCGTACTTCATATTGAGATCGTTTTTGTTGGTACAATTTGACCTGGCGGGCAACCATATCACAGAACTTCTGTCCGTTCTCCTTCTCGCTTCTGAAATAGGCAATCATGTCCCAGAGATTCTGATTGAAGTAGCCGGTCCATTTTTCGTAGCAGTGACTTCCATAGACCTTTCCGAACGTTTCTTCGAAAAGTGCAGGAGTCAGCCCTTCATCCCCATGGTGGTTGTATTGCCACAGGGAGACAAGCAGCAGCCGGTTATAATCCAGTGTTTCCATATCCGTTCTTTTTTAAGTAAAACATCGGCCTACATGGGTAGGCATTTTTATTTCTTGGTGTCTTTCCGGCCTGTTTGCCGGGGATTGCGGCAAGGCTTGGCGAAAGAAAATACCGGAGCGAAGCGAGGATGATTTTCTTTCAGCCAACCCAGCCCCTGAAAGGGGCCGCCTTGCGCAATCAGCCTGGCAAACGGCTATCTTTACAGCAAGAAATGAAAAAGCAGACCTCGGATTCTCTGTTCTGAAGTCTGCTTTTCGGTCATTGTCGAGTCTCATGTTTTTCAGGTATGTATCTGCCATCCGTGGAACGGCTGCAATGTTACGGCAAACGATCTGTCAGGTATTCCATGATAGAGCAGACCTCCCACGATACCTGTCCTTCCGTCGGGATAGCGCTGTGTAAAGCCGAACGAGTACGGGGCATGGTCGTAGTAGAGTGAGATTTCGCAGGGACAGTCAGGGTTTTCTTCCCAGCTTTTCAACCGTTCCAGACATTTTTGGAGCGAGGTGTCACCGATGGATTCGGCATAGCGCCTTACATTCTCGAAATGTTCTTCATTCAGGATTTTCATGACTTTTGTATTTTTATCTGTTAAACACGTCCGGCTCCGGGAGCCGGTATTTTTATTTCTCGCCTGCCTGACAGTCCCGTGGCCGTACCCGCAAGGTTTGGCGAAAGAAAATACCGCAGCGAAGCGAGGATGATTTTCTTTCAGCCAACCCCGCAGGGGCCTGACCTTGTACGGGTACACAGGACACGGGACTACCTTTGCAGGGTGGGAAATAAAATATGCGGTTGTTCCTTGTTGCGGGATCTTGTATGGCTTCCGGAGATAATCTTCCTGATTTGTTCGCCATTGCCGGACAAATGGTGTATCTTTGCAGTTTCTAATTTCAGGATCATGGAAAACTATATAAAGAAAGCGGCGGATGCTTTCCTTGTGGAGCGTCCGTATGGTATGCGTGTGGATTACAGGAAGAAAGGATTCGTGCTGTTTAACCGCAACCTGAACGTATTGGGCAATGCGGAGCATGCCCGTCTGGAAGAGCTGCCTCTGGAGCGGTTCAATGTGGAGGAGATTCCGTTGGATGGTGAAATTGTGGAGGAACACGCGGGATTTACCGATGTATTCTTCTATACCGATCTGACCAGCCCCTATGCCGGATATGCGCTGAATTTGCAAAAGCTCAAGGCCTATAACCGGTTTATGTTTCCGTTGGCGATGGCGCTGAACCGTAAGTTGTGAGTCCGGAAGCCGGCAACGGTAACAGCCGCATGGAGCACGCCGTTACCGCCAGGTTTTATTATTTGCCCTTTCTTGTTGTTATAAATGCAAGATAATCGCCCACGGCCTTATGGCATCCGGTAAAGTCCGGAGTCCGGTGACCTTTGATTTTCCGGTAACTGATGGTTCCTTCCTTATTTATGCCCATAACATGCCTGTTGAATGTCCCTTTGGTTCTGATATGGATGTCAAAACCGTCCCTTCCGGTGATTTCAAGGAACATTCCTCCCGTGATCCGTTCCCCGTCCAGGAATTTCTGTTTCTGTTCATCGAGCAGCCGCTGATGTTGCTCTTCCCGCGCTCTGCGCTCTTCCGCCTCTTTCTCCTCCCACTCCCTGCGTTTCTGTTCCTGCTTCCTTTTGTACGCCTCACGGGCTTGCACCAAGGGGGTGGCGTCAAGTCCGAGAGCCTCGAACACGCGGACGGAGATCAACCTGACGAAGGTTCCTCTTTCCGCATCCTGAAGCGTATCCGCGATCCAGTTCCTGCAATAGGTGGCGGCTTCCTCTCTGCAACCTTCTCCCTTGAGAAACCGGCGTGAATACTGCCCGCTGGAAAAATAAACGTTTTCAATCCGGCAGACCACATGGAAACAGTCATCGTCTTCATTCCCGTCTTCGTTCTTTCTCGACAGGGAGAGATATACATTCTCCGCATACGGCTCCAGTTCCATATAAGGAGCCACGACGGTATTCCCGTCAGACTTGTACTTGAACACTTTTGCTTTCATATTATCGTTCAGTTTGTCGGTTGTTGAATATTTCATCTATAATCTCTTTCCCGCTTCTTTCACCCTTCAGGAAGGCAAGGAAGCGCCTCAAAAAGAGCCGGGCACAGTCAGTGCCCAGTTGGGAGCTTTCACCGTCTTTGGTTGCGCATACCGCAAAACGCCCCAGTCCGAAACTGTCCTGTTGCGGTATGATGTGGTAAGACAAGTCCTCGCTTGCGTTGATGTGCAACCCACGACGGAAAACATAGAAAGTTTTCGGGATTCTTCTGTCGGTATCGATTTCCATACGCTTGTAACCGTGGTGTTCCAATAACCGGACCAGTTCCCTGTTTGTCGGAATTGTATGTCCGATCCAGTCCGGCCAGCTTATATTTTCTATTATGTGTCCGTAATTGTCATATAATATGTTGAACTGTTCCTGGTATTCATCGTAAAATTCCCCGTTCCCGTTGCACATTTCCTCCAACGCGATGCCGTTTTTACGGACAAGGGCAAGGTCGCCCAGTCCACACGCGATTTCATTGAGCAGCGTGCGTTCCTCATCCCTGTCTTTTGCCGTTCCGTAAATTCTAAGCAGGGAATACCGGTGTAGCGCCGAACGGGATGGCATATCCAGTTTTTCCCATATCCCATCGTCTCCTATAGCCTGTCTGGTGTTTTCCGGAAGTCCGTACCACCACTTGTCCAAATTG
>ENA-OYXK01000101-OYXK01000101.1-human-gut-metagenome-genome-assembly--contig:-NODE-101-length-50404-cov-7.667163_pt1 | contig 50404 bp, 42 predicted proteins | sample MGYA00244215_ERZ653417 | MGnify/ENA primary metagenome ERZ653417 (study PRJEB26926, sample SAMN06164905) | human gut metagenome | biome: ENVO:00009003; feature: ENVO:2100002; material: ENVO:00002003... | reverse complement strand
CGTTTTTACATTTGTTTATTCGATTATTTTATATGCTTTTTCAAAAGTAACAGAAAGCAATATGTTGGTTTCCAATCATATGATAAAATGTCCTGTTTTAGGAGTGATAGAGGCAGTGATACAGGAAAACATCCTGTATCACTGCTATAACACTTGAATATCAATATCTGAAACTTTTGTAGTGATAGAGTGATAGAAGATTTGCAGAAAACTTCGTATGTAGATCACAACCTTGGAAAATTTTGATGCGGTTGTCTTGGATTTTGACATCCTTTTCTATAAATTTTCCCTATTATTTCGCCTTTTCCTCTTTCAATAGCGGCCAGTTCGGGTCCGGTCTGTGTTCACGGACCATGATATCTTTCAGTTCTGCTACTTTTTCAGGATACTGGTCCAATATATTGTGCCGTTCCGACGGGTCGGACGCCAAGTTATACAGTTCATAATAGGGCTTGTCGCCGCGGATATTCATGTGGACCAATTTCCACGGTCCTTTGCGTACGGCTTGGCGACCGTTCAGTTCCTGGAATTCGAAATACAGGAATTCATGTTCCTTCTGTCCTTTCCGGTTTTCCAGGAGGGGAAGCATGCTGACGCCGTCCATTTCCTTCTGTTTGGCTTTCGGATGGATGATTTCTTCGAAGGTCGGTAATACATCCCAGAAAGAGCACATAAAGTCGGTTTCCGTATTCGGTTGGACATGTCCGGGCCAGGAAATGATCATCGGGACACGGATACCGCCTTCGTACAGATCCCGTTTATATCCGCGATAAATGCCGTTGCTGTTGAAGAAATCGGGATCGGCGCCCCCTTCCATATGAGGGCCGTTATCGCTCGCAAAGATGATGATGGTGTTATCATATAAACCTTTGTCTTTTAACTTTTGGATGATCTGCCCGACATAGACGTCCAGACGGTAGACCATAGCGGCGAAAGTTGCATGTGGATGGAACTGCGAACAGTAACCTCCCTTGCGGAAAGCCGGGCTGCCCGGTTCGGTTCCTTTGTAAGGCTTTTCCGGGTACATACCGCGAAATTTCTGTATGATGCTGTCTTCCGGAACGATCAGCTCCGCATGCGGAATGATGGTCGGATACCACATGAAGAACGGTTCGTCCGGATTCATATTGTCCAGATATTCTAGTGCCTTTCCATGAATAAGATCTTGAGAGTAAGTCCCTTTTCCGTACTGTACATTCAGGTTGTTGTCTTCGAGTTCCACTCGTTTGTCGTTGTCCCAGAGGTGGTCGGGGTAATAACTGTGTGCCAGCAATTGGCAATTGTATCCGTAGAAAGTATCGCAACCTTGATTTTTAGGATCGCCGGTTGAACCGATATAGCCCAGTCCCCATTTGCCGAAAGCGGATGTCTTATATCCTGCATCTTTCATTACTTCGAAGATGGTGCGGGCATCGTCGGGAAGCGGAAACTGCCCTTCCGGATCGAGTTCGAGGTTGCCACGTACAGGGGTATGTCCGCTGTGCGTGCCTGTCAGCAGACAAGAGCGGGAAGGGGCACTGACAGTTGTCCCCGAATAACACTGCGTAAAGCGCATTCCGCTTTGTGCCAGCTTATCGATGTTGGGCGTCTCGAACTTTTCTTGTCCGTAACAACTTAGATCGCCATAACCCAAATCGTCTGCAAGGATAAAAACGACATTCGGTTTCTTGTCCTTATTCTTCTCTGCGTGAATGAAAGGAGTTGTCAGCAAAAGGCCGGTCGAAATTAGAATTGCCTGTTTCATGATATATGTTTTTTGTTAGGATGCTTACAAAGTTATATTTTTTCTAAGGAATAAATGAAAAAGCAATCCGTGAATTTTTTGAAAGATGAAAAATCGTACCTTTGTACAGTCGAACAGATAAAAAGAAAAGAACAGTGGCAAAGATAGTGGAAACACCTTTAATGAAGCAGTATTTCGATATAAAGGCAAAACATCCTGATGCAATCCTGTTATTCCGTGTAGGCGACTTTTACGAAATGTATGGCGAAGACGCTGTGACCGGAGCCGAAATACTGGGTATCGTACAGACGAAAAAAGCGAACGGACCGGGGCAAACGATCGAGATGGCCGGTTTCCCTCACCATGCATTAGACAGCTATCTGCCCAAACTGGTGCGTGCCGGTAAGCGCGTAGCTATCTGCGACCAGCTGGAAGATCCGAAACTCACAAAGAAATTAGTGAAACGCGGTATCACCGAATTGGTAACTCCGGGTGTTTCTATCAATGACAATATACTCAACCATAAGGAAAACAACTTCCTTGCTGCCATTCATTTTGGTAAGGATGTCTGTGGAATTGCATTTCTCGATATCTCTACCGGCGAGTTCCTGACAGCCGAAGGAACCGTTGATTATGTGGATAAACTGCTGAATAATTTTTCACCGAAAGAAGTATTGGTCGAAAGGGGTAGCCGTAAACGTTTTGAAGAGGCTTTCGGTCCTCGGTTCTTTATTTTTGAACTGGATGACTGGGTGTTTACTTCGGAAGCTGCCAACGACCGGCTTCTGAAACATTTCGAAACGAAGAACCTGAAAGGTTTCGGTGTCCAGCATTTGAAATTGGGAGTCGTAGCTTCGGGGGCCATCCTGTATTATCTGGATCAGACGCAACACACCCATATTTCGCATATCACCTCTCTTTCCCGTATCGAAGAAGACCGCTATGTACGCCTCGATAAGTTTACGGTGCGCAGCTTGGAGCTGGTCAGCACGATGAACGAGGAGGGGACGAGCTTGCTGGATGTGCTGGACAAGACCGTTTCCCCGATGGGGTCGCGTATGTTGCGCCGTTGGATCTTGTTCCCCTTGAAGGATGTGAAACCGATCCATGAGCGTCAGGACGTAGTGGAATATTTCTTCCGCCATCCCGAAGTGAAGGAGCTGCTGGAAGAGAAACTGGAACAGATCGGTGATCTGGAACGTATTATTTCCAAAGTAGCGGTCGGTCGCGTCTCTCCCCGCGAAGTGGTACAGTTGAAAGTCGCCCTTCGTGCCATCGAGCCGATCAAGGAGGCTTGTACGGCAAGCGATGAGCCGAGCCTTTGCCGTATCGGCGAACAGTTGAATGCCTGTGCCCTGATCCGTGACCGGATAGAAAAAGAGATCAACAACGATCCGCCTTCCTTGCTGAACCGGGGCGGCGTGATTGCGACAGGCGTGAACGCCGAGCTTGATGAGTTGCGTGCAATCGCTTATTCGGGTAAAGATTATCTTTTGAAGGTACAACAGCGGGAAATAGAACAGACGGGTATATCGAGCCTTAAAATCGGTTTCAACAATGTTTTCGGGTATTATATCGAAGTGCGTAACGCCTACAAGGACAAAGTCCCTGCCGAATGGATACGCAAACAGACTTTGGTGAATGCCGAGCGTTATATTACCGAAGAACTGAAAGAATACGAAGAAAAGATATTGGGAGCGGAAGAGAAGATACTTTCGTTGGAAGCCCGTCTCTTTAACGAACTGGTGCTTTGTCTTTCCGAATATATTCCGCCTATCCAGATGAATGCGAACCTGATCGGTCGTCTGGACTGTCTGCTCTCATTTGCCAAGGTGGCTGAAAGCAACCGTTATATCCGTCCGGATGTGAATGATTCGCAGGTGATCGATATAAAGGCTGGCCGCCATCCGGTGATTGAAAAACAGTTGCCTATAGGAGAACCTTATATTGCCAATGATGTCTATCTGGACGATGAAAAGCAGCAGATTATCATTATCACCGGACCGAACATGGCCGGTAAGTCCGCTTTGCTTCGCCAGACGGCTCTGATTACGCTGATGGCGCAGATCGGTTGTTTTGTTCCTGCTGAATGCGCTCATATCGGGATTGTGGATAAGATATTTACGCGTGTGGGAGCTTCGGATAACATTTCGGTCGGAGAATCCACTTTCATGGTGGAGATGAATGAGGCTTCGGATATCCTCAACAACATGTCTTCCCGCAGTCTTGTCCTGTTTGACGAATTGGGACGCGGGACAAGCACATACGACGGTATTTCTATTGCCTGGGCGATTGTCGAATATATCCACGAACATCCCAATGCCCGTGCGAAGACACTGTTTGCCACGCATTATCATGAGTTGAACGAGATGGAGGCTTCTTTCAAGCGTATCAAGAACTACAATGTTTCGGTGAAGGAGGTCAATAACAAAGTGATCTTCTTGCGCAAATTGGTTCCCGGAGGAAGTGAGCACAGTTTCGGTATCCATGTGGCCAAGATGGCTGGTATGCCGAAAAGTATCGTAAAGCGTTCCAATGAGATCCTGAAACAGCTGGAAACGGAAAACCGTCAGGAGGGGATTGCTACGGAAAAGCGCAAAGGCAGCATTAAAAGCAAGCCTGTAAAAGGAATCGCTTCATCGGCAGACGGCTATCAGCTCAGCTTCTTCCAATTGGATGATCCGGTACTCAGCCAGGTGCGGGATGAGATCAAGAACCTGGACGTCAACAACCTGACACCTCTGGAAGCGTTGAATAAGCTGAGTGAGATACGAAGGATTATTACTGGGAAATAAGCCCGTTTTTTACCTCGCATAACCCTATGTGTTAGGATCGGTAAAGCTATGCTTTAGCTATCGTAACACATAGGGTTTCTTTTGTCATTCTTTCTTTTCAAAACTTTTTGCCACTTCTTGTATATCCTCTAATGTGAATTTGCCTGTTATCCGGATGACCACATAGTCTGAATCTGTGTCGGCCAGCATGATCATTTCGTTGATTAGGTCACCGTTCTGGACGATGTAGAAAGAGGCGCGTGTATCGTTGTCCTTGACCCGCATCAGTTCTTCATGTGATTTGCTGATAAGGCTGCAGAATTCTTTTCGCATCTGGTCCCGGACTTCCTGCCTGTCGGAAGTGACGATTTGGAGGTTGTTTATTTTCCCTTTCAGATTCATCAGGTTGAGGCCGCCGCTTTCTACATTAGGGATCATGTCGAACATTTTCTTGGAGATGAAGACGGATGTAACATTATCCATATCGGCATATTTTTCGAACAGTTTATCCTGGGCAAAGCACAAGTTGGTGCAACAAAGAAACAGGATCAGGAATATATTCTTTAATTTCATAAGATTAATCGTTTAAATGTTTGTTTAAAATATTGTTTACTTTATCTATCTCCTGCCCGGCGTTATCCACCTGGCTGATGCCTTTGTTGAGGTTCTGCGAGAGTAGGAGTAAAGCCTTTTCGGCAGCGGCGGCGGCATCTTTCGGATTGGTGTAAGTGTCGCTGAGCCGGTCGTAAGCTTGATATGACGATTTGTATTGTAAAAAGCTGATGCACAACAGGATGGAGGCAGCAACTCCACTTAACCAATATAAAGTCCGTCTACGGGGCAATGAACGGGTCTTCTTTTCTTCCGTGGAAGCCCAGGTGTCGATCTGCTTTTCCAGTCTACGGGAAAGTCCTTCGGGTAAAGCTTGTTCCTCTTGGAGGGCTTTATTGATCAGTTCATCTATCTTTTTATCGTCCATATTCATATGTATAATATTTTTCAAGTTGTTCCCGAATTATTTTTCGTGCCCGGGAGAGTAGCACCCGTATGTTGACGGCACTCAGGCCGGTGATCTGTTCTATCTCGTCCATCGAACAGTCTTCGATCCCTCTCAACCGGAGAACTTGCCGCTGATTTTCCGGCAGGCGGTCGATCAGGTGGCGGATTTGCTGTACTTTGTCTTGTCTTTCCAACTCTTCGTCCGGTGAAGAAGCGGTAGAAAGAGTGACAGCTTCGGTGACATCTGCGTCGCGCCTGTTAGCACGGGGTGAGCGAAGGAAATCGAGGCAGAGGTTCTTGACCAGCGTCACGCAGAAAGCTTCCGGATTTTGGATATCGGTCAGTTCATTCCGCCGGCTCCACAACTTATAGTAGGCATCTTGCAGGATATCTTCGGCATCGGCCTTGTTTTCGACCAGCGCATAAGCAATCCGGAAGAGCTTGGGATGGAGGGGAAGGAACACCTTTTTAAAGTTCTCAACATCCATCTTTGTGGTCGTTTATTACTTTTTCGATGTCAGATGGTTTGATCTTTCCTTTGATGCGGATCAGGGCATCGTCGCCTCCATCGGTTGTCAAGATTACCAGTTCGCGGATGATGTCTTTGTCAATACGTACCATTATTTTCGTGCGGTTGCCCTCTTCGTTGGCATTGACCATTGTTTCGTAATTCGGGTCTTTCAGTTTCTTGATGGCAGCGCGGAGATCGTCTTTGACGGTATTGCCGCATTCCTCGAAAGAAAGGACTTCGATACTTTTTACACCCATCGTCTCGGTGAACAGGCTGCTTATTTTCATCAAGAACGGACCGACCGTTACGTGGGTTACGTTTTTTTGCTTGGCAAAGTCGTTGAACAGTTTGTCCATGCTCTGGCTATATCCTGCTTGGCAGAATAGGATGAGGATCAGGATTGCGATGTATTTTTTCATCTTTCTAATGTATTAATCGTTACTTATTCCGTTAGTTCCGGCTCTTCAACGCGCGCTATTGAAGAGCGTTCATTAAGTAGACGGGAACGGAAAAGCTGTTGTTACAAAGAAAGAGAAAAATTTATGATTTTTCCTTACTTTCTGCTATTTCAACGAAATAAACGCTCGAACAAATCAGGAGGACAGCTATTAATTGGGACCAACTGAAGCGATCTTGTCCTAATGCCAGCGAGGTAATGGCTGCCACAATCAGGATCAGGTAACCATAGATGGCCACCAGTGTGGTTTTCAGATATTTTAGTCCGACCGGTATTAACAGGTAACTGATAACGGTCGGGAAAATCAGGACGAATGCCAAGACTGCCACCGGTTTCCAATGGATCGGGAACGTGAAAAGTGTTGCTTCAAATCCTGTAAATCCGGAAACGATGATGGCGGAGAAAGCCGCACCGGAAAAGGTGTACCGCAGCATTGTCATAACTCCTACATGCTTCAATATTCGGTTGCTTGCAATCAGATAGATTGCATAAGCCATGGAACTTAGCAGGCAAAGCAGATTTCCGGTGAAGGCATCGGAAGCCAGGTCATCGTTTTTCTGGGTCAGGATGCAGAGCAATGCGCCACCTAATCCGATCAGAATACCGGTTATTTTCATCTTTGTGATTGTTTCTTTAAAGAAGATGACAGAAAGAATGAATACCCAGATAGGTTGTAAACTGGAGAAAATGGAGCTTGATACAGGGGTCGTTTTGCTCAATCCCAGCAAGTAAAAGAACATAAAGCCATAAATGCCGAGCGCCCCCAACAGGAATAAGAGAATCTTTTCCCGGCGGGTGGAAGTCTCCGGTTGGGTGAACAAGCCGATAATCCAAAACGCGAGGGCGGCAAACGTACAGCGCAGGGTTACACCCGTCAGCGGACTTATCCATAATGGTAGGAGATATTTCAACGCATTCATATTCAACCCGCTGAAAGTTTTGGAAATAATCATGTAAATATTGGCTTCTCTTATTTTATTTTTCACGATGCTTGGGATTTTATGTTATACTTGTTTGATGCGGTCGTCGAACAAGAACGAATCTTGTTTCAGGTAGGCCCATGCGGCAGCTATCAGGGCAATGGCCATATTGAAGATGAAAGCGAACTGCTGTGTCTCGATATGGAGCATATCCTTGAGTATGTTTATAATGAAAGGGCAAAGAAGAATGGCCAGATAGTTCATGGCCATAACGAATGCCAGTGCAAGCGTCACTTTTTCAGGAATAGCCGTGCGGGTCGTTTTGTCGTAAGCTATCGGTTGTATGACACCATAGCCTAATCCGGCAAAGATACAACCCAGCCCGATCAACCATTCGGTGCGGGAAACGAGTATAAGCGCCATTCCGACAGAGATCGAGACCATACAGGCAAATTTGGTCTTTTTGCCGAAGAAGGAGACAATTTGATTCAGTATAAATCCCGGCAACATGATAGCCAAGAAAAACAGCGAGATCATAATACCCGAATTACCGCTGGTAAAATGATATTCTTTCATCAAGAAAGGAAGATTAAAGCTGATGATGATCACTAAGTAAGTAGCCAACCCATAGAACGACATGATCTGCATCAGGTGGGGAATCTGTATACCGAATTTCCCGAAACTGCTATCGGCAGGCCTTTCCGTTCTCCGGCTAGTGGTGTTTATACCTATACCGGGATACGGTGAAATATTCTTTTTCAGATAGAACGAGAGAACGATCGAGATCAGCGGAAACAGGTAGACGACAAACGGCAAATGCCAGTTCACCTCTGCCAGATACCCCGTCAGAACGGTGGCCAGCACTAACGTTATATTCGTAATGGCGGAACTGAGCCCGAACTGTTTCGTACGGTATGTTCCTGTAAAAAAGCGGGAAATCAAACCGGTGGAAAGTGGCACGATCAATCCGGAACCGATCCCCAATAATGCGCTGACTGTTATCAGTTGCCACATTTTTGTGGAAAGCATGTACAGGATGCCGCTCAACGAGAAGATTACCAGTCCCACTTGCAACAGAAGGACATTATTGATCTTTTCCGTCAGTTTGCCCGACAGGATGATAAAAGGGATGATCAAGAGGGAAGGAAGCGATGAAAGCATCTGTATGTCCAGTTCTGTGGAATGCGGAAAGATTGCAGAAAGTCTTCCTAAGATTGGGGAGACAGCCAGGCCGGGCAGTGCATTCAGTGCCGATATCGACCATATGCCTATTAGCGTGATAAGAGGAATCGTCCCCTGTCCGGTCTGTATTCGCATAATCGTTTCGTTACATCATTTTTTATTGTATTGAAACAATCCCGAATAGTGAAAGTTCATTGTTTTAATAAACCCCAAATATCGTATGTTTAACGAAAAACGCAGAACAATTGCGGATAGTAGCTGTTTTTGCCATACAATCGGCCGAAACAAGTCGATAACGCCATTATTAATTAAAAACAAAAAGACATGGAAGATTCTAATTTCAGAAAAGGTGATGCCAAGACAGCAATCTTTGGCTCGGAAAAGATGCTACAAGCCTCTCCTGTAGACAAAATCCCTGATGGTCCTACCACCCCGGAAATCGCGTATCAGATGGTTAAAGACGAAACGTTTGCACAGACACAGCCCCGCTTGAACCTGGCGACATTCGTAACTACCTATATGGACGACTATGCAACCAAACTTATGAACGAGGCGATCAACATCAACTATATCGATGAAACGGAATATCCGCGTATTGCCGTCATGAACGCCAAATGTATCAACATCGTAGCCAATTTGTGGAATACTCCCGAACAGGCAAAATGGAAAGCCGGTGCATTGGCTATCGGTTCGTCCGAAGCATGTATGTTGGGAGGTGTCGCAGCTTGGTTGCGCTGGCGTAAGAAAAGGCAAGCCGCCGGTAAGCCTGTGGATAAGCCGAACTTCGTTATTTCTACCGGATTTCAGGTTGTATGGGAAAAATTCGCCCAGCTTTGGCAGATCGAAATGCGCCAGGTGCCTCTGACATTGGAGAAGACTACGCTCGATCCCGAAGAAGCATTGAAGATGTGTGATGAAAATACAATCTGTATCGTGCCGATCCAAGGGGTTACATGGACAGGTCTGAACGATGATGTGGAGGCTTTGGATAAGGCACTCGATGCCTACAATGCAAAGACCGGCTACGATATTCCAATTCACGTGGATGCTGCTTCCGGCGGTTTTATCCTCCCATTCCTGAAACCGGAATTGAAGTGGGACTTCCGTTTGAAATGGGTTCTTTCCATCAGTACGTCCGGGCATAAGTTCGGTCTGGTTTATCCGGGCCTGGGTTGGGTTGTCTGGAAAGACAAGTCATATTTGCCCGACTCCATGTCATTCAGTGTAAATTATTTAGGAGCCAATATCACACAGGTAGGTCTGAATTTCTCCCGTCCTGCCGCCCAGATCCTCGGACAATATTACCAATTTATCCGTCTCGGGTTCGAAGGGTATAAAGCAGTTCAGGAAAACAGCATGGCGGTTACCCAATACTTACATGATCAGATCGGTAAGATGGCTCCGTTCGTGAACTACAGCAACGAAGTCGTGAACCCGTTGTTTATCTGGTATCTGAAACCGGACTATGCGAAAAAAGCGAAATGGACCCTGTACGACCTGCAGGATAAACTGAAACAAAGCGGTTGGATGGTTCCTGCCTACACATTGCCAAACAATCTTGAAAACCATGTCGTGATGCGTATCGTTGCCCGTCAGGGATTTAGTCGCGACATGGCTGACCAGTTGCTGAATGATATCACAGGAGCTGTTGCGGAACTTGAAAAACTGGAATATCCGACTCCTACCCGTATCGCACAGGATAAGAATCAGGAAGTGAAAGGTTCTGTGTTTACTCATACGGGTATGCCCCATAAAAAGAAATGATCATGAGTAAAACAATTTCCGTTTCACAGATAAAAGAAGCGGCACAGGAGGCTTACGAGCAGTTCAAGGATAATACGGGTGGCAAGAATGCTGATTACATCCCTTATCTGGCTAATATTGACAAGAACTTGTTCGGTATCAGTATCTGCTTGTTGGATGGCAGAACCATTACGTTAGGGGACTCTTCCTACTGTTTCGGGATCGAATCCGTTTCGAAAGTACATACGGCTATCCTGGCACTTCGCCAGTACGGAGCCGAGAAAGTGCTGAAGATGATCGGTGCCGATGCCACCGGTCTTCCTTTCAACTCCATCATGGCGATCTTGTTGGAAAATGACCATCCTTCCACTCCACTGGTAAACGCCGGAGCGATCACGGCTTGCAGTATGGTACAGCCGCTCGGTAGTTCCGACAAGAAGTGGGAAGCCATCGTTTCCAACATCACCGACCTTTGCGGGAGTGCTCCGCAACTGATCGATGAACTGTACAAGTCAGAGACTGCCACCAACTTCAATAACCGTTCTATCGCCTGGTTACTGAAGAATTACAACCGTATCTATGACGATCCGGATATGTCGCTCGACCTGTATACTCGCCAGTGTTCGTTGGGTATCACAGCCGAACAACTTTCCATCGCCGCAGCAACGATTGCCAACGATGGCGTGAACCCGGTTACAAAGAAACTTATCTTTGACGCTTCTTTGTCGCCTAAAATCACTTCCTTAGTGGCTACGGTCGGTTTCTATGAACGTACGGGAGACTGGTTGTACACTTCCGGTATTCCTGCCAAAACGGGTGTTGGCGGCGGTGTCATGGGGATCATGCCCGGACACTTCGGAATCTCCGCCTTTGCGCCTCCATTGGATAGCTCCGGCAATTCGGTGAAAGCACAATTGGCGATCAAATATATAATGAATAAACTGGGGCTCTCCATTTTTGGCAGTACCCGGTTTACAATCACCGGTTAAAACGGTTTATTCTTTTAGTTGACGAGCCTCCACTCCCCTGAAATAATAGGGAGACGGGAGGCTTGTTTTTTGCGGGAATAGTTTTTCATTTGAAATTCCAGTTCATTTTAATCTTGCATTTTGTTCGGCCTGACGGTTTTTGTTTGACAACAGAAAGTATGTGATAGGCAACTTGTCCGGTTATTGCTTCTGTTTTGTCAGCCTGAGTAGGAAAAGCAAAGAGTTGCGCAGTATTTTGGCGATGACGACCGTCTTCATGGTAATAGATCGGCAAATAAATGGGAAAAGTACGTTTTATATTCAAAAAGAAGAATATTTGAATTCTTTCATCGCCAGACCTGCCAATTGTTAAATAACTTGTTTTTTACAATAAGTAGTCTTGAATTTATTTGTCTGTTTGAGTGGAACCGGCTGGTTTGGCTTCTGATGCTTGTCCGGAGGAGACGGGATGCGTTTGATTATAATAATCTTCTTTTTTCTTGTTTGCCGATTGTACTAGGCTCGTGACATAGACCGTGAAGATCGGGAACATCATCATGCCGAGAGCGGCCAGCAGGACCGACAAGATACGCCCTGTAGGCGTGATCGCGATGATGTTCGAACCGACAGTCGTCACGTCCATGAAAGCCCACCAGAGGGCGTCGCTGTAATCCTTTACTTCAGGGTTCACCTTTTGTTCGATCACGAAAAAGATCAGGCTGGAGAAATAGACCATTGCCAGCAACATCGTCAGGTAGGAGACGAAGAGTCCGGAGGCTCGGTTCGAAGTTAGCCAGCCGACGACGATCGCCAGTGCCCATCCGCTGCGTACGAGCGGGATGAAACGTAGGAAATAGGTCACTTCGGCCGAGAAGGTTAAATCGTAGTAATTGATAATATTAAGATAAGGGATCGAAACCAGCAGGAAGAGGAAATGGGTTTGCAAATAATGAATTTTATCTTTTGACAGGAAAAACTCCAATATGAAATCGGCGATGAAGAACATGCAGATCCAGAACTGCGTTTTCAGATACGAAGTCTGAGAGATGAACGGTATGTTGTTGAACGTGTCGATCGAAATATCCACAATCAGGAAAAGCGAGAGTAGCAATATCATCACATGAAGCACTCCGTAAATGCCTCGCTTTTCATAAAAAAAGTCATTGAATGCAGTTCTCATTGTCTTTAAATATTTAGTATTTATTTTGTAAATCATCATTTACATTTTATCCGATGAAACAGCAAAATGACACCTTTTGTTTTTAACACTTGTCTGTTAATTAACCAAGTTTGACATCCTGTTGACAAACTAACACAAAAAGGAGTTGTTATACTGTCAATACAAGTAAAACTAAACAAAACAAAATTCACATTTTAATAGTAAAATTCATGGCAAATATTGGAAAAGCAGTAAAACTTGGAGTATTTACTCTTGCGATTATGAATGTCACGGCAGTCGTCTCGCTCCGCGGGTTGCCTGCTGAGGCTGTGTATGGACTGAGTTCAGCCTTTTATTATCTGTTTGCGGCAATCGTGTTCTTAATTCCTACCTCGTTGGTAGCAGCTGAGTTGGCTGCCATGTTCCAGGATAAACAGGGCGGGGTGTTCCGATGGGTAGGAGAAGCCTATGGTAAGAAATGGGGCTTCCTGGCTATCTGGGTGCAATGGATCGAAAGTACGATCTGGTATCCGACCGTGTTAACTTTTGGTGCTGTCTCCATCGCCTTTATCGGGATGAACGATGCGCACGATATGACGCTGGCTTCAAACAAAATGTATACGCTGGTTGTCGTATTGATTATTTACTGGCTCGCTACGTTTATCTCTTTGAAAGGTTTGAGCTGGGTAGGTAAAGTGGCTAAAGTGGGTGGCATCGTCGGTACGATCATCCCTGCTGCCTTGTTGATTATCTTAGGTATCGTGTACCTGGCTTCCGGCGGTCATTCCAACATGGACTTCCACAGCAATTTCTTCCCCGACTTTACGAAGTTCGATAACCTGGTGCTTGCTTCCAGTATCTTCCTTTTTTATGCCGGTATGGAAATGGGCGGTATTCATGTGAAAGATGTCGAAAACCCTTCCGTCAATTATCCGAAGGCCGTGTTTATCGGTGCGCTGATCACGGTGTTGATCTTCGTGTTGGGAACATTTGCATTAGGTATCATTATCCCGCAGAAGGACATTAACCTGACTCAGAGTTTGTTGGTCGGTTTTGACAACTATTTCAAGTTTATTCATGCTTCTTGGCTGTCGCCGGTTATCGCAGTTGCATTGGCTTTCGGCGTGTTGGCAGGCGTATTGACATGGGTGGCCGGTCCGTCAAAAGGTATCTTTGCCGTTGGCAAAGCCGGTTATCTGCCTCCGTTCTTCCAGAAAACAAATAAGTTGGGTGTGCAGAAAAATATCCTGCTGGTTCAGGGCTTGGCTGTTACATTCCTGAGCTTGTTGTTCGTGGTTATGCCTTCCGTACAAAGTTTCTATCAGATTTTGTCACAGTTGACAGTTATCCTTTACCTGATTATGTATATGCTGATGTTCTCTGGTGCAATCGCATTGCGTTATCGGATGAAGAAAGCCGGTCGTCCGTTCCGTATCGGTAAGAGTGGCAACGGTCTGATGTGGTTTATCGGCGGCCTTGGTTTTTGCGGTTCATTGCTTGCCTTCGTACTGAGTTTTATTCCGCCCAGTCAAATTTCTACAGGTAACAATACCGTTTGGTTTGCCGTGCTGATTATAGGTGCTATCGTGGTGGTAGCCGCTCCGTTCATTATCTATGCTGCCAAAAAACCGTCTTGGGTGGACCCGAATACTGCCTTTGAACCGTTCCATTGGGAAGTCGACAAACAGGTAGAAGGAACTGCTGCGACTGCTACAAGTATAGCTTCTGAAACAACGGCTTCCGCTTCTAAAACATCGGATCGCAACACTGTAACCGGCATATCTTCTTTCGGAACGTCAGGCAAGATCTAACCGTCAGGCTTGCTCCGGCCTAAGCTGGTGAGCGTTAAGGGCAGAGACCGGAGTGAGAGATAAATTATTATTTTCCTGAAAATATTATTGATTATAGAATGAAACAAGGGTAGTTCACGATGTATGGACTGCCCTTGTTTATTTAAGAGACTAGTATCTGGAGATGTGAGTGCTCAAACAGTTACATATTGGGGGTTCCGTAGCTTGACGAGTGCATGGAATATGATACATTCAGTTACAAGTTCATCATGCATAAATATTTTTGTAAATGAGAAGTGAGATGAAAAGCGGCCCCGTCCTGGTTAAATTTGAATAGAGGTGTGTTGTTGGCGATAAGTTGAGAAGGGATAAAATGGGCGGGGCGCTTTCATATGTCTTTTGAGTGGCGATATTCGGCTGTTACACCTGACATAACCGAACATAAAATAAAACTTACATTACAGAATAGTATTTTCCATATTCCCTTCAACAGGAAGCCATTCGCTAGTACTTACATTTTCGAGTGTGATGTCTTTACCGTTGAAAAGAAGGTTGTAGATATATCTTTTTCCTTTTTCCCACTTCGTATTGGCGGGAATTTTATATTTGAATGTCGTTTCGTTGATGGTGAAGAGCACTTCCACATCTCCGTCTGTTCTGATACGCGATGTGGGGATTACCATTAGTTGTTGCGGCTCGTCCGGTATCTTTTTCAACATGCGCGGAGTATTCAGTTTTAGTCGGGTAGAGGCATTTGTCCCGGCACATCCGCCGATATTTCCGGTTTTAATGTTCATCTTACCCCTGAAGCAAAGAGCTGTACCGCCGGCTTTGTTTCCGATCTGTATCGCATGGAGTAGGAAGCAGCCTTCTGCTTCCGGTGTCATTCGCAGTTGGAAGCTCAGGAGCGAAAGCGTATGATTCATGTTAAGCAACGCGACTGGGGAAATCTGGTTGACCGCTCGTTGCCCGCTGGCCTGTATCCCGTACATGTAATCTTTCGTCAGGGAAGCGTCTGGCGATATGCGGACCGGGATATTCTCCGGGTCGAAATTAACCTGCGACTGATACGGGTAATAGGCATAAACGGTGACTGGTTCCTCGTTCAGATAAATATCGGGTGACTGGCGCCAGTTCAGCTTGTTGTTTACCAGAAAGGCTTCAGCCCGTACGTTTTTGTAATCCGGATTACTATCGTAGATGTTGCCGGTACTTTCCGAGACGACATGCAACCCGATGACCGATCCTCTTGTAAATTCTTGCATAAAATTAGGAGACTTTGTTGTCAGCACCTTTGTTATTATTCTTAAAGGTTGCTCTTTCATGCCTAAATTTTCAATGAGTCCCGGGTCGTAGTCGTTTGTGCAACTAAAAATACTAACTGCCGTCATCATAAATAGTAGTAATTTATTCATTCTTTGTATTATTTTTGTGAAGTGATTGCAGGTACAAAGATCAGTCAGTTTGGAGAGGTAGAGGGTGCATTCGGTATAAAACCACGATGAAATCGTATAAAACCACGAGGTGCAAATTATCTACAGGCATCAAATTGTCTACTAATGGTTCAGATCAACTATTTAATGCTTCAATTTGTTTACTTGATACGAGGGATATATTATGTTGGACAAAATTCAGTTTTTATTAAGCTTACAGATCATCGGATTCTGTATCTTCGGTGGAGCTACCCTATTGCTCCGGGCCGGTGGTAACCGGGCGAAAAGGATATTAGGGTGGGGTATGTTTTTGTGGGCTTTTCTGGCTGCCATAAGGTTGTCTGTGAACCTTTACCTGCATAAACCGAAAGAGGCTTTCCATCCGGATATATTGATTATGGGTGCTTTGGTAACGGCAACGCTTGCTTGTTATGTGATTGAGGTCTTACGGCCCGGGTTTCTTACCTGCAAACGTTTTTTCTTATTTATCAGTCCGGTTGTTTTTGGTGGACTGGCTTACCTGACTTATCGTTTGTCGGGAGGTGAAATTCATACCTACTATTCAATAAGGGAGGTTTTCGAATACTTGAATATGGATGTTTTGCTTCGTATGACAGTCTTTCTGCTGACTTTGTTTTATATGATTCTGCCCGTTTATCTGATAGCAAGGTACAGTAAAGACTTCAATGTTTTTTTAGCAGAGAATGTTTCCGATCCGGAAGAATATGATTTGGAATGGTTAAGGAAAACCATGATAATTTTGATTGTTCTGTATGGTTTCTATCTTGTCTTATTGCTGACCAATACACCATTGATGTATGTAATCGACAAAACGGTCCTGTTGTTCGTTTGGTATTATTTCTTTTATAAGGCGCTATTTCTGAAGGTAGTTGTTTTGGAGCATTCTTTTAAAAGCGGATGGGATCTTCCGTATCAGGAGGACGACAATGACGATGATGAACACAGGGTTCTCAGTAAACGCTATGCAGAGGAAGTAAGTGCATGGTTTGAAAGAGAAAAACCGTATCTTCGCGAAGATTTACGCCTGACGGATTTGCAACGGATCTTCCCTATCAGCCGTTCTTATCTTTCCCAATTGTTTAACCGGGAGTTGGGACAATCGTTCTCCGATTATGTCAACCAGTTCCGGATCGAGGAAAGCAAGCGCTTGATGGATGCCGAGCCGAATGCCAGTATACAGGAGATTGCCGAACGTTCCGGATTCCATTCGATCAGTACGTTCCGGCGGGCTTTCCAGAAGTGTACGGGCACGATCCCGTCGGAGTATAAGAATAACAAATAAATACATAACGATCTTTATTCTACCATGGACACTGTTCAAACTACTACTGCCAGACCGCATATTGTCTGGCTGGATGTTCTTCGTCTTGTCGCCATCTTGATGGTGATTGCCATCCATTGCACTGATCCGTTTAACGCTTCGCCTGAATCGCGTGCCAATCCGGAGTTCAATTTCTGGGGTTCTGTTTATGGCTCCATGCTGCGTGCCAGTGTGCCGCTTTTTGTGATGATGACCGGATTTCTTTTGTTGCCGGTCAGGCAAGAGGCTTCTGCCTTTTATAAGAAACGCATTCCACGTGTGTTGTTTCCATTTCTGATCTGGTCTGTTTTGTTTGATCTGGCGCCCTGGTTCATCCAGTGGATAGGAGGCAGCCCGGAACTGGTGACGGACTTTTTCCCTTGGGAACCGAACCCTTCGGCCTCGTTTGTAGAGGCGTTGAAGACGATCGCTTTGATCCCTGTAACCTTTACGGTTTATGCGACGCCAATGTGGTATATCTATGTGCTGATAGGACTTTATCTGTATATGCCGGTCTTTTCCGCATGGGTGGAAAAGGCGTCGGATAAGGCGAAGCGTATGTTTCTGGCGTTTTGGTTTATTTCGTTGTTTATCCCTTATCTGACGGAGTTTGTTTCGCATTACCAGTTCGGAACCTGCTCATGGAATTCATTCGGTCTATTTTATTATTTTGCCGGTTTCAACGGCTATTTGCTGTTAGGACATTATTTAGGGAAAAGAACGGATTGGTCGCTTGGCAAGACTTTCTCGGTGACGGTTCCGCTGTTTTTAGTTGGCTATTTTATTACATTAGCCGGCTTTCGCTATATGACATCCGATCCGAACGTGAGCGAGGAGGGGATGGAGTTGTTCTTTACTTATTGTTCGCCTAACGCATTGTTGATGACGGCTGCCGTTTTCTTGTTGGTACGGAAAGTACGGATTACTTCGCCGGTTATTTGCCGTGCCCTTGCCAATCTGACCAAATGTGGTTTTGGCTTGTATTGCGTGCATTATTTCTTTGTCGGTCCTTCCTATATGTTCGCGCAGTGGATTGGAACACCTATTCCGGCCTTGGTTCCTGTTTCGACCATTCTTACCTTTATTTGTTCATGGTCATTTACTTATCTGGTGAGTAAGTTGCCACATGCGAAATATATCATAGGCTAAGGTGCTTTTTTATTGTTCGGCTGTTTGTACAAATGATGTTAAATAGACATTTGAGGTGAATAACGTATCTGTTTTACCTCTATTTTTGTGTTGTAAAACATAATTGTGCAATACTAATGCGGGTGTGTTTTGCATGAGTCGTTTTTAAACAAAAAGAGAGAAGCTATGAAGAAGTTTTTTAGAAAGTGCCTCAGATGCCTTGAAATATTAGGTGAATATGGAATGCAGAAATATGGTATGAAATAAGAGGTAAATGTGTGTTTGGTAGGGAATGTCGGTACGGCATTCCTTTTTTTATTAGAAATGATGTTTTTCTATATAATGTAAAAGCTTGGCGGTGCGTTAAGCGTGGGGGTAGAATAGTTTTGACACCGCCAAGAATGCTTATTTGGATGAAGGAGAGGAGAGGCGGTAACTGACGAATGCGACGCGCCTACTATCCGGAGCCCAGGAATTGACATTGATTGTGCCCTGTCCTCCGAATAACTTGACTAATGTTTTTGGCTTTCCTCCTGTGGCTGGCATAATCCTAAGTTCAACGTTCTTATTGGGAAGATGCTGCCCCGGTTCCAGATCTCCTTTATAATAAGTGATAAAGATAACGGATTTACCGTCAGGCGAGACATGAGGAAACCAGGAATTGCGGGTTTCGTCAAACGTCATCTGGGTTTGTTCGGAGCCGTCTTTCTTCATTCTCCATACTTGCATCAAACCCGTGCGTACGGAATTGAACCAGATATATTCTCCGCAAGGGGAATATTCGGGACCATCGTCCAATCCTTCTGCTGTCGTCAGCTGTCTTTCTTCTCCTCCTTCAACTGGAATAACGTAAATGTCATAATTGCCTTTCCGGTCGGCACAATAGGCAAGTTGCCGTCCATCCGGGCTCCATCCGTGTAGGTAGCTAGGAGCAATCGGGGTGATCAGGCGAGGTGTCCCTCCTTGCATCGGGAGGGTATAGATGCGTGATTTGCCGTCTTCTTTCGTCCCGTGGCTGATAGCTATCTGCTTGCCGTCGGCAGCTATGACATGGTCGTTGTTGCATCGGGTGGCAAAGCCAGTGTTTATCATTTCAGGTTCGCCGGGCGAATCGGGGGAGAGTTTGTACAGTTTTCCCCCGCTATTATACACGAGCCACTGGCCGTCGGGTGTCCAGTTTGGAGCTTCGACACGGTAGGGGAATTCTTTGACTACGGTGCGCCTGCCGTTTGTTACGTCCAGTACTTCCAATATGCTGGTTACGTCGTTTTGTTGGGCGGATGCGAGCGACGTGAAAGCCGCTAAGAGAATCATACAACAGGTTTTCATAATGATTGAGAATTAATATGCGCTGAAAGATACTAAAATTAGCTGGGACGATAATGACCGTAAGGGATTAATTTTTTCTTTTCCTTGGTTTTCTTTAGGTAGCATTGATCCAGGAGCAGGGTGCGGTTTACTATTTTGTGCACTACCCTGAAATTGTGGTCTATCAAGATAATGCCTCTTGTCCGGGCGCTTTCGGTGATGTGCATACGTATTTCTTCTGCAGCAATAGGAGAGGCCGTTGAACGGTTCGTCCAGCAGGAGATGGCCTGCTTTGCTGTAGAGGATAAGTTTGGTTACTTTCTAATATTTCATAGAATGTGATAGGAGTATCTATAAAACAACAGGTGTGCTGTTGATTAAGTATAGACAGCGCACCTGAAAATGAAAATTATTTGTAAAGAGAAGATTTTACCACTTATTATACAGCACCACTTCGCGAGTACCGCGTACGCTCATAGTCGGAAACCAGAGATCTTCTGCTGTCAGACCGCATTCGTCGACGGCTTGCAGGCAATATTCCAGTTTGCCGAAATCGGCATCGACATTGTTCGTCCCAAAGGTGAACTTGATTCCACGCTCTTTCGCTTTGCGGATGATGTCGAAGCTTGGAATTTTGTAGCGTGCGTTGATTTCGAGTGCAATGTTATGTTTTTTCAATACATCCAGGACGCGGTCGATACGCTCATCGGTCCAGTATTTGGCATACTCTGCATTCAACTCTTCCGGCAGGAAGGTAGGATTGGCATAGATGTCGGCCGGCTCATTGGTAAGGATCTTGACGGTCTGGTCCACCAAGTGATCCATATATTGTTCTTTGGTAACACCGTCGTAGTGTACCTCTTCGGGGCGGTATATCCTTGACAGACGTCCTTTATGGTCCACAATGGTCATTCCGTCGGTAAAGAGATAATCGAATACGCCTAAAGCCTTCTGAGAGAAGGTGGCTGTCCACTTACGGCCTTCACCTTGCACACCGCGCAGGAATGGCATGTCTTTTACTTCGTTGTAGTATTCGTACACTTCCTTGTCATCGGCAAGCATACGGCCTACGCCGCCCTCACCGGCATTGGGAGCCACACCGTAGTTGATACCGTAGTTCATTGACATGGCGTGCGCCATCTCCTTCGTCAGGCCGCCTTTCAAATGCACGTGGTAATCTATCACGGGGAAGTTTTGCTGCTGGAAACGGATCACAGCATCGTTCTGTTCGTCTATCCGTGGCATTGTATCTGCCTCATTGACCACGTCTTTTTTCAAGCGGGTCATGTTGAGGTTACGAAAGGCTACATCACCGCTCATACCTTTTAATGCAATAGAACCGTGGCTGAGCAAGCGCCCGGCATACTCTTTTGTACGATAAGGGTGTTCGGGTTCGGTATAGCATACTACTACCGTATCGTTTATGGCAATCATTATGTTATGCCCGCGTACAGCAATTTCAAAGTCGAACCACTTCCCGTCTTCAGCTAATGAACGGTAGAGGTTACGCACGGATGTGAGGCTGCCGCTTTTACGTGTGCCGTCGATGGCTCCGTTCCGGAATGCTACCTCATAGCCTGATTTCCCGTCGGTATGATGGAACAACAAGGCCGCTTCCGCATTTTCCCCGGTGAGAGCTTGCCCGGTAAGTATAAAGTTCTCATATTCTCCTTCAGCAAACCAGGTCGATCCGGCTGTCACGGTTATTTCATTACCGTCGGCAGTTCCCATTTCGGGACTGCTGAAACGGTCTAATGGTTCTGCAACGTTGTATCGTACGCAGCTGGTAAGCCCTAAGATACTTATCAAGGCCACTATTAATGCTGTACTGGTTTTATCAATCATAATGTATTTTGTTTTAGGGAATTACACATTAAAGCGGAAATGCATGATATCGCCGTCCTGAACGATATATTCTTTTCCCTCGACACTCATCTTTCCGGCTTCTTTTACAGCAGATTCCGAACCGTAGGAAATATAATCCTCATATTTGATGACTTCGGCGCGGATAAAGCCTTTTTCAAAGTCGGTATGGATCACACCGGCGCATTGCGGGGCTTTCCATCCTTTATGGAAAGTCCAGGCACGACATTCGTCGGGACCGGCGGTCAGGAATGTTTGCAGGTTCAGGAGTTTGTAAGCGGACTTGATCAGACGGGCAACGCCGGATTCTTCCAAACCGATCTCCTGTAAGAACATCTGGCGTTCTTCGTAGGTGTCGAATTCGGCAATCTCGCTTTCGATCCTGGCCGCTACGACCAATATTTCAGCTCCTTCGTCTTTTACGGCTTCGCGGACAGCATCCACATATTTATTACCGTTGACTGCGCTTGCTTCATCTACGTTACAGACATACATTACCGGTTTGTCGGTCAACAGGAATAGATCGTGTGCGATCTTCTGCTCGTCTTTCGTCTCGAAAGAAACGGTGCGGGCACTTTTACCCTGTTCCAGTGCTTCCTTATATTTGCAAAGTACTTCATAAGCGATTTTAGCCTGCTTGTCACCGCCTGTCTGAGCCTGTTTCTGCACTTTGGCAATACGGCTGTCAATGGTTTCCAAGTCTTTGATCTGCAATTCGGTGTCAATGATTTCCTTGTCGCGAACCGGATCAACACGGCCGTCCACATGAACAATATTGTCGTCATCGAAGCAACGCAGTACATGCAGGATTGCATCTGTTTCGCGAATATTGGCAAGGAATTTGTTTCCCAGCCCTTCTCCTTTGCTGGCGCCTTTTACAAGGCCGGCGATGTCTACGATTTCCACCGTAGTAGGGATAACACGCTGGGGATGTTCGATTTCTGCCAGTTTGTTCAAACGTTCGTCCGGTACGGTGATCACGCCGACATTCGGTTCGATCGTACAGAACGGGAAGTTAGCAGACTGTGCTTTTGCATTCGATAAGCAATTGAAAAGAGTAGACTTTCCTACGTTGGGAAGTCCTACGATGCCACATTGTAATGCCATTCTATTTTGTTGTTATGATTTATTCAAACTTTGTTTCCAGACTGCAAAGATATACAATCTTTTGTATTTATGTTGCCGGATACAGGCGAACCGGATATAGAAAATATTGTTTGGGCGAATAAGCGGGAGAGGAATTTGAGTCTTTTAATAATCCAGTATGGCCCGAACCTGCCGCTTTTCCTTTTTGGGGCATATAGCGAGGCGGCTGTTTGCCATATTGAATGCTACTCCCAGATCGATCACGCTGTTGTCTTTGCACCAGTATTCCTCGTCGTATAAAAAAGTTCCTTGATACTTGGCGAGGAACATGTTGAATTCCCGTTGCCTGGTGTGCAGTAATACCAGATTGAGCATATCCGGCAGATGCCAGTTGTCTAAGGTCCCTTCGGAAATGGACTCGCAATAGATCAAGGCATCGAAATAATCGAGTGTCTGTTCCCGTATCTCCATTACCGAACCTTTATAAGGGGCTATATCGGGTTCTATATGCTGACCGGGAGAATCTGCTCCAGCCTGTATGATCACGCCGTTTGCATAGAGATCTCCGACTGCCGGAACCCGGAAAGGGGGAAGATGGATACCTTGCGCGATCTTATATCCTTTTTCGGGGTAATAGTAAGTGAAATGGCTCAGTGATGTCGTGAGGCGGATGGAACGGATGTGGCTGGCTTCATCCGGGATAGCGATTGAAATACCCCGATTCAGTATCTCTGTATCCGGTGTTATGTAACGATACAAGGGGAACTGTCCGGATGTGAATTCGAACGCTACTTTTTGTACGGATGCCGGAAGATTGTCTGGGAATATGAAATACATAATTTTCCAATTGCTCCATCTGTCCCCCTAAGACGGAAAATATAATAAAAGCGTGGGAACTGCCATCTATCCAAACAAGAGGTATCGCCAAACACCTATCCAGCAGATAGACAACAGCCCACGCTTGATGTTTATATATTATGTATATATATACAAAAAACGTGAGGCAATTGTTGTCTACTGTCCTTGCTGGATGAAAAATTGGCGATTTTCTTGCTTAAGGACAATATGATAACGCTTCTGTTTTACTATGTGATATTGCAACTCCTTGCAATAAATTTCACGACAAAGATAGTGTATAAATGCTGTGATTTATAAACTTTATGTGTTTTTGTTAATGCGCTTCCAGCCAGTTTACCCCTTCACCGCAGTCGGCGATCAAGGGAACTTGCAGCTTGATTGCATTTTCCATTTCATCCAACACGATTTGTTTCACTTTTTCCAATTCGTCTTTGTAGACGTTAAAGTTCAATTCATCGTGTACCTGCAGGATCATCTTGCTCCTCAGACCTTCGGTTTCGAAACGGTTGAAGATGCGAACCATGGCAACTTTGATGATATCGGCTGCACTGCCCTGGATCGGAGCGTTGATCGCGTTTCGTTCGGCATATCCCCGTACGATCGCGTTATGGGAGTTGATATCCGGCAGGAAACGTTTGCGCTTGTAGATCGTCTCTACATATCCTTTTTCTTTCGCCACCTCGATGCTTTCGTCCATGTATGCACGGATGTCTGGATAGGTTTTGAAGTATCCTTCGATCAACTCTTTTGACTCTGCGCGTGGGATGCTCAGCCGTTCGGCCAACCCGAAAACAGAGATTCCGTAGATAATGCCGAAATTGGCCGTTTTCGCTTTCCGGCGCATGTCGGAAGTGACTTCTTCAACCGGAATACCGTATATCTTGGCGGCTGTGGCGGCATGAATGTCGGCTCCGCTGCGGAAGGCTTCTATCATGTGGGCATCCTGGCTCAGATGAGCCATGATGCGAAGTTCGATCTGCGAATAGTCGGCGGAGAAGAAAATACAGTCTTCGTTTTCGGCTGTAAAGGCTTTCCGGATTTCACGTCCCAACTCATCGCGTACCGGAATGTTTTGCAGGTTCGGATTGGTAGAACTGAGGCGGCCGGTTGAGGTGACTGCCTGGTTGTAGGACGTGTGGATCTTGCCGGTTTCCGGGTTGATCAGTTCGGGCAGGGCGTCGATATAGGTGCTGAGCAGCTTCTTCAGCCCGCGATATTCGAGCAGCTTTCCCACGACGGGATGTTTGGAACGCATTTTTTCCAGTATTTCTTCACTCGTGCTATAGCTGCCTGTCTTTGTCTTCCTCGCTTTCTCTTCTATCTTGAGGTGATCGAAAAGGACTTCGCCGACCTGTCGGGCGGAATTGATGTTGAACTTCATTCCTGCCAGTTCGTAGATCTCTTTCTCCAACTTCTTGAGTGCGGTCGTCAGTTCCTCGGACGATTGTTTCAAGGCGACGGTGTCAAGCGTCACTCCCGTATATTCCATTTCAGCCAATACATATATTAAAGGCATCTCGATGTCATAAAAAAGCGATTCGAGTCCTTCTTTTTCCAGACAGGGGGTAAAATAGTTTTTCAGCTTGAGCGTGATGTCCGCGTCCTCGGCGGCATATTCGGCTACTTGGGCAACCGGGACGTCACGCATGGTAAGTTGTTTCCTTCCTCTCGGGCCGATCAGTTCCTCGATCCGTACTGTTTTATATTTAAGGTATGTTTCGGCGAGGTAGTCCATACCGTGACGCAGTTCGGGATTCAGAAGGTAGTGGGCGATCATCGTGTCGAATAGAGGGCCGGCTATCCGGATTCCATATTTGCGGACGACAAGGATGTCGAATTTTATATTTTGTCCGATCTTGAGTGATTTCGGATTCTGCAGGGCGGGGGAGAAGTGGGCAAGAACTTTGTCGGCTTCTTCGCGGGCTGCCGGAACAGGGACGTACCAGGCCTCGTTTTCCTTCACGGCGAACGACATTCCGACCAATCCGGCCTTCAATGGATCTATACCATCTGTTTCCGTGTCAAAAGCAAAAAAATCCTGTTCGTTCAAAAACCGCCCTAATTCTATTCTTTTTTCCTCTGTATCAACAAGATGATAGGTGTGAGGAGTGGACTTTAAGTTCGCGAGAGTCGAATATTTGGGAACAGCTGTAGGTTCGGTCGCAAATTCTTCAAAGAGCGAGCCTTGAATCGGGCCTGCCGGAGCTGCTTTTTTTCTTGTACCGGTTTTTGCTGGCGCCGGTGCTGTTTTGGACTCCGTTTTGACTTTTTCCGGCTCTCCGCTCATTCTGTTAATAAATGTTCTGAATTCTAATTCAGTGTAAATCTCTACGAGACGTTCCTCATTCATCTTTTCACGGATGCATTTGGCGGCATCGAACCGGATCGGTACATCCGTCTTGATTGTTGCCAGGAATTTGGAGAAGCGGATCTGCTCCATGTTCTCCATGACCTTCTTTTGAAGGGAGCCTTTCAGCTTGTCGGTATTCTCCAAAAGATTTTCGATCGTTCCGAATTCGGCCAATAATTTCTGGGCGGTCTTTTCACCGACACCCGGACATCCGGGGATGTTGTCGGAACTGTCGCCCATCAGTCCTAAAAGGTCGATCACCTGGTCGACGGATGTCAGGCCGTATTTGCCCAGTACTTCGGGTACGCCCATAATCTCGTAGTCACCGCCGAAGCGGGGGCGGTACATGAATATATGTTCGGATACCAGCTGGCCGTAGTCTTTGTCCGGTGTCATCATATAAACTTCGAAACCTTCTTTTTCGGCTTGCTTGGCAACCGTGCCGATGACATCGTCGGCTTCATAGCGCGGAACTTCCAGTATCGGGATATTGTAGGCTTCTATGATATCTTTGATGAAAGGGACCGACTTACGGATATCTTCCGGCGTCTCTTGCCGTTGCGCCTTGTACTGTTCGTAGGCTTCGTGGCGGAAAGTCGGACCTTTCGGGTCGAAGCCTACCGCAATATGGGTCGGGTTTTCACGTTTCAGGACATCTTCCAGACTGTTGATAAAACCGAAGATGGCCGAAGTGTTCATGCCTTTGGAGTTGATACGCGGGTTCTTGATAAAAGCGTAGTAAGACCGATAAATCAATGCATATGCATCTATGAGGAATAACTTCATCTCTTTTAACACGTTTTAGTGTGACAATTGTCGGTAAATGTACGAAAAAACTCGCTTACTCGATACTTTTTGTTACTTTTGCGCATCTTAGGATCAATTATGAAGGATAGAAGTAAAATAGAACAACCGGTTGCCGTAGAGTTTAAACGTTTTAATGATGAGTTTGCTGCTTCGCTGCGAAGCGAAACGAATCGTTTGCAATCGGCTATTGACCAGATACTGAATGCGAGCGGAAAACATGTCCGCCCCTTATTAGTACTTTTGACGGCTAAAGCATGTGGGCAGGTAACGGATAATACGATCAATTCGGCTGTTCTGTTGGAACTGCTTCATACTGCCACACTGATTCATGATGATGTGATCGACGAGACAAAACAGCGTCGCGGGGTTCCTTCCCTGAATGCCATATTCGATAACCGCATTTCTGTCTTAGTGGGCGATTATGTCCTTTCCACCGCGTTGATCCGTTCCATCCAGACAGGTAATCTGCAAATCATAGGTATTGTTTCCAATCTCGGACGCGATCTTTCGGAAGGGGAGATCAAGCAGTTGGAAACGGCCGAAGAAAGCATCATCGACGAATCCTGCTATATGCAGGTGATACGGAAAAAGACGGCCATGCTGCTTTCCGCTTGTGCCGAGATCGGTTCCATTTCTGCCGGAGCATCCGGTGAGATGGTGGGAAAATGCCGTGAGTTCGGTGAATATTTAGGTTACTGTTTCCAGATCAAAGATGATATCTTCGACTACTTCAAAGAGGCGAATATCGGCAAACCGACCGGCAACGATATCCGGGAGGGAAAGGTCACGCTCCCCTTGCTGCACGCGTTGCAGACGGGTAGGAGAGAAGAGGCAGAACATTGCCTTCATATCATAAATGAAAAAGACTTTACCACAGAGAATATAGATTTGCTGATTGATTTTGCGAAAGCGAACGGGGGAATCGAATATGCTGAACAGCGTATGCAAGTATATCATGACAAAGCGGTCGAGGTTTTGATGACACTTCCTGAATCGGAAGCACGCGAAGGTTTGCTGCTGCTTGCCGATTACATCGTAGAACGCCGTAAATAGATTTTCGCGTATTTACTGTCACTCTATCACTTTTTTTCTTGCATCCTTTGTATATCAACATGTATTGAGTGTGATAGATGCTCTTTTCATCTATCACTCCTGTGTCACTCTCTATCACACTTTTCTTTTCGTTTAATACGTTATAGGTTGAAAATCAATTTGATAAATATGCCGAGGGAAAGTTAGGTTTGCTGCTTTATTGTCAGTATCTTTGCCAGATATTACTTAAAAACAGTGACTATGACAAAAAAAGAGGCGATTAAGCTCTTCGAAGAGCGTAAAGTCCGGACCGTTTGGGACGATGAACTGGAAAAATGGTACTTTTCTATTGTAGATGTAATAGGCGTGTTAACCGACAGTGTTGATTCACGTAAGTATTGGAATAAGCTAAAACAGCGGCTTAAAGAAGAAGGAAATGAAACGGTGACAAATTGTCACCAGTTGAAATTAGTAGCCGAAGATGGAAAGAAGCGACTTACCGATGTTGCCGATACCGAACAACTTTTCCGCCTGATTCAATCCGTCCCTTCTCCCAAAGCCGAACCTTTCAAAAGCTGGATGGCGCAGATTGCAAGTGAAAGAATCGCTGAATTGCAGGATCCTGAATTGACGATAGATCGTGCTATGTGGGAATATAAACGTTTGGGATACTCTGACAGCTGGATCAATCAACGATTAAAAAGCATTGAGATCCGTAAGAACCTGACGGACGAATGGAAGCGTTGTGGAATGGAAGAAGGGGTACAGTTCGCTTCTTTGACCGATATTATCACAAAGACTTGGTCTGATAAGACAACGAAAGAATATAAGGCGTATAAGGGGCTTAAGAAAGAAAACCTCCGGGATAATATGACTAATACGGAGTTAATCTTGAATATGCTTGCCGAAGCTTCTACAACGGAACTTTCGCAAGTAAAGAACCCTCAAAATTTCGATGAAAACGCCTCTGTAGCGATGGAAGGCGGCAAGGTCGCCAAAGTGGCCAGGCAGCAATTGGAAAGTCAGTTGGGACGTTCTGTTGTCTCTCCCTTGAATGCGCATAGCACCTTGGAAAAACTTCCGGAAGATACAGAGAAAGATGAATAAACTGCTTATATAAACACGACGACACCCGGATGTAGGCGATCCCTGCATCCGGGTGTTCGTTTAAGGTAGATCCGGGTGTAGCAGGTGGGAACATCCGGGTGTAGCCGAATTTATGTCGTTATCTTTGGAAGAAAAGACTATGGGTTTGTGAGAAATATCCCGTTGCTTTTCTTCTTATTTTCCCAGACGGTGTTCGATGTCTTCCACCAAACTGCTGGCTCCTATGCGGAACAGGTCTTTATTCAACCAATCGTTTCCTAATACTTCCTTGACGATGGTATAGTAGCGGACAGCTTCTTCTGCCGTGCGGACACCGCCTGCAACTTTAATACCGACACGCTTTCCCGTGATGGAATGGTACTTTTTCAAGACTTGGCACATCGTGTAAACGGCTTCCGGAGTGGCTCCCGGATAACCTTTCCCTGTCGATGTCTTGATGAAGTCCGCACCGGAATAGACTGCGAGGACAGCCGCCTTCTGAATGCTTTCGGGAGTCTGGAGAGCACCTGTCTCAAGGATGACCTTCAGTTTGGCATCACGGCAGCTTTCTTTGATCTCTTGAATTTCTTCGCTAAGTTCGTCATAATTTTCTTCGAGGAAATAGCCTAAGTTCATGACAACGTCGATTTCATCGGCTCCCTGCATGACGGCCATCGCTGTCTCGGCAATCTTTATTTCCATGAAGGTCTGCGAGGAAGGGAAACCGCCTGCTACGGACGCAATCTTTACCTCCTGTGCGGAGAGGGCCTCTTTTACCGTCTCAACAAACAGGGGATAGGTGCAGATGGCGGCAACGTTGGGTACGTCGGGGCGGGTTCCTTCGAAATCGTTCACCTTGTCGACCAGTTTCCAGATGCTCTCTTTCGTGTCGATACTGGTGAGGGAAGTCAGGTCGATGAAACCGTGAATCTGCTTCAAAACGTCGGGAGTGAAGTTGTCGTTCCCATGTTTTCCGAGCAGTGTCTTTACCCGTCCGGTCACTTCTTCCGTTGTGCCGGCCGCCTCGAATTTGGCGAATGCTTGCTGGTATTTATTGGTGTGGAGATGTTCGGTGTCTTCATCATGATGGTGATGTCCGCATCCACATTCGTGATCGTGTTCGTGTACCATAATCTTATAGTTTTTTATTGTTTATATGTCGTTCTTTATCCCGGTTCGTTTTCTTTTGCAGGTTCTTTTCGAAAGCAGCCGTCAGGTCGACGCCTGTCTGGTTGGCAAGGCAAAGCAATACCCATAGGACATCGGCCATTTCATCGCCTAAATCGCGGTGTTTGTCGCTCTCCTTGAAAGATTGTTCACCATATGTGCGGGCCATGATGCGGGCCAGTTCGCCGACTTCTTCGGTCAGAATGGTCATATTCGTCAGTTCGTTGAAGTAGCGGACACCATACGTTTTGATCCAGCTGTCCACCTGCTCCTGTGCCTGTTTAAGCGTAATTTCTGCCATATCTTTTCATTCTTTGTTTTGTGAGTCGATCCAGATCGTGACAGGACCGTCGTTCACCAGTTCCACTTTCATGTCGGCGCCGAACGTGCCGGTCTGCACTTCCTTTCCGATCTGCAAGCCCATCTCGGCGCAAAAAGCCTCGTACATCGGAATGGCTATGTCCGGTTTGGAGGCATGGATATAGGAAGGGCGGTTTCCCTTCTTTGTGGAGGCGTGCAGGGTAAACTGGCTGACCACCATCACTTCGCCTTCCGTTTCGACGACAGAACGGTTCATAACGCCGTTTTCATCGTCAAAGATGCGCAGGTTGGCAATCTTCTTGCACAACCATTCGATATCTTCCTGCGTGTCGCGGTCTTCAATACCGACCAGTACGAGCAGACCTTTCCCGATTTTGGATTTCAGCTGTCCGTCTATGGTTACGGAGGCATGCTGTACCCGTTGTATCAATGTTCTCATATCTTTATTTTAAACCATTTAATAATGCTTTTGTTTTGGCTTCTCCGATTACCTCTTTCAGTTCGTCGAAGCCGGCTTCACGTATTCGTTTTACGCTCTTAAAATGACGTAAAAGTAATACTTTTGTCTTTTCTCCGATCCCTTTTATCGTATCCAATTCGGATTTTGTCTGGCTTTTGCTGCGCTTATCCTTATGGAAAGTGATGGCGAAACGATGCACCTCGTCCTGTATTTGCGTGAAGAATTTGAACATGAAACTTTGTATCGGCATGCCGATCGTTTCGGGAGGGAAGCCGAACAGGAGTTCCGAAGTCCGGTGTTTCCCGTCTTTTGCCAGCCCGGCAATCGGAATATCCAAGTGCAGTTCGTCCTGGATCACTTCGCGTACGACTTCCATTTGCCCCTTTCCACCGTCGGTGATGATCAGGTCGGGCAGGGGAGTCTCTTCGACGATGGCACGCTGGTAGCGGCGACGTACGACCTCTTTCATGGAGGCATAGTCGTCCGGGCCGACAACCGTTTTGATGTTGTATTTCCGGTAATCTTTTTTCGATGGTTTCGCCATTTTGAAGACGACACACGCAGCTACCGCGTCGCTTCCCTGTATATTGGAATTGTCGAAACACTCGATATGAACCGGTAATTTGGGGAGATGGAGCGTCTCCTGTATCTCTTTTAAAAGACGTGTGCTGCGTTGCTCCGGGTTCAGTTTCTCCGCCTGTTTCAGCTTGTCGACCTTATACTGCTTCACGTTCATTTCCGATAATTCCACCAGCTTCTTTTTATCTCCGCGCTGCGGAACGGTGATCGAAACATTTTCCAGTTCTATATCCAACGGAAAAGGAACGATGATTTCGCGTGCAGTGCTTTTAAAGCGGTTGCGCATTTCGATGATCCCCAAGCTGAGCAACTCCTCTTTCGACTCGTCCAAACGCTTTTTATATTCGAACGTATAGGCTTGCACGATCGCCCCGTTGCCGATATGCAGGTAATTGATGTAGGCGGAATTCTCGTTTTCGGCCAACGAGAATACGTCTATATTGTGGAGCATCGGGGTGACCACTGTCGATTTGGAGCGGTAATTCTCGATGACTTCATACTTTTCTTTGATCTTCTGTGCTTCTTCGAACCGCAATTCTCCTGCCAGTTTCTGCATCTCTTCATACAGATGTTTGCTTATTTGCGAGATATTCCCGCGTAGGATTTCCTTTATTTCGGAAATGTTTTGCTGGTATTCCTCCAATGTCTGCAATCCTTCACAAGGCCCTTTGCAGCGCTTGATATGGTATTCGAGGCATACCTTATACCGTCCTTTCGCGATGGATTCGGGAGTAAGAGGATATTTGCAGGTACGTAGCGGATACAGTTCTTTCAGCATTTGCAGCATGACCTTTGCCGTATAGATGGAAGGGTAGGGACCGTAATAGCGCGAACCGTCCCGTACGATATTCCGGGTTTGGAATACGCGCGGGAAATATTCGTTCTTGACAACGATGGACGGATAGGTTTTGTCGTCTTTCAGCAACACGTTGTACCGGGGACGATATTGCTTGATCAGGTTATTCTCCAAAAGAAGTGCATCCTCTTCCGTGTCGACAACAAAATATTTGATGTCTCGTATCTGCTTGACCAGGACACGTGTTTTGTTGCTGTCGTGTTCTTTGTTGAAATAGGAGGAAACGCGACGCTTCAGGTTCTTTGCTTTGCCTACATAGATGATCGTTCCCTTCTCGTCAAAGTATTGGTAGCAGCCTGGCGATTCCGGTATGACAGAAAGGATGTTTTTTATATGTTCCTCGGTTGTGCTCATTTCTTTTGCATCTGTTTCTATCCTATTTTCAGTCTTTTACGCTATTGTTGTTAAAGTAAATGTTTCACGTGGAACATTCCACGCTCAGCGTCCCAGCATCACCAGAAGGATATTGATGTCGCTTGGGGAGATACCCGGAATACGGCTTGCCTGGGCTATCGTGTCTGGGTCTATCCGTGTCAGTTTCTGGCGGGCTTCCGTAGACAAAGACTGGATCGCATTGTAGTCAAACTTGCCTTTGATATGGATATTTTCCAGGCGGTTTATCTTGTCGGCGATGATCTGCTCGCGGCGGATGTAGCCGCTATACTTGATTAATATTTCTGCCGCTTCGATGATCTCTTCTTTTCGTGAAACAGGGACCTTGTCCAGCTCTGTCCGGAATGCCGGAACCAGTTCCGCGATATTCTCCAAGGTGATCTGAGGACGTGGAATCAGTTCGATCAACTTGCATCCGTGTGCGAGCGGGGTAGTGCCCAACGCCTCCAGGCCACTGTTTATATATTGCGGTTTGATGGAGTAGTTTTCTGCGAAAGAAATAATCGCATCCCGGCTTGCCTTTTTCTCTTTCAACAGATCGTAGCGGTCCTGCTTTGCCAAACCGAGATGATACGACTTTTCCGTCAAACGCATGTCTGCATCATCTTGGCGGAGCAGAATGCGATATTCTGCACGTGAGGTAAACATACGGTAAGGCTCGTCCACGCCTTTTGTGACAAGATCGTCGATCAGTACGCCGATGTAGGCTTCGTCGCGTCCTAAAACGAACGGTTCTCCGCCGTGGCAATTGATATGTGCGTTTATGCCGGCCACCAATCCTTGTCCGCCGGCTTCCTCATATCCGGTCGTCCCGTTGATCTGTCCGGCAAAGAAGAGGTTGCGGATTAGTTTTGTTTCCAAATTATGGTGGAGCTGCGTCGGATCGAAGAAATCATATTCGATAGCATATCCCGGACGATAGATCTGTATGTCCCGGAATGCCGGTATCTGTTGTAAGGCACGTAGCTGGATATCCAACGGAAGGGAGGAGGAGAAGCCGTTCAGGTAATATTCCTGTGTGGTTTCGCCTTCCGGTTCCAGGAAAAGTTGGTGTTGTGGCTTGTCCGCAAACGTTACGATTTTTGTCTCGATGCTCGGACAGTAACGTGGGCCGATGCTTTGGATTTGTCCGTTATACAACGGGGAGTCGGGGAGACCTTCGCGCAGGACTGCATGACAGGCTTCGTTGGTGAACGTTGTCCAACAGCTAAGTTGGTTCAAAATGCGGTGCGAAGTGTCCATATAAGAGAACTTATGGAAGTCGTTTTCTCCGGGCTGTTCCGCCATTTCATCGAAGTGCACGCTGCGTGCATCGATACGCACAGGTGTTCCGGTCTTCATCCGTTCGGATTTGATGCCTAATGAGACCAGTTGTTCGGTCAGTCCGGTTGCCGCCGGCTCGGCTATGCGGCCGCCTCTGATTTGTGTCCGTCCGATATGCATAAGCCCGTTCAGGAAAGTACCGTTTGTCAAGACTACGCTTTTCGCATGGAACTCGACTCCCATATCCGTTTTTACGCCGCATACGGTATTTCCGTCGAGCAACAGTTCGCGTACGGTATCCTGCCAAATGTACAGGTTCGGAAGGTTTTCCAGTATTCCCCGCCAACATTCGATGAAACGGGCGCGGTCGCTCTGGGAGCGCGGGCTCCACATGGCCGGTCCCTTGCTTTGGTTCAGCATACGGAACTGGATGGCTGTCCGGTCCGTCACGATCCCCATATAACCGCCTAAAGCATCGATTTCGCGGACGATCTGTCCTTTGGCGATACCTCCGACTGCCGGATTGCAACTCATCTGTGCAATCTTGTTCATATCCATTGTAATGAGAAGTGTCTTTGAACCCATATTGGCGGCTGCCGCTGCGGCTTCACAGCCTGCATGACCGGCACCTACCACGATTACATCGTAATTGAAAGTCATTGTCCTAATTGTCTTTGTTTCTTTTGCAAAGATAATAGTTTGTACGGGATTTTTGTTATATTTGTGAGTCTTGGAATATCTAAGTAATACTAAAGGAATAAGAGTATGGAAACCCGGATATCTTCTTCTTCGATGGACAATGCCAATAAAATAAAAACGTCTGTCATGCTTCTGCTTTTATATGGCATCTGTATATTTCCGGCTTGGGATGGCAATCTGTCTGTTTTGTTAGGTTTGTTTGCCGTCAGTTCGATCCTTTGTATGCTTACTCGAGGATTTATGCCAAACCGTTTTATTGTGGATGGAGAAAAACTGGTGATAGATGCGTATTTTCGGAAGACGTATATAAACATAGAGGAAATCCTTTCGGCTCGCGAGGTCGACCGGCTGGATTTAGGAATAATGATCCGTTCATTTGGTGTCGGTTGGTTGTTTGGTGATCTCGGATATTTTTCTTCTACTGCTATCGGACGTGTAAAAGTTTTTGCCCGGCGTTCTGATAACCGTATTCTGATTACGACTTCCCGCCGTGGTAACTTTATCATTGCACCCGATGATCCTGAATTTATCCATTATCTGAACCAAGCGATACTTTGGAGATAGGGAGAAACAATACGACCCTATCCTATAATAACTGCCAGTGCAGCGTTTTACTGGTTCTGAGCATCTTATACTTATGATTATAAGTCTAAAAGAAATGATATGAAAAAGTATGTACTTTTGTTAGGGCTGTTGATACAGGTTGTGTCGGTTTTGGCTCAGGAGACGTCTGTCGGGAAGTCGATATTCTCCGTTCATGCAGGGCCTTCCTGGTATTTGGGGAAAATGATCGGGATCACGAACAACTCCGATGCTTATCGGAATGATTTGCGGAATGGGATCGCCTGGGATGCCAATTATTATTTCTTAGGAGACAAATATATCTTCGGTTCGTTTAAACTCGCTCCCGGACTTGTCTATCAGGGCGCGCGCTATAAAAGTACTCATGACGAAAGTTCCGACAAGATCCTGATGCATTATTTCGCGCCTCAGCTTGCCTTGTTTATGGTGAAGCAGAAATACAATCTGTCTTTATCGACCGGGGTGGGATATCAGCATTATAAAGATAAAAGTTTTGTGTACGGCAAGCCGCGGGATGTGTCAATGAATAAACTGGCCTATAATCTGTCGGCGGGCGGCGAGTATCGTCTTTCTCCGCTGGTGGGGATTTCTGCAAAATTGAATTGGATCGTTACCTCCTCTGAGAGCTATTCGGTCAGGTATCACGGTCAGAAATGGCAGGTCGAATCTCCTGAATTGAGCGGTGGCGGAGGATGTTTCTCCCAATTATCCTTATTGTTCGGTATGAATTTACACTTTTAATCAGATACGGTTATGAGACATCTGTTATTTATCTGTTTGTTGCTGTTTTGTGTGGCCTGTGAAGAGAACGAATCGGTCGATCCGACGATCATGCCCGAAGCTACTACGACCGGGGCAAATACATTTGGTTGCTTGGTTGACGGCTGGGTGTATACAAGCGGCCGGTGGGGGATGCCTGCTGCGGAATATTTGGAGCGGGAAGAGGGCTCCAGCGTGACGGTTTCGGCGCAGGTCGGTCTCGGTTCGTATATCCGTTTTACGATTGCCGACCCCAAGGAGGGAGAAACGCTTCCTTATGTGAATCTCTCTTTTGAAAATCAAAATATGGAAGATGGCAAGGTCTACATCTCCCGTATGTCGGACGGCGTGTTCAGCGGCACTTTCGAGGGAGGACGCATTACGGAAGGCCGTTTCGATTTGAAATATAAGGAATGAGCAGTTATTTAGATGGCTTGGTTTATAATTGTTTTAATACTTCCATCACATAGTTTCGCCGTTGGCGGGAAATGCTGACCGAGGCTCCGTCCTTCATGCGTATATATCCACCGTCGCTTTTGATGAAACTTTTGATTTCATCCAGGTTGATCAGATGTGATTGATGGACGCGAAGGAAATGGTAAGGGGCCAGTAGTTCGTCGAACTCCTTGAGTGTCTTCGATACGATCAGTTTTTCTCCCGATTTCAAATAGAAAGTTGTGTAGTTGCTTTCTGATTCGCAACGGATGATGGAACCGATTTCTACAAACTCTATCTTATCGGCGACTGACAGGGCTATTTTCTTTTGTTTGTCCAATGCTTGCGTGTTGTGCAGGAGGTTCTGCATCCGTCTGTTTTCCTGTTTCCGGAGGACGATGTGGACTGCCTTGTCTACGGCATGTGTCAGTTCTTCCGGGTTGATAGGCTTCAATAGATAGTCGAGCGCACTGAAGCGAATGGCCTGGATCGCATAGCTGTCGTAAGCGGTCACGAAGATTACCTCGAAAAGAATCTCAGGAAGACTTCTCAAGAGGGAGAAGCCGGTATCGTCGCCTAACCGAATATCCAGGAAAAGGATATCCGGTTTAGCTTCGGGCAGTACGGTGCGGGCTTCGGTGACGGAGCTGCAAATGGCCGATATTCTAATTTGTGGACAATGGTTCCCGATCATGCGAAGCAGGTTCTCCCGGTTCCCCTGCTCGTCATCTACGATTGCTGCGGTTATTTTGGTGTCCATATTTTGTCTTATAAAGGGATGGATAGCCGGACATGGCAACCGGAAACAGATTCTTTTTCTTGTCTGTTTTCAATTGTAATGCCGATTTCCGTATTGTATAAATCTTTTAATATCTCGAACTCGTTGCTGATGGCACGGATACCGAAGCCATCTTCCGTCTCTGTTCCCATTCCGGGACCGTCATCTATGATGTCGATGACCAACAACTGGTCTTGCAAAGATAATCGAATTATGATTTCTCCCGTACCCCGCGGAGCGATTCCGTGTTTGACGGCATTTTCGATGAAGGGTTGTATCAGCATTCCCGGAATCTCGATCGCATCCGGTTCGATATTTTTGCCTACCGCCAGCGAATAGGAGAAGGGGAAACGGAGTTGTTCGAGCTTCAGGTAGAGTTGTAGTTGCTCTATCTCATCGGAGAGGGAAACCAGCTTCTTTTCGGAAGTCGCCAGCACTTTCCGTAGTAGGCGTGAAAAGTCGATCAAGTATTCGTTCGCCTCCTGATTAGCCGATCGGTTGATCAGGTTCTGGATCGAACTGAGCGCATTAAAAATAAAATGCGGGTTCATCTGTGAACGGATGGCGCGTAGTTCGAGTTCACGGATACGGCGGCGGTTACGTTCCTTCTTTTGCTTCCCTTTCACCCTGGAATAATAAGCGATACCGATGATTGCAGCGATTAAAAGCGTACCTAATACTCCTTCTTTGAATCCTTTTAGAAAATCGTTGAAAGATTCGTCTTCCCGTTTCAGGTCGTTTTGAATGATTTCTAAGGTGGGTTTGGGATCAAATTCCCAACCCGTAAACTGCCGATGGAGGATGGTTCCGTCTTCACGCATCAAGAGGGTAAAGCTTATATTGCCTAATACCGCCTTCAGATTCTTCAATTGTTCTTCCGAGATTGCTTTGTAGGGCTTTACCCGTTTGGCATTATCGGGACGGAATCGGGAATATAATTCAAGGCGGACCACGGAGGATAGCCCTTCTTCTTTGAGTTGTTTCTGCAAGTCGAGTGCATTTTGGAGGTTACTGGGGGAAAGTCCGTTGTCAGATGATAGATGTAACAGGACATACTTTCGGTCGCTTCCTTTTTTCAACTGAAGGTTGTCGGTTATCAATCCGGTTTCCCGAATATTCTTTCCAGCTTCAAAAGGCAATAGTTTATCGTATGTTCTTTTTACCGGATTGGTCAAGGTGGTATCCGGGCAGGAGCGGATGAAATCGTTGTAATCCTCTTCTATTCCGGATAGCATATTGTTGTGCATTAACTGTTGTAGAGTTGATCCCGTTGCCATATATTTAGGAAAACCGGAAAAGAGTTGTTTATTTAGGCTATACTCTTCCTGCGGGGATAGTTTTCTTTGCTTGTTCAAGCATAGGTTGTCGGATTTGAACTCTTGTCTCTTATAGATTGAATATGCGTACAGGAAATAATAGTAGGTTGCTGCACCTGTCTTTTGCAGGCTGTATGCAAAGTCGATAAGTGGATTGACCGATGCGAAATGAGGAGCTTGCCAGTCAAGCAAACCGCTTTCTTGCCAAGCCTGTTTGTCGGTGGCCCTCATATAAAACTCGAGGACAAACATCCCTTCGAAATATCGCTCCGAACGTTCGAACACCTTTCGCCAGTATGGATCCAAATGCTTGAAATCCTCCTCTAATGCAATTTGAAAAAGGGAATCACGGGTTTGAAATGCTTTTTTTACCTGGTCAGGAGTGATAGGGGCCAAACTGTGCATGTCAGGGTCATATATGTCCGCGAACCGCCGAATATTGTATTGGACATTGTTCTGTTCGCTTCCCCGTCCCTGATAATGTCTTTTGTGAGTCGTGGCAAATAATTCTTTGTCTTGCGTGATGGAATCCCCCGGAGTGAGCAGGAGCGTCATCCGTTCGCCCACTTTGTATTCTGTAGGGTAGGCGATGAATATCTTTTTGTGGACGGTCGAATCTTTGGACAAATCAAAATAGACATAGCTACACGTAAACTCCGTATTCGGAGGAAGGGAGAATGAAGCGTCGATGACCCGTGTGTTTTGTGTCAACAGGGGCATCCCGTCTTCCTGCCAGCCGATCAGGAGATTTTGTGCCGCTGGTGCAAGCAGTTTGTCCAAGAGTAAGGAGTCTGGGACGGTCGTTTCCGGATAGGCGGACAACCCTGCCTGTCTTACTCCGAAAGGAACATAGTTTTTCGAGTAAGAAAAGATTGTTTCTTGCCTGTCTAAAGTATGTGCTTTCCGGCTTTTCCGATCGTATGTGACGCGCAGGAACCGTTTGCCGATCATCTCGTGATCGAACGTAAAGTCCTGCTGATAACGGCTGTCAAAATAGTAGAAACCGGGCTTCTCGGTATCGTTCCGGCAATCGTATAGGTTCTTGAGCGTAAAATCAAGGGTGAGGGTATGTTCATTCAGATCCGTGACGGTCGCCCTGAAGATGACTCGTCGGATGTTTTCCGCTCGCCAGGGAACCTTTTCTTCGATGCCCGGAGCCACGTAGGGATAGTAGTGGACGGACTCGATTTCCATCCAATCGCTCTTTTTCAAAGAGTCGGGGGTATAGGGAACGGACGTTTCAGCCGAACCGCTGTTTACCAGGAAAAGGAGAAACAATAGGAGTGCTGTTTTCATACCTGTAAAAATAAGATGAATAATTGAATTACCCTTCAAAGATATCCCGTAAAGACCGCTTATTATTGACTTAATGAGCGGATGGTTGTTTTGAATGAGTATTTGAAATAAAAGTTTGTTGTATATTGTTTATTTTATTTCTGACTTTGTGAAAAGGATGGAATTATGAAAACTGTAGCAGCCACTTCTTTCAATCAGCCCTTTAGCTTTCCCCCTTTATAATCTCGGATAAGATCCGATGCTTCTAAAAATTGGCAGGACAGGATTTTGCCGTTTAAAGGTTTTGATTTTAATATATCCTAAGGATTACTTTTTGTGTTTGACCAACATAATCACCCGATTGTCATCCTCTTCCAATGTCGCAGCGACTTCTTTTAGTTTGCCTTTCAACTTCCCTTTTTTATAGTCCTCGCAAAGGTCGAAAGCATTTATAGTTGCCCATAATTCACCTTTGGAATTGATAGGGGTCAGCATGACCATATAGAATTCTTTTTTATAAGAATAATCGCCATTGTATATGATATACCTGAAGAAATCCTTTTCCTCTGTATCGTACACGAAGTAGGTTCTCGGAAAGCCTTCTTCTTTGCTGAAATCATATACGTTCTTTATACTTTCCATGAAATAATAACGATCGGAAACCAACTTTAAAACCAAGAAAGATTCTGGATTCATAATGTGAACAGGAGGGGTTCGCACGATAAACGGCCGCAAATTGTAATCGGGCATTAATGTGTAGATCGTGTCTGACGAGGGTTCTAATAGAATCCAATTGCCATTGAATGGGATTATTCTACTGTATTCGCCCGGTCCGGCAGCTCTCGTTCCTCCTTCATGTCTTAAAAGTTGAAGAAATAGCTTCTTTTCTTTAAATGGGGTTCTAATCTCTTTGGTTATGTTTCCGTCTTGCTTCGATACGAGTAGGAATGGTATCTCTTGATTGCATTCATCGTAACAAATCAGATTCTCTTTATCGTAATTAAATATATCCAAATAAAACTGGGTATCACCATCTTGTTTCTGTTTGATACTTCGTTTAAAATTTCCCTCCAAGTCATAGACCTTTATTTTTCTTGCCAAGAAATCGTTAATAAACATTTCATTGTTTTCTTCATCCAATGTGACACTTCTACAAGAGATGTATTCTTCTCCTCCTTGCCCTTTACGATTTATCTTACGAATGGCTTTTCCGGTCCGGTCATACACAAAAATATCACCGTCATCCCTATAGTTCTTTACTAATATGAATTCTTTACCTATAGCCTGCACAAACCCTTGATTAACAAAATCATCGTTTGTTTCCAGCGGGATATATTCTACATCCATGAAATCTTGAAGAGCCAGTTCCTTTTTGGGAAAAGAATTATTGGTTACATTTACTGTGATCAAGTCGTCTGTCGTTTGATCCAGTCTTTTGCAACCTGTCGTTATTAACAGAATAGATAGAAAGAAAATAGTTGTGCCTTTCATGCCGGATCATTTATTATTGTTACCAATCCCTTATTTGCCTGTTTCCAGAAATTCAAATCTATGTGATAATGCCGGTAGGGTGTCCGGCAAATGAGCAGACGGTCGTTTCGAGTGAGTATCGGGAAGATTTATTTTAGGAAATAAAAACTTGTTGTTAAGGGAGGGACATATCGGATATGTCCCGGTGGCATATTCAGGTCGGGATGATTTATTTAATGATGGTTTGTACTACTCCGTTTTTGAAGAATAGATAGAATGAACTGTTGTACATCCATTGGATTTCTCCATTTGTTTCCAATATGGTCTGCGGTTTTCCAAAGGCCAGCCTGCATTCGGTCGGTGTCATCCCTTTCACGGGCTTTCGGATGTTGATTTCTTCCCAATGAGTGATCTTCGGCAATTGGTTTATGGCTGTGAAATCGAATAGTTTGTTTAGCAATGTCGATCCTACCTGTATGAAGTCGTCCATTGTCTCCTGGTGCGCCGATTTCTTTTTGGGAGTCAGTTTCTCCATTGGCGTCATTTTTTTCAAGACGAAAGCCGATGACTCTATCAGGATATCCGATAGGTAATAGATCAGTTTATTGTCTTTCACCCTAAATGTGGCCCGACAATGATAAATATTCTCCAATCCTGATCCTGCCAGTGAACTGAGGATCAGGTCGCAACTGAAGTTTTTTGCTTTCACGTCGCGTGCCGTGATTCCTTCTTGCCCTTTCGGACAAATACTCTCTACCGTCCAAAGTAAAGCATTGGCATATATCTCTTCGTCGGTCAGGTTACTAAACGGTATGAAGCCGCTGACGACATATTTGTTGCCATCGATTGTCAAAGGGTAGAGATTCCCGGCTCCTACAAAATTTTGTCCTGATAACCGGGATAAAGGTATGAGAGATAAGAATAAAAGCAAAATCCGTAACATGGCTGTCTGTTTAAATACGTTTATATGTTTTTGTTTTGCTGTATCTGTCTGATAATTCTAATCTTTTAGAACTAAGTTCCATGATTGTATATGTGATGGCAATCTCTTTCCCGTTTCCGTAATAATCTTGATAACGAAGGAATAGGTTATCCCCGTCAAATTCGTAAGTGCCTTCGTTTTTGACAGTTTCCCATTTTCCATTGCTGTAATATTCTTTTTCTGTTTCGATAAACGTTCCGTTTGCTTTAAATTGGAACCTGTCGATATATTCTCCATCAGGTTGTTCGTATTCCCAAGTTCCTACAATGCCGGAACCTTCTCTTTCCGATTCGTCATCGTCTGAACAACCAGTGAATAGACTGAGAGTGAATATGCACAAGCATAGTATCCAAATGAATTTTGTTTTCTTCATATTACTTCGTTTGTATGTTATAGAAAATTGAAGGTATACTGAAAGATGGAAATCATTTGGCATACCTTCATGTCGATAGATTGTTTAAATGTTATTTCTTAAGGTTTAAAAAGCAACCCCTAACCGGAGCATGATGTTGCTGGTGTAAGTTTCGCCATCTTTGATAGCTTCTACAAAACCGCGTTGGAAGGTGAAGTCCAAGTTGAAACGGTCATACCAAACACCGAATCCGATGTTCATACCGGCATCGAAACGGTTCCATTCTAAACCGAGATCGTCTTTCCAGTCACCCATGCCGATGCTTTCATCATCCCATTTTATTTTACCCAAGTAATCGAAGCCGATAAATGCACCGATATGGCCGTCAATTGCGAAATCATCTGTGATACCATATTTCCAACCGAATGTGAATGGAGAAACTTGGATGTTGTTAGCCATTATCTTGAGTTCGTCTTCTTTGGCTCCTCTTGAATTGAGTCCGAAGTCCATGCCCCAATAAGCGCCGATATCGGTTATCGGTTTCTGAAAACCGATTGCTATGCTGTAAGAGGCTTTCCTGTCTAAACCGTCGGCTCCGTCTCCAGCAAAACCTGTCATGTTGAGACCGCCGCGAAGAAACCACATTGTTTCAGACGGGCGTTGCGGGGTCGATTCGATCCCTACGCTGCGGGACGATACGATCTGTGCTTGTATGCCGGTGCATACGAAAGATACCATTGCGAATAGAAGTAAAATCTTTTTCATCTTGTAATTCTTTAATTAGTACTATGTTGGTTCTTGTTTTTTATTTCACTACAGCCGAGATCTTCTCGCGGTCAGCAGTGGTCAGTGTCTTTTCCATCCGGATCCATTCGTAATCGGAAGCATCGGCTGTTTTCCAGTTTTGAAATGTGGCTGGATAACCGACGACAGTGATCAGATAGCCCGTACCTTCATCGTTTGTCCGGAAGTTGAATGTAGCGGCAACGATTACGTCGGCATTGTGCTTTTGCGACGACATATAGACTGCGTAGCTGCGGATATTGACGATATCGCCTTTCATTTCCGTCTCCGCCTGTTCTTTGGTCAGCGTCCATTCGTCGCGGATGCGTCCCTTGGATTTATCTATGACCAGTTCGACCGTCAGGGGTTTCACATAAGCGTTGGAAGTTACATCCAGCAAACGTGCCTGCGTGTCTTGGATTTTGACCTTGTCTTTTTGGGCTTGTGCTCCTCCGATGCTACCAACGGCGAGTAGAGCGAGTAAGATGATTCGTTTCATGTACATATATCTTAATTCAGTTTACGGTAAGTTTCTTTCAGGTATTGCGTCCGATCTTCGGAATAACTTTCCAAAACGAGTTTATTCGTTGTTAGTTCCGCTATGGTTGCTTTTTCGAGATCTCCTTCATCATCGTGGATATAAAGTACATCGTTTTTGATATACCAATCAGTAATGGAGAAATCATCTTCCTCCCATCGTCCATCCTTATACCAAGATTTGCCGGTACCATCTGCATAGAACTGGACACGTACTGTATTGTCTTCTTCAGCGAATGATTCATACTGATCCTTATATTCGTAATAAGTCAATTCCCATGTGCCGATTAAATTCTTTTCAGTGACAGGCAGGGGTGTTCCTTCGTCGATGTCGTCGTTGTCGCTGCAACTGCTGAAAGTGAAAGATGCTATGAGTAGGCAGACGAGGATGCATGCGTAATTCCAAATCTTTTTCATTTTCTTTAGGTATTTATTTGTTATTCATAGTAGATGTCATAAGTATATATTGTATTACCGTACATACGTATGATCTGTTTTACTTGATTGTTAACGACCTTGTGTTCGAATGCGGAGCTCATAATGTCATTGGCTTCTTCGTCAACAATACTTGGAGAACGTTTACCCAAGAAGCCAAACTGTCCGAACACACCGTCCATATCGGTTCGTGTCGCATCGATTTTATTACCCATGGACATACATACTTTATTCAAATCGAGATTACTTTTTAAATTATCTTCATTCATTTCATAGGCATAGTACCAATCAGTACCGATGTAGGGATAATGTATTTCCGTAGCATTCCAATTCTGATCATACTTTACTGATAAATAATCATTCATGGTCTTTCCGGCATACAAGTATCCGTTGTTATTATAGTCATACCATGTGATTTCTTTTTCTTCCTCTACATCTTCCACAGATTCGATATATCCATCTTTGTTTAAATGGCCTCTAAGAATTAGAAGGTCATTTAATGACGCTGTTACATTGTCCTTATCATATTTGTATTTCCAGCTCCAACTGGTTGAATTTTCATCATTTCCGCATGAAAATTCAACGATGCGGTTCAGTTTGTCATACTGATAAGTATATACTTTCTTATACTGATGTGTGGTGGCCTTGACAGATTCTATGATTTTTTTGACTTGCGCCCCTTCATAAGGCTCGTATGAACTCTCATTTGTCGTTGGCTCTTCTTTCTCATTATCGATAAAATCTCCGATCCGTCCGAAATCGTAGAACTGGTCGCGGTCGTCGTCCATTCTCTCCCGAAGGCGCAATTTCAATCGGGTCAACCAGTCGACATACCATTCGTGTCCGTCGATGTTGATGCAGAAGTCTTCTTGATCGGCTTGCCAATGGAAACGTTCGTCCGGTTCATCGGAACGTCCGAAAGTTCCGTCCTCGAAGAATTCCCAAAATGCAGAACTGCCGGATTCCGGTTCTTCCATTTCCAATATTTCTCCGGTTATGCGGTCGATGATACCGGTTCCTGTTGGTTGCCATTGTCCGACGATTAGTGTAGAAATGGTCGGTTGTCCGTCTTCAATTACCAATGTCAGATCTTCGTTTTTGTTACAAGCTGTAAACAGGAAAAACAGTGATAGAGTCAGCCATTTCAAACAATTTGTTGCTGGTATATGTGTCGTATTCATTGTCTTTTTTTATTTTTATTCTGTAATTTCAAATTCAACACGGCGGTTCATCTGCCGTCCTTCTTCCGTTGCATTCGGGGCGATGGGGCGTGTCATGCCGTAGTATTCGTATGTCAATCGTCCGGCATCGACTCCCTTTTCTATGAGGTAATCGTAGACCGCTTTGGCACGTTTCTTTGATAATTCCATGTTATACTTTTCCTTGCCTACGCTGTCGGTATGCCCTTTGATGACGATATGTATGTCTGCCTGTTTGACCAGATCTACAATTTTATCCAGATACTCGAACGATTCTTTCATGATGACGCTTTTGTCGAACTGGAAATGAACCATGTTGATGGCGCAGATGGTTTTACCGATAATTGGTTTGCCTGTTGCGATAAACTCGAGAATCTCCTCCAATGTATAGCATGGTTTGATATCTTCGACCACTACCGGTTTTTCTTCGACCACTGGAACTATCGGTTGTACATATACCGGTGCTTTCTTCGGAGTATGTTTGAATATACTCAAAGGGATAGATAACGAAGCTGTTATTTCGAATCCATGTAGTTTACGGTCTCCTCTCAGGTCGTAAACCGGGCGGTTTAGGGCGAAGGCATCTCCATCCTTTTCCTTCTTTCCGTATGTGTCGGTGAATCCCATTTGGTAATTAGCTTCCAATGAGAAATGCATCCGCTTGTCGCCGGGCAGTTGAATCGGAATTTTGACACCGGCTCCCAACGCTCCGGCAAAATAGGTATCGGCCATGTTGGCGCTTGATACGTTAATTTTATAGTCGCCGGTCATATCTTCCAGGTCGATCTTACCTCCGCGTACGAATCCGACGATAGGAGCCACATATACGTATGGACGTATATTGCCGGGATCGCCGAAATTGAAAATCAGCGGCACACGTATATCCGTATATTTTGCCTTCAGTTTGTAATCGAGGTCATCGTCATTTATTTTAGTACCCCGGCTTAAGAAGTTGACTTCCGGACGGATAGAGAACAGGCGGTTTTCTCCGAATTCAAATTCCATGAAAATACCGCCGATACCGTTGGGAAGAAATTTCGGGTTGCGGTTTTTTAATTTCGAATAGTCTGCTCGCGACATGTTTACTCCCCCTTTTATTCCTATATGTGTTCTGTCTGCTGACATTTGTGCAGCTATAGGCAAGGTTGAACAGAGCAATAATATCGATAATAATACTCTTACTTTCATCTGTTTATGTTTTATCAATTAGTTCGTTTAATACATCTTTCAAAGGCAAAAGCAGCAATTGTACGTTCATATTGCCTAATGGGTGCAAAAATATGTGTAAAAGATGGATGGATAAGTAAATGTGTGATTCCAAATAGTTTATACGATTGTTGCCTAAATGGAAACAAGCCGGCGTTAAGCAAAGTTATTCGGTATCTCTATTTATAGCCTCGGAAATGTCCTGGAAGAAGTCGTATTCGAGGATACGTGAAATACGCCATAACAGATGGGTATCTATACTTTCTTTGTTGAATATCTTGTATATGTTCGGGCGAGTACAGCACAAACGAGTGGCAAACCAAGTGACTGTGCGTCCTTGATCGTGTAGTTTTTGTTCAATGAGCCGTCCGACATGAATCATGGCTACTGTTTGTGTACCTTGATTCCCTGTAGGTTGTTCAACAAAATGGTTATGGGAGGCTTATATACGGAATGGCGTGGGAATCTTACCTTCGCTCGTCCCGTATTTCAAGGCCTTCGCATTGCCCACCTTCCGAGAACGAGCAACGCAGAAAGCCCACGCCGATATGTATTACAAACTGTGTATTCCCAAAGAGGAAATACATGAATACTTGTATAAACATACCACGAGGACGTCTTTGTTGCTATTCGTCATTTCGGAAGGTCAAAAGTTGCGAAGTTTTGAAATACGAAAGACAAACGCCTGTCAACGTCTTCTTAAATATAAACCGTCCCCCTCAACCGCCCAAGGGCTTTCTGCTGAGAGGTCGGAGACAAAGGTAATTAAAAAAGATAACTTTGCAAATGCCAAATCGTTTTATCGCGAGGTTACGAATGACTTGGATTTAGGGGAGCATATCGGAAATAGGGATCTTGATATATTCGCCCCGCTTTTGGAAAGGGCGAACCTTTCATAGTTTTTGATCTTAAACAGAATTATTAGAACCGTTGTGTGAGTGTAGGGGCGATCTGGTCTGGTTGCACGTGCATAAAAACATAGAAGGAAGGTGTGTCGAAACGAAATCCGTGCCTGAAAGATTAGGATAAAGGTGTTTCGACACACCTTCATGTTGAAAATAATCGATGCGTTTCAATCTTGATGTTTAAGTACATAAATTATACAGTCCCTTCAACAGCATCTTTCCTGCTAACAGAAAGGAAATGCCTATAAGTAGAGAGCCGACAATAATCAATTGGAGCGCACTGGGTTCTGTTCCGAGTGGAAATTCCGAATATTCGGACAGCAATGGGAAAAATGTGAGTAATGAACCGAAAGAAAACACTACTCCTAACAGGATGCGACTCCAGGTATTCTTTTTTAGAAGCTGTATGATCAGCAAAGCGATAACTGCCACACAGAACGAGACCGTGTACGTATTTCCGGAATGCCAGTTACCTTCATTAAGCTGAATATGGATATTGCTGTATGTCAGTATGCTGAAAAGTATGATATACCAGATTTCCGGAAGAGAATGAAAGAACTTTTTGAGATAGTTTATTGCAATCGATGTTTTCATAATATAAATGTTTTAATGTTCTTATTGAATAAACGTCAGGAGAGGAAGGTTTAGTATGTCTGGCATTCCGTTTTTAATGTGTAATTGTTTCGGATAGTTTCCCCGGCGGCGTGTCGAGATGCACGTGTCCCTACGCAGAGTTGCAAAAGAACAGGCTTTATCCGATCAGATGTTTGTACGGTCGGCTTTTATGCAATCCCGCGCCTCCCCGCAGGAGCAAGGCTGTTTTTGACACAACGCCGGAAAATTTCTGGAAACCTCGGTCGGGAGTTTTACATCTCCCGGCATTCCTCCGGCAATATCGCCAGCGCTTTGTTTTCGTTGGCTTCCATGATCTCGCGTTCTCCGGGACCTTTATCGTTGATGCCGCAGAGGTGGAGGATGCCGTGGATGATGGTACGGTGGAGTTCCTCGTTGTAGGAAGTGTTGAAGGCTTCGGAATTAGTCTTCACCGTGTCGAGACTGATAAACAGGTCGCCGGAGATCTTATCGCCGCTCGTGTAATCGAACGTGATGATATCCGTATAATAATCATGTTGGAGGTACTGGCGGTTTACTTCCAGAATCTTCTCGTCGGAGCAGAAGATGTAGCTGATATCGCCGACCTTCTTACCGTATGTGGCGGCAACTTCCTTTACCCAGTTGCCGACCGCTCTCTTTTTGATTGCCGGAAGCTTGGTGTCTTCCGCGTAGAATGCTATTGCCATATTGTCGTTCTTTTTGTGTTTTATCTTGCCGAATGATATGTTAAAAATAATTACCCGCTATATTAATTCCGAATAAATGCACTACTAATCCGATTTACATGGGGTGGCAGTATCATTTTGATAGTAGGTGAAAGATGGATTCGTCATACATTTCTTGTCGTTTCTACTGTTTGTAAATTGTTATTCCGACTCGGTCGATAATTTCCTGATGCCTCGATGTAAGCCCTAATCGTGTGCTTGTATTTCTAACCATGTATGCAATGCTTTTAGTAAAGGGAAATAGCTTGTTTGAATGTTATTCGCCACCGACAAAGCCTTTTCTTCGTCATACGTGTACGTCGTCAAATTTCGGTCATTCAAGGCTTGCAACCATAAATCGCCCTCTTGGATGTACCCGGATTGGAAGGCTTGCAGGAGAAAATTGTCCGGTTCTTCCCGTATGATTTGCATCGCCTTGCTTAATCGGAGGAAGGCTTTGTCGAAATTCTGAAAACGCTGTTTCCAGCGGATATCTTGTTGTTCCATACTTTATTGCTATGTTAGATAGGACGAAGATACGAATTATTTTCAGGTAAAAAACAGATACGTCATAGTGACCGCTGCCACCGCCCCGGCTAAATCGGCCAGTAGCGAACAGGGGATCGTATAGTAGGTGTTGCGGATTCCGACACTGCCGAAATAAAGGGCGACGACGTAGAAAGTCGTGTCGCTCGATCCCTGCACGATGGAACAGAGGCGGCCGATGAACGAATCCGCGCCGTAGGTGTTCATCGCATCCAGCATCATACCCCGCGCCCCGCTGCCGCTGAGCGGTTTCATCAGCATGGTAGGCAGACCTTCCACGAACTGCGTGTCCAGCCCTGTTGCCGAGACTCCCATGCGGATGCCGTCGATCAGGAAATCCATCGCTCCCGAAGCCCGGAAAACGGCAATGGCGACCAGCACGGCGATGAGGTAGGGGATGATCGTCACGGCAGTCTGGAAACCCTCTTTCGCGCCTTCGATAAAGGTGTCGTATACGTTGATTTTCTTGCGGATACCGCTGATAATGAATCCGCATATGATGGAGAAAAGCAAAATGTTGGCAAACAGGGTGGAGTAGAGGGAGACCGATTGCTGGCTCATCATCCCGAAAAGCAAGGCCAGACCACCGATGAACGCGATCATCCCGCCGAAGAAAAGCAGCAGGTTCCGTTGCAGGATGTTGATCCGTTGCTTGATACAGACCGCCAGTATGGCGACCAGGGTAGAAGAGAAGGTCGCGAGCATGAGGGGCAGGAAGACATCAGCCGGGTTTGTCGCTCCCATCTGTGCCCGGTAGGTCATGATGGAGACCGGAATCAGTGTCAGTCCCGAAGCATTGATGCAAAGGAACATGATCATCGGATCGCTGGCTGAATCCTTCTGCGTGTTCAGCTCCTGCAACTCTTTCATGGCTTTCAGTCCCATCGGCGTGGCGGCATTGTCCAAGCCTAACAGGTTGGCGGAAATGCACATGAAGATAGAACCTGTTGCCGGATGGTCTTTCGGTATTCCCGGAAAGAGCTTGCTGAACACGGGTGCCGTCAACCGGGCAAAGGCCTGTATCACGCCCCCTTTTTCCCCGATTTTCATGATGCCGAGCCAAAGAGCCAAGACTCCCGTCAGTCCGAGGGATATCTCGAACCCTGTCTTTGCCGAAGCAAAAGAAGCGTTGATGATATGGGTGAAAACTTCCGTGTCTCCGCCGATGACTAATTTGCAAAGCGCCACCACGAAAGCAATCAGAAAGAAAGCAATCCAGATATAATTTAGAACCATAGTAGCTGTCTCTTATACACATCTCCGAGCCCACGAGACTAGGCATGATCTCG
>ENA-OYXK01000007-OYXK01000007.1-human-gut-metagenome-genome-assembly--contig:-NODE-7-length-137854-cov-7.912488_pt1 | contig 137854 bp, 184 predicted proteins | sample MGYA00244215_ERZ653417 | MGnify/ENA primary metagenome ERZ653417 (study PRJEB26926, sample SAMN06164905) | human gut metagenome | biome: ENVO:00009003; feature: ENVO:2100002; material: ENVO:00002003... | reverse complement strand
ACGAGATCATGCCTAGTCTCGTGGGCTCGGAGATGTGTATAAGAGACAGGTTAAGGAGATAGTAAATCAACTCCGGTTCGCCGCTTCCCCTCTGGTGGACGGCGGGCGGAATCCCCAAAAGGGATTAGTTAAGCAATCTTGAAAGGAGATCGACACCATGAAACTGAAAGACCTTATTCCCCTGAAAAGCAAGATCACCGTCTATGTGCCTGCTACGGTCGATGTAAACAAGGAGATCGACAACTCCGCCCAGGTTGAGCGCGTGGCGCGCCTGCTGTCTGAGTGCTTCGGCGGTGCTACTGCTTCCCCTGTCCGTGGGTATTGGGTGGCTGAGAATGGCGCTCTGGTGGCTGAGAAAACAACGATGGTTTTCGCATTCTGTGACACGGCGGCGGCTGAAAAGTACATTGACGATGTTGTTACCCTCTGCAATGAACTGAAGCACGAGATGGGGCAAGAGGCCGTAGCGCTTGAGTACAACGGCAGCATGTACTTCATCTAAGGAAATAGTTAAGCAATCCGGGCGGCGGGGACTTCTCCCCGCTGGCCTGGGACTTCAAGAAAGGAGCTAAACAGCATGGCAAGATTGAATGAGCGGAACGACTGGTTTGACCTCTGGTTTGAGGATAAACAGGCGATGATGGGCACGATGATGCGGAACATGGCGGCGGACTTGGCCGCTGGGTACAACTACTTTGGCGCAAGCATTGCCAAACAGCGCGGCGAGATCGAGCGGTACAAGGCGCAGTTTGATGAAGAGATGGAGACATTCAAGGGGATGGATGAACCGGCTGTGAACCGCTGGTGCTTCTACGACTTGAAAAAGCGTGGCGCGATTGAGTAACCCACCTGATGATGGAAAGCTGGGGACTTTCCGAAACCGCCTGCGGGCGGTCGTGGGAACCCAAAAGAAAGGACAAACAGCGGCGTAAACCGCCTGACGATTTGAAAGGAGCTTTTACCATGAAATACAATCTGCATGAAGTCATGAGCAAGGCGTGGGAGATTTACCACGCGAACAAGCAGCCCGGCGGCCTGCGCCCTGTGTTCTCCATCTGTCTGGAAATGGCGTGGGAACACGTCAAGAACTCCAACATCCTGAACCAGTGGCAGGCGATGAGCGAGCAGCAGCAGATCAACATGCTGACGGCTTGCGTCAAGCGGGCGGCAAAGAACGAGATCGGCTACAGCACGGAAGATCACTATCTCCAGTATAACGAGACTGTAGCGTGGTTCCTGGGATACCATGGCCTTGATGGGCTGGTGAATGAGGCGTGGCTGAAGCTGGCGGACCGGCTGGACGCTGACTATCTGGAAGCGCTGAACGCAAAGCGGGCGGCGGCTGGCAAGGTCAATATCTCTCTCACCTCTCTGGTGTATCGCTCCGCAAAAGACGCTATCCGCAAGGTTTACAACGACGATATCAAGCGCGGGCGCGGTCGTGTGGACACCATCACCGACAAGAACGGCGAACAGGTGGACGCGCTGGAAACCGTAGCGACGAACCGCAAGGACAACACGGAACCCGCCGTCGTTTCCCGGCTGGCGCTGGATGAATTCGTGAACGGACGGGACGAAAAAGACCGCATGATTATTGAGGGAATCCGGGACGGCTATTTGAGCAAGGAAATTGCGGCCATGATCGGAATCTCTGAGGCGGCGGTGTGCAAGCGCCTGAAGAAGATCCGCGCTGACCTGGTGGCCTCTGGCATGGTGGCGGCGTAAGGAATAAGTTAATCAATCCGAAAGCCCTGGCGCTGGATGAGCGCCGGCGCTGGGGCGGATGGATTGAAAAAGTGAAATCCCTGGTTAATTTCAAGAACAGAACAGCGGGAATCATAATGGAGGACTTTAGCATGTTGTATTTCAGAATCGGCTTTGAAAATGGCGATAGCCTGGAAACCGGCTTCAATGGGACGCTGGAAGAGGCGAAAGCCTACTACCTGGGGCGTGTGTTCAACCTGGGCGCGGTGGATGACGATATGCAGCGCTGTAACAGTGTGGAAAAGTTTCCCACGCTGGAAATGGTGCTGGCGGCGTGGATTGCGTCCGGTGGCCTGGTGGTTATCACGGACGGCACCGTTTCCCGTCAAGTCGTTTCCGTCCTGGTGGATGGGCTGGACTTTCGCCTGGTGGTGGATGGCTGGAAGAATCCCGTTTACCTGCCCATGGTGGATGCCTACCACCTGGAGGGCTGGAAGGTCGAGCATAGCGGAAGCAGCCTTTATATCATGCCTGATGGTGTGAATCTCTTTTAATAAGTAGAACAGACGGAGGGAGCAGAAAATGGAAAATACACGGATGATGCGGCGGAAAACACGGGAACAGCGGCGGAAGCTGATGCGGAAACAGAAACTTTATGGGCTGGTTTTCGTGCTTCTCTCCATCCTGATTTGCCTGGTGTGCGCTACTGGAAAGACCCCGGAAGATAGGGATGCAACGGCGGTTGTTCTTCTCCTGCCTTTTGGACTGTACTTAATTTTTACCAAAGAAATTTGTATCAGTGGTTAATTCCCCTTGATGAACGGCGGAAGATATAACAGAAGGAGATGTTACCATGACAACCAAAACCGATTTTCACTCCATCATGGAGCTAAAGGAAAACTTCAAACCGAAAGAGCGTGGCTGGATTGACCAGGAAGAGGCGGCGCAAGTCAAGAAGGTGCTGGAGCTGGATGGCCGGACGGACATTGAACTGCAAAACATCCGCGATATGGCCGTGATGCTTTATGGGCAGTGGTCGAGCAGCAGCCGGGCGGATGGCAAGTATGAGGAAATGGATGCCTATATGGACGCAATGAGCGCGATCTGTGCCGTTGTGGACGGCATGAAGATGCGGCGTGGCCTGGAGGTGTAATGAATGGAAAAGCTGACGAAAACGGAAATCACCTGGACGGTGAGCGCTCTGGAGCTGACCATCAACTACTATGAGCAGGTGGCACGGCGCAGCACGAACCAGATGGAGCGCGGCATGGCAAAGCTCCAGGCGGAAAACCTTGGCAGCGTAAAAAGCAAGCTGGAGCATGTTCTTTCCGGCGATTGCAAGCGGATCGCCGTTGAATAAAGAATAGGAGGATTTTATCATGGCAAAAATCACGAGGGCGCAGATCGAAAAGTGGAACGGGCAACTGAGCGGCGGCTTTAAGCTGGATGTGATGCACTTTGTCACCTGGGGCGAAAAGCAGGCCATTCGAGATATCAAGCTGGAAGATGGGCGGATTCTCCGCGTCACGGTTGGATATCATGATGTGGTGGAAAACTTTCGGACGGTGGCGCAGCAGCCCTCTATTCATGTGCAGGTGTATGAACCGATTGAGGGAACGGATATGATGCGCGGCAACGGCCTGGGCTATCGTGTGGATAGCGGGGCGCAGCAGCCCAAGAAGAATTACAAGGTGCTTTGTCAAATCGCTTCCACGGTGGACGATGCCAAGGCGCTGGCTCTGATGAAAGAGGGGCGCGACAAGCTGAACAGCCCATTCATCATGTAACAGACTGGCGGGGATGAAAAATTCCCCGCCTTTTTTATTTTTCCGGTTAATTTTTGTCGTTCTGGACTGTGTGATATAACAGAAACCAAAATTTAATGGATTGGAGCGGTTGAAATGATTGGAATGAATGAAGCGCTGATTCTTGAAAAGCGGAAAGATATTCTGGATGAAATTCTCCTGGCGCTGGAGGCGTTCACGGATGACATTCTCCCTGCGATTGGTGAAAACACCTTTACCATCACTCCATCTATCGCTGACAACTATCCCAATAAGCTGGTGCTGACCTGGGAGTGGAAGCGTCTGCAAAGGCGGATTGAAAAGGAGTTTATCTTCCATGTGGTGGACACAAAAGAGGGCTTTATCAACGAGATAAAAGCCTATCTGTTTGACCTCACCATTTCCATCATAAATCTTTGATGGATGGTAAATTATCTCCGTTTTAACCTGGTAGGTATAATAGGAGGGATAAAACCATGGAGCGAATTACAAAATCTCAATACCTTGCAATCCCGAAAGCGTATCGCGGAACCTTTGAAGATGTTCGCGGCGATCATCCTGAGTGGAAAGGCAGGCGCACCGCTTTTCTCCCAGGCCATGGAACCGTCCTCTTTATCGAGGGCGTTTCCTTTGAGATCGTGGACGATGTGAAGCACTATGCCGTATGTATCAGCGATGCGGACGGCGGAAGCGGTGAGATGAAATGCACCGCAAAGAATAAGACGGAAGCCCGGCAGCGTGGCCGCGAGTATATCAAGGCATGGAAGCTGCGTGGCGCAAAAATCGAATACATCAGGGAAATGGATGCTCAGGAGGTGCAGGAGTATGAAGTTAAAAGCTGAGCTGGACGGCGTTCAAGCTGTCTTTCAAAAGAATATTGACCAGATTAAAGCCTATGCGCCCAGGCTCAAGGCAAGCGGGCGGTATAAGGTATTTGAAAACCGGCTGGCCTGGGATTGTTTGAGGGCGTTTGTCGGCACGGAGGTGCTTTGCTCCTGGTATGATAAATACGGATGCCACGATGTTCATATTGAAACCGTTGGACGAGCCGCCCTGAAAAACCTTGGTGTGATTTAAGATTGATTTATCGTCGTGGGGGTGATAGAATGGTGCTATCACCTACCACGATTGGAGGGCGGAAAGATGAAGAAGTGCTGTCTTTTTATTTCTGTCATGCTGATGTGTTTTCTGTGCGCCTGCTCTGTAACAGAACAGAAAGAGCGGACTACAATGTATGATATCATTGAGTCTGGAAGCGCGGAAGAAATTGCAGCGGCGGCAGAAGCGGCGGTTGAAAAGCATGATGAACTGTTCAATCTGGCGATGGATGAGATGTCCGCCTGGAATTCCTATGCGGATGGGACGGGTGCGGAAGATGCGCTGAAGTCTGCCCAGGCCGCAATGGTGGATTTTTTCGTGGAAGAGGGTTTTTCTGCGGATGAGTTTGGCGGAACCGTGGAAGAGGCGCACAATCTTCTGACCGCTACCAGGGAAAGTCTTTCGGATGAATATATCGCTATCAGCACCCACTATTCTGAGATTTTGAAAGATGAAGCCGTGGAAAATTTTAAGGATGCCATTCTCTCCGGCGAATAAGAAAACTGAATAGGAATACATATGCGACGCAGAAAATCTGCGTCGTTTTTTTTATTTTACTGGTTAATTTTTGCCGTTGTCGTGCGTTAGATGTAATAGGAAGCCAAAAAGATATGGAGGTTTGTATCATGGTCGAGATGTATGTTTCAGATAGCCTTTATCTTAATGCGGAGGTGCTGGACGAAAAGCACTGGATGATTCATTTAAGCAATGGCGCTGAGATCCCCGTGGAGAAAGACCCTGAGCATTATGGAAGCAGATGGGGATGGAAGATTGGGAACCAGATTTTCAGCGATGACAAAACCGCCCTGTGGTATCTGGAGCGCCTGGTTACTGAAAAGCTGACCGGTAAGCGCATTGTTCTTCACGCAAAGGGAGAAGTCCCTGAGATTTGCGGCGTGAATGGTGCGGCCTGCCGCGCCCCTGGTGAATGCAATCGAGCGCTGTGCAGCCGTTGTCCGGTGGCCGAAAAGTTTTTCGCTGACCGTGACGGCGTAGAGCTGGTGTATGCTGTGGATTGAAATAAAAAACGGGGATGACTCCCCGTTTTTTTTATTTTCAAGGTTAAGATTTTCGTCACTGGCCTGGCAGATATAATAGGAGGTGGTTGCAATGTTGAATATGAAGACGGCGAAATGCAGTTGCAATGTTATGAACCCAATTTCTGAGCGGCAGCAGTATGAAATCAACCTGGTTGTCCATCAGGATGAAATCTTCCGCTATCAACTGTTGTCCAGGATGAAGATGGACTGCGAGTATTTCCTGGGCTTTGGCAATATGGTGGAGAAATACCTGTGGGCTGGAAGTGTGCAGCTTCAGATCGCCTACATGAAAGCAATCTGGAATAGTTTTCCCAAGGATGGAAAGCCGGAGTGGTTGACCATGCGGCAGATCGAAAAGTACGAAAGGAAGATGGTACAATGATTGTTTCCTTTTCTTCTCCCACGGACAGAGACAAAAAAGAATATGTGCTTATCGGGATGCGTCCGTCGTGTCTGGATGACAAGGTAAAAATCACGGCCATTGATGATGATTCTCATGTTGGTGTTCTCTTTATGGGACTTGATACCTATATGCGCCTGGGTGAAGACTACATAAGAGAAAATGCCAAACTTCAGCACTATTCCTCCATGGATATGTGGTGCCTGGAGGTATCACAAAACAATTATTACAATGACCAGGCCAGAAACCCGGACAAAATTATCCCCGTCAAGTTTGTTGAGGTTGAGATGGGAACCGGGCGGCAGGTGTATCGCGGTGAGGATGGCCGCTATTATCTGCGCGAGGTGTCCAGGCGTGAACCGTTTGCAAAGTGGTATATATGCGGAAAGCGCCGGGTATTTGAAGACGGCAGCGAGCCGAGAGCTAACCTGATTTTTGAGTGCGGCGGACAAAAGGAAAAAGTGCGCTACGATGACTGGAATGGCGTTGCCGCATACTCTGATACATTCAACCAAAATTTTCATAAGGAGATGTAACCATGTATTTGAAAAAGGAAACGCTGGAGCAGATTAAAAGAAAGTATTCCGTTTTGATTGTTTCCGATGATGACGTTGTGGATGCGTTCAATCTGGTGAATGACATCATGACGGCGGAGGCGGACGCAATCAAGGAGCGGGAGCCGACCGCCACGGCCTCTATCAGCCGCCTGGAGTCTGCCGCCTATGAGGTGTTCAGCATCGGCGGAGATATTGAAAACGAAAATTTTTCTGAGGGTGAGTAAATTCTCACCTGGATTCGGCGGTAGATATAATAGGAGGTGAAATTTCATGGTTTCCTACCAGGACAGCGCCGTGGATATTGAAACAAGATATACCGTCGAGTTTGTGAATAACAAAAAGGATTGGGACTACATCTGCAAGGGGATCTTCAACCATGGTGAGCCGTGGGAGCGCTATCAATCCCGCAAGTATTCCAGCCTGGACGATGCAATCACTTTTTACCTTGTGCATTATTTCTCAGACGCCACATACGATGTTAGGCTGTTTGAAGAAATTTTGCTGGATGGCAAAGTCGTTCGGGAAACATATTTTGATTCATCTTCATTAGGCCACTACATCAGAAGCAATATCAATAAGGCCATGGAGGATGAAATTCTCAAGTTAAGGGAGGGCAGTCGAGATACCCAGGAGTTAATCTCCAAGTATGATGCGTTTATCGAGAGATACAACGCAAAGAAAACCTTTAAGGAATTCTGTGAATCAATGGGCGATGCCCATGAATAATAAGGAGGAACTGAATATGAATAGCAATCCGAAGAAGTCTGGCCTGGGAAAATATGCCGGTGTGCATGGCGTGGTTTTCAAAAACGATGTGATGCCCGCCGCTCCTGCCAAGGGAGTTATCGGCAAGGCTGGCGGAAAAACCTGCAACATGCCGATGGATTCCGATGCGGAATTTGAGAAGCGCGTCAAGCGGTATGACCGGCAGCGTCAGGCTGCGGCTGAAGCCGCTGAAAAGGCACGGCTCAGCGCTGTAAAGAATGAGACGGAGGTGGAAGCTGTGCCGGCCTGATATGATACGGTTTTGGAGGGTTCCGTTCAAAAACCCTACCCCATATTTCACCGCTTATTTTTTATAAGCGGTTTATTTTTGCGCATTTATAGCGGTAGATATAATAGGAGGTGCTTTTCAAATGAAGATTAAGATTTGTGCCGTGTGCGGCCGCGTTATCAATGAGGATGAAGATACCGTTTATACCATCAACGAGGGGACTGACCGCGAATATATCGAGTGTGAGCAGTGCCACGATCAAGAGTGGGAAGTAAATGCCATTACCAATTGCGAGGGCTGCGGTCGCTGGTTCTCCACCGACATTTTGCAGTCAGAAGAGGTTGCCCCCGGCCATACCTTCTGCCCCTGCCCTGTTTGCGGCAAGGATGTAGTGGACGGCCTGACGAAAGAGGAATTCATGGAGGATGTTTATATCCCGAAATTCTCCGTCGTTGTCCGCTTTTGCAATCACGCGCGTGGCTATATCGTATCCGCAAATTCCAGGCAGGAGGCCATGAAAAAGCTGGTTGATAAAATCGATATGACCGGTGTGGATTCCATCAATATTGCGGAGATTCTGCTGGATGAGGATGTGTTCTGATGATTACTCTGCGAAAGAAAATTGAAGAAAGCAAGGCGTGGTATCTCCAGCGCTATGGCGTATTGGATTGGCAATGGGAGGATGAAGGTCTCCCCTATGCTATCATGGACTACCATAGCAGCGTCGGCTCCACCCTGGACTTTTCGGAGGACGATTGGAAAGCCTGCGAAGAGAATGGCTGGAGCAAGGATGAAGTCTTGATTCTGTGCGATGAAAAATAAATTTTAGCAGTTGGTTTATTTTTTCCGCGCTCAAGCGGTAGATGTAATAGGAAGACAAATTCACCTACAACCTACAACCAAAATACTTAGGAGGTAATTCAAATGGCAGCAAATGTTGAGACTATGTTTTATGTTCGTGAGAAGCCGTGGCACGGCCTTGGGACTTGCGTTGAGGAAGCGCCCACCAGTGCTGATGCGCTCCGTCTGGCTGGCCTGGACTGGGAGGTAAAGCAGAGAAGCATTCAGGTGTGCGGCGGTGCGAAAATCGAGAACTTCAAGGCCAATGTCCGTAGCTCTGACGGCGCTGTGCTGGGTGTCGTATCTGACCGCTACCAGATCGTGCAGAATGCGGAGGCGTTCAGCTTCACCGACGAGCTGATTGGCGGCGATGTCCGCTATGAAACTGCTGGCAGTCTTCAGAATGGCAAAAAAATCTGGTTGCTGGCACGGATGCCCGCTAAGAAGATTGTGGGTGATGATGTGGAGCCGTATCTTTGCTTCTCCAATACCCATGATGGTTCCGGTGCTATCCGCGTGTGCATGACCCCCATCCGCGTGGTGTGCAACAATACCCTGAACCTGGCGCTGAATACTGCTTCCCGTAGCTGGTCTACCAAGCATGTTGGAGATATCGACCACAAGATGCAGGAGGCGCGGATGTGCCTGGAGATGGCGGATTCCTACATGGGTGAGCTGGCCGAGTATGCCGACCGGCTGGCGAATACCAAGGTCACGGATGACGAGCTGAACAAGCTGCTTGACGAGATGTTCCCCGTGGATGAGAACGATTCTGACCGCAAGAAGAACAGCGTTCAGAAAGCCAAGGATGAGTTCATGATTTGCTATCTTCGCCCGGATATCGCCCAGTTCCTGAACACCGGCTGGGGTGTGGTAAACGCAATGAGCGACATGGTTTCCCACTCCGCTCCCCGTCGCGCCTCCAAGAGCTATCAGGAAAACAACTGGGGGCGTATCATGGACGGCCACAAGCTGCTGGATCGCATGACCAGTCTGGTTGGTGTTCGATAATGACCCGTGCGTATACTGTAAGCAAAGATCCCAAGTCTGGTATGTGGTATGCTCATGCAAAAGGGTATCCGTGCATACCAGTCTGCGGAAGCATATCAAAAGCTAAGTCTGAAGCTTTAGAATATGCAAAGATGATGAACTTTCTTCCTAACCGCGTGGAGGAAATAGAACAGAAGAGAAAGAAAGAGTTTGAAGCCCTCATGAAAATTTGAGGGCTTCCTCTTCTCTTATGAGTTTAATAATAGAGGTGCTGAAGATGAAAATTTATTTACTGATTCATGTCGTGGACGGCGATAGCTGGAGCGTAGACACAGATGCTTTTCTGAGCAAGGAGGAAGCGCAGAAATCCATGCGTAATTTCTGGCAGGCTTCGCTCAAGGAATGGGGCATTGATGCCGAAAGCGAACAGAACGACGAACAGAGCTGGGAATGCAGCGATGTCAGCGCAAGCATTAGCGACTACTGCAAGAACGAGTTCGAGCATTGGGAAATTCATGAGAAGAACATGGATGTCCAGGTCGCAATCAAGGTGCATGAAGGAATGGTTCAGTCCGTCATCTCCAACGCTGGCGTTGATGTGGATGTGTATGATCTGGACGTTTCCGACTACCCGGACGAGGGCGAACAGGATGAGGCCGATAAGCTGGAGAAAGAATTTAATGAGCTGTCCAATCAGCCTGGCTGGGGCGATGTTTGGTAAGCCGCACTGATGAGTCGTAAACGACGAAACCGCCGCAAGGCGGTCTGCGGATAATTTAATTATCTGGTTAAGAATTCCCCGTGTTCGGCGGATGATATAATAGAAGGAGGTATTTCAGATGGCAACTGCAAACTACATGACAATGGAAAGCTTTCCTCTCTTTGCAAGGGAGTTTACTTCTGAGATTAAGTGCTGCAAACACTGCGGATTATACCAGGATAGCGACAACGATGTGTGCGAAGAGTGCGGCGGAGAGCTTGAGGAAGAAATATTCGTTGACGAGATCGAGGTTCAGGAAACCGTTTCGGATATTGAATCCCGTCTTGATGATGATGTCAACGAAAGTCTGGTTTTCCACAAGATTTCCGTCCTGCCTGGGCATTATTATGGTGTCCAGTTTTATGTGGAAACCACAGATGACCCCACGGAGATGGACAACGAGGACTGCCGATATTACTTTGATATGTACCGCAGCGTAGCGATTCGCCGATACAATAGCGAGGTCAATAAGGTGTGTCGGATTCTGCGGAAGCTGGCAAAGGAGTACGGATTTGACGAGCTGTATATAAGGGCGCGGTTTGGCAACGGAGCCGCTCTGTATGGACAGGTGGAAAACACAAACCGCTCCAGACTTTTGCAGGCCGTCGCTCCCAGAAGATAAGCAGTTGTGGATTCAATAAGTTTTTGATATAATATGGAGGCAATATGGTAAACAGCAAGGTGATTGACATGTCGGATGTATTCAACGGCGGCGGTATGGCTGCTCGTATCGCCCAGGCCAAGGAAAAGGCGGAGGCGGATTATCAGGAAAAAGTAAAGCAATCCCGTGAGGCGGATGTGGATGTCCGGGATTTCTTTTCAGACGAAGAGCTGGACAGGATTCTAACCGACAATGAGTTTTTCAATGGCCGTGTAGCCGATTTAAGCAAGGTGCAGCGCCACGAAAAAGTTTCCATGGCGGCGCGGTGGATGAAAGCCCATAGCATGGAAGTCGTGGACATTGATATAGAGCCGGTGTCCAGTTCTCATCCCAATGCCATTATCACGATGGAGATTCGCCGCCTGGCCTCTCTGCGTGGGCAGGAGCTAAAGGTGTTCACTGCCATGTGTGCAATGGCGGATAGCGTGTTTATGTCCGGTATCAAGGATAGTATCATCAGATTCACGTTCGGCATTGAGGGAGTGTGGAATGAATGATTTATAACAATACCATTTCTGATATCAGAAGCAATATCTTGGAACCGTGGAGAATGTGCGGTGAATACGAAGACGGGTTCGATGTCACAGTTGGCGGAGGCAGTGAAGAAGACTGTATGAATCTCCTGGCCGACCTTGAATCAAAACATGGAAAGCTGACCTGGTATTCCGGTTACAGTGATGAAGACTATGAGGCTGGAGAGTACATCGGAAGAGAAAACTTCATATATGATTGACCAGTTCCAAAAAGACGCTGAAAAATCTCAGCGTCTTTTTTATTTTAAGGTTAAGATTTTTAGTAGATGAGCGGTAGATATAATGAAGGGAGGCATTCAAATGATTATCAATCACGATCACTCTTATGTCAATGCACTGGACAATGAATTTGTTGCCCGTGGTTATGCGGAGGATGACCTCTTCTCCATCCGCCTGACTTATGAATACACGCAGGAGCAGAAAGAGGAAAACAAGCGCATTGTAGATTCCTCTACCAGAGAGCAGTGGAATGCGTATTGCATAGAGGGCGCTGTCATGCGTTCTAACTACATGAGGCCGGTAATTGAAAAGCTTGCCGATGCGTTTGTCCTATACCAGTTTTCTGATTGCGGTGTCCCATATGACAGCGACAAGTGGGACTTGTTTTTCTGGTGCAACGACTTCAATACCACATGCCGCACTTCTGACTTGACTGGAAGAGACTATTCCTACATGACGCTGAACTTCAATAAGAAGTGTTCTGCGGCGCAGCATGTGGAACTATGCAACAAGGTTCTTGAACTTCTCAAAGAGAATTTCTCCGGCCTGGAAAACCTGTGCGTTTCCATTCAGTATGATACCAGGTGTTTCACCGATAAAATCCATGAAGATGCCCAAAAAGTTGCGGATGGCATGGTAGGCCGCAAATATAATCGGAATGGATGCGATGGCCGCTTGGTGAAGTACAATGGGCAAATCTACTGGATGAAGAAGTACGCAAAAAATCGCGGCTATCTCATGTCGGATGCCGAAATCCTTAGGATGAGCTGGGGAAATCAATGATATAAGCAGGTGATAAATATGCCTTACGTCATATTCAATAAACAGACCAACAAATATATCAAGCACCCATCCACATGGGTTGGCCGTCTCAGCAAAGCGACAAAGTTTAAGACGGAAGAGAACGCTTCAAATTTTCTGAGCTGCCCTCCCCGCGCACTGGCGCTTCCTCCTATTGAAGCGCTTGCTATTCTGTCAACGGACAACCTGACAGATATTTACAACACGAGCTATTCATTCACGGAAGAGACGGCGCAGCAGGAGTTTGAAGAGCTGAAGTCGTTCTTGTCCGCCACTCTGTCCTCGTTTGATAAGCTTGCATCGCTGCCGAGATACTACGGTGCAGAGGTGTCGAAGTGTGACCAGGAAACATTGGATGTTCTTCACAAGATTGAATTCTGCAATGTCAGCGCGTCGGATGGCTATAAGCTCTATAAACAGCTTCAGGAAATCCGTATCCGCCGCAGGAACGCAAAAGACCACCTCGAAATTGCAAGTCTGGTGTTATCGACTGGGCTGCTGGCAAGCATGAAAACCCTGGACAGCGAGATCAAGGCAGTGGAAACCAATATGGCGGATAGAAAGTATAAGCCGCGTGTTCTGGTTGGGCTTTTCGATGACTCTGGCATAACAGAAATCGAAGAAGAAAGCGAAGAAGACGTCACGACAGAAACAGAAAGAGAGGAAACAGCATGAGATACTATAGTACCCAGCGCCCCATTACTCCCGGCGCTTACCCGAAAGAGAATGTCATCAGCATCAAAAATTTTCATGACAAAAAATATGTCTCCGAAATCGGCGGAGATGCCTGGGGATATGTGGAGTATGACTGCGAGCTTCCAGAAAAGAAAGTGCGGGCATATGAATTCACTCCGGTCAATCCCATGCACTGTACTGCCAAGCAGTTGGCCGCAATGAAGAGAATCTTGTCCCGTGGACAGAAAGCGATGAATGCCGCGCATGTTTCTGGATCGAACTTCCTGGTCAGTGGTCAGCAATTCTGCGAACATGGATATGCAATCACTGACGGCGGCGTAACAGCGTTTCTCCCCGCCTATGCGCCTGGAATCCCATATGCTACGAAATACGAAGCAGATGCCGTATATCGTGTGTTTCTGGATGAGGTTGGTAACGGCGATTATTTCTCCGTTGATCTGGACGATGTTCGGTATGATACACCAGACCTTTCCTACATCAAAGAACAGATTGCCAAGCACAAGGAAGAGGGAAAGAACAGCCGGACGCTGGCCTACAATCCGAGATGCGAGGTCATGTTCAAGGTGGTTCGTCTGGATGGTTCGGAAATCGTCGGTGTGTTCGATGCCCAGTTGGTTCGTGATGCGCTGGAGTGTGTGGGCAAGCACCCTGTCTGCTATCTTGGATTCAACCGGAATAAGAGCCGGCCATTCCCTTTCCTGATGGTTGGAAGCGACGATACCCTTTGGGACTTTTCTTCTGGGGTTCATGCGCTGGTGATGCCGCTTGCAAAACATAGAATTTAATGGAGGTGTCGATATGCTTACAATTATGATTATCCTGATGCTTTTGAAGCTTCTGTACGATGGAATCGGCGCATTCTATTCGCAGGCTATTGTGTCTGCAAAGAATCCATATGCCGCATATCGTGAGGCGCTGGCCGCTGCTGCGCACAACAAGGAAGAGAATGGGAATAACAATGATGGAGGTGATACGGATGAATTTGCTCGATAAGTTTTTAGCCGTGGAAGTAAAAGCGGAATCCAGAATTTCAAAAAGCGATAAGCACTATTGCGAGGTGCAACAGGCCGCTTATGACCATGGACGTAAGGCGCTCAAGGACATGATTAAGGTGGCCGAGCGCTTCATCAAAGAACAGAATGACATTCTGGAATCGGTAGACAGAGAGGTATATACCAATTATGTCTACGACGGACGGGGCGGCGTAAGCCTGACCAGCCTCCATGATTTACTGCGGAAGAGCCATTCCACCTTCATTGCCAAAATCGTCTCCTACTTCTGCAAGACTTATCATGTGGATTTGGACAATGGAGTTATCATCGAGCATCTTATCCCGAAAGAACCGCGCTACTCCAGCAAGGACGATGCGAAAGAGTATACGGAGCAGATTGAGAGCCTTGAAATCTCCTATAAGCAGGTGCTTGACGAGATTTTTGTCCAGCTTGGAGGTTTCTCATTCCAGGAAAAAGCGCTCAATGAACTGAAAGAAAAGTGCCATAAAGAGGCGTGGAACTCCTACACTGGAAAGAGAGACTTTGAACAGAAGAAAGCAGTCTTGTCTTTCACTCGCTATGCCTGTTCTTTTGATAGCTGGCATGAACAGTGGCACAAGGGCGAGTATGAAATCAAGCTGGCGGATGGCATGAAATATGTGCTCCGCGCCATTGCCTACTTTGAGTATGGGCAGATCGACTATATCCCAGCCGCTTTCCACGACCTTCTTGGATGGTCTTGGACTACCACGGAGACGGAGCGCAAGTGCTTCATGGAAAAGGTGAAGAGTATCAAGTGCTTCAAGAATGGCCGCGTGGATGTGCGTTTCACCAGCGAAGAGTATGCCCGCCAGTTTGCGGATGAGTTTCTTGGGACGGAGGTATAACTGGATGACGAAGCGGGAGAAGTGTGTCGTATCCGCATATACCGGCGTTCTTATGTGCGACTTTGCCGATCTGCACCAGTACATCGAACAGCTTTTGGGCAGGCCGGTATGGACGCATGAGCTTGCGTTTTCGGATGTGTGGAAAGAAATCAAGGAAAAAACAAAGCCGGAATTTTTAGAGCTTTGTAGGAATTAGTTAAGCAATCCGGTTTATTTCTTTCCTATTTCTCTGGTAGATATAACAGAGACGGTTCTTGGAGGTCTCCGTAAAAGCCTCCATCCATATAACAAAATCCAGGAGTTGAGCATATGAAGTACCAGATTATGAACCAGTCGATTCCTCAAGCCAGCCGGCAGGAATTAAACGACAAGATTTTATATCTGATCGACAATGATCTTGCGGAATCCTCTGGAATTACACGCGAGGATATCTACAATGCCTATACCGGCGACGGTGGACTGCATGGCCTGAAGTATTCTGACTTTGACAGCTACTATGAATACTCCAGCGCAAAGAAAGAGATTGAGAACGGCCAATTTTTCACCCCCGCCAAGGTGTGCAAGTTCATCATGGACTGCCTCAACCCCGGCGACACGGATATCATTGCGGATCTCACCTGTGGAATGGGCAGCTTTTTCAATTTTGCTCCGATGGAAAGCAACCTGTATGGGTGCGAGCTGGATATCAAGGCGTATAAGGTGGCGACATATCTCTATCCCAAGGCAAACCTGACCTATGGGGATATCAGAAGCTATTCGCCCAATATCAAGTTTGATTATGTGGTTGGCAACCCGCCGTTCAACCTCTATTGGTGGGTGGATGAGAACCAGATTTTATCTCAGCTCTATTACTGTCAAAAGGCTGCGGAGCTGATGAAGCCTATGGGTATCATGGCGCTTGTTGTCCCATCCTCTTTCCTGGCGGATGACTTTTCTGACGGCAATATGATTAAGGAGCTGGAACGGAACTTCAGTTTCCTTGGTCAGTTCAAGTTGGACAAGGACACCTTCTCTTCCATTGGAGTCAATGGATATGAAACAAAGGTGCAGTTCTGGCAGCGCAACAGCGACCAGGACGGATGGACTGCATCTCCATACTCCACTCAAATGTTTGCAGATGGCGTGTCCTTGAACAGCGCAGGCGTGGAGCAGGTTCGCGGCTCATTTTTGGATGGCGCACAAACTTTGTTTCGTAAAAATCGTTCTCATATTTTACTGGAGTTATCTCAGCAAAACAGCGCTTCAAGCGACTTCATGTACCAGGTAAAGAAATACCTGTATGCAATCAAATCCCATCCAGCTTTGCAGGAAAAGTATGTGAAATGTTGTGAGTATATCAACAAGTATTACACGCAGAAGCAGCCCGCAGATATGTCCTACAAAGAGTGGTGCCGCGTCAGAATCACTGAGGCAAAAGTGCTTGCCTATCTTCGGAATACGGTGCGTAAACAGAACGCAAAGAAACCTCAAGATGTGATCCGCATGGTGAACTATGGATATTCTATCGGCTACAAGGCGTACAGCCAGAAGATGTCCCGCAGTATGTCGGAGCAGATGAAACAGCCGATCCCCATTTATCAGATCGTATATGACCAAATGGATGCGGCAGAGTTTGGATGCTTTGCAAAGATGATCCGCCGCCGTCAGAAGGAATACCAGATTGAACAGCAGCCCTTGTCCTCCATGGTGATGGATGAGAATATTGGGCGATTTCTGGCTGAGTTCACTGTATACGACAGCGAGAACGACGAACAGATTTATCTCAACGATATCCAAAAGCATGACCTAAATCTTGTCCTGCAAAAAAGAAATATGCTTCTTCAGTGGGAGCAAGGCTCCGGCAAAACCCTCGCTGGGATTGCGTCTGGATTGTATCGGATGGAGCGGCAGAACGCATTTTGTACCTGGGTAGTGTCTTCTGCGATCTCTATCAAGAACAACTGGGATGTGGTGTTGCAAAGCTACCATCTCCCCTATGTGATGGTCAATCGTATCAAAGATTTGGAACGCATTCAACGCGGAGATTTTGTCATCATCACCTTAAACATGCTGTCCAAGTATCAGCGGCAAATTAAGTCCTGGGTAAAAGCCCATGGTGGAAAAATCGCCCTCTGTTTTGATGAGAGCGACGAAATGACAAACCCATCCAGCAAACGGGCAAAGGCGGTGCTGAATGTGTTTCGTCGTTGTAGGTTCAAACTTCTGATGACCGGAACCAGCACCAGAAATAATATCGCTGAATTTTTCCCTCAGCTTGAATTGGCCTATAACAATTCGGTGAATATGATCTCCTGGTGCCAGTCGGTGTATCGCTATGACCGATATAGCAAGAAGGACGGGATTGAGGAAGGGCTTCACGAATATCCAAACGAGAATTATGGAATGCCCATCCCTCCGTACAGCAAAGGATTCAAGTTATTCTCTGAAAGCCATCTTCCTGAGAAGATCACGGTGTTTGGTGTCGCCCAGCGCAATCAGGATATCTTCAATGCGGATGAACTGAAAAAGATTCTGGATCGTTTTGTTATCACCAGGACTTTTAAGGAAGTGTCTGGAAAAGACATCAAGAAGATACGCCAGGTTGCAGTGCGGTTCTCCGATGCGGAGCGCGAGGTATACAGAACTGCGATTGAATCTTTCGAGCGGATGCGCAGCAGATATTTTGCGTCCACTGGGAACCTCCGCAAAGACGCTATGATGCGCCTGATCCAGCAAATCACTTTGCTTCTCAGAATCAGCGCCGCCCCAAACACGGTGGAGGAATACCATGGCGGATTGCCCACGAAAATTGCCAAGGTAATGGGCATGCTGGATGACGCAAAGGACGAGATCGTGGCTATAGGTGTGCGTCATAAGAACGTGGTCAACGCATATGCGGATGCCATTCGTGACCGCTTCCCCGACAGGCCACTGTTCGTGGTCACAGGATCGACCACGACTCTTGCGGCCAGGCGGAAACTGCGGAAGACGCTGAAAGAAAGCGGAAACGGAATCCTGCTCTGCACCCAGCAAAGTCTCCCCTCTTCCGTCAACTTTGAGTTTGTGGATACTGTAATCATTCCTGAGCTACATTACAACAACTCTCGGATGAGCCAGTTCTATATGCGGTTTATTCGGTACAACTCCACCCGGATGAAGAACATTTATTTTGTCACCTATCTTGGAAGCATTGAGTCAAACCAGATGCAGATGGTGTTAGCAAAGGAAAAGCTCAACCTCTTCATGCGTGGGCAGGACACAGATTTGGATGAAATCTATGAGCGGTTCGGCGTGGACTACGATCTCCTGTCTGTACTTATGTCCCGCGAAATGGATGAGAATGGAAAAATGTATCTCAAATGGGGCGAACAAAATATAGCGTGATGGTTAATTTACACCGTTGATATACGGTAGATGTAATAGGAGGTGTTTGAAATGCTTTACAACCTTGTGAATCGCGGCGGACACATTGAAGTGCTGGATGATTGCGGGCGGTTCGTTTTCTCTGCTGACACTATTGGTGAGGCTAACCGGGAGTTAAACGAGCTGGAGAAAAGAACAAGCTCCCCTTAATTGGGGAGCTGTCAGGGACATGATAAAACATATGGATGTGCAGGAGAAATTAGTGTGGATGAGTTCGTGATGATGAAGAAGATGAACGGCACAGAAACCAGGACAAAGGATTTGTGGGGCGTTCAAATTCTGGATGGCAAGTATTACATATACTGCAACCGAAAGCCGATCTGTTATGGAACCATGCAGAACGGCCTAACGCCGGCTGAGATATTGAAGCGGTATTGCGGAGCGAGATTCGTTAAGGCAATATGATGCCTTTTTGCATAGCGACCCGTTTCATGTCATTCTCCCATGCGGTTTTTCTCCGATACCGCAACCACTTGATGTATTCATCCCATCTGTGGTTGGATGCCTCGTTGGAAACGCCAAACACTCTTTGGATATCCAGTGGGGATTTGATTTCAAGCATAGCAAACAGCGGCATTGGGCAAAGCAGGGTGGCCGCAAACTGATCGGCTTCAATCTCAAAATCGGATGTCTCCATCGGGCAAAATCCGTGCTCAGCAAGCATAGGTTCTGCGACCAATGGAAGATGTTTCAGAACCACATGCCCAAGCTCGTGGGCTTTCGTCCATCTCTTTCTCCCTGAAACATTGTTGTCGGCGTTGTCTGAGTTCCATAAAATCAGATATCGATTGTTCGCCACATCATAGTGGGTGCATCCCGATTTGCTTTCACATAGCAAGATAACGTCCCGAATAGAACAGCCGTTTGTTTGAGCAAATTGCTGATAGGTTCTAATACGGCAGTTTGAAAATCTTGAAATAATGTTGTCTGGCTCAATCGGGAATCTAATCTGTTCCATGTCTCTGTATATCTGCAACACCTGATTATAGATAAACGGATATCGGATCATTGATACACCTCCATCCAGGTACTCATTGCAACTATATCAAATCATGTGTCCGATAAACAGGACTTATTGCTCTTCGTCCTTGAAAGCCTCGTGGAATCCAAGGCGCAGCATACCCATCATACGTTCCTTGTCCTGCGGAGACATCCTGGACTTGGCTCTTTGCAGAGATACAAAGTCTTCGTCTCCGACCAGCTTTTCTGCGGAGTCTTGGATGTCAGACAGGCCGATTAGGTAATCAGCAGATACACCAAAATATTCTGCAATCATTTTGACTTTATCGACGGAAGGTGATGTTGTTGTTTTCCATTTACGAATCAGAGAGGCGGCGATGCCAAGATCCTCTGAGAGTTTTGTCATCGAAATGCCTCTGTTTTCACAAAGCTCTTTTATCCTGGTATAAAGCACGGACTCCATTCTGCGTCCCTCCAAAAGATAATATTTTATCGTTTCGCTGTTGACATGGCTAATATTTTCTGATATAGTGAAAGGCACAGCGACACTTTATTATCGCTTGCGGAATTATTATAGCTCATATTTTCTCGTAAGTCAATCAAAAAGTTTTGGAGGAAAAAGTAGTAATGGTAGTACGAAACGGCGTAGAATCCAAGCGGATGACCAGTGGTGATTTCGATTTAACAAGTGTATCCTCCAGCCGTGTGCTGCTTCCCTGCCGCCCATGGGGAGAAATGCGGCTGGAGATGATGGACGCAGCGTATGGCATGATGACACAGCAGGAGCTACATAAAGTCAAGGATGCCCCCTATGAAGAAGTGATCCAAAATGAGCAGTTGAACATGATGTTCAATATCCAGCGAAGCCAGGTTCGTTTGACGGCACATGCATCCGGTGATGTAGTGTGCGGGAAGAAATTGAATGCTCGTATTCCGGTTTTGGCAGATCGGGACGAGGTGGAAGAGGTGCTAAGCGCATTCTTTGCCAACGGGTGCTCTGGCCTAAGTCAAGAGTACGCACAATATTATAGCAGTGTTTTCGCTTCCTGGAAAAAACAAAAATAATTTTGCTATTTCCTATTGACAAACGGCGGATCATCTGCTATATTAACATTCGTAAGGAGTAAACTAATCTACTCCATAGCGGCAATCAGAAATAGGAGGATGGCACGTGGATAACAGTAGTTACCGTAGCCAGTACATCCAGTCTGGTAATGAGAATTTCTCGGAGCAGTCTGTATCGGTGTACGATGCTTTCTGGAAGAGACTTCAAAAAGCAGAGAGATCTATCGGAAAGTCATTGGAGGATGGCTACACAACAGAAGAGTACGCAATACTGATCGGCAAGATGAACGTCTCAAACCTAAATGCTTTTGCCACCTATAAAAGCAGGGTCAACCGATATATCAAGTGGTTGAACGAAAGAGGTTTGATTGACCAGCCGTATTTGGATAACCTAAAAAATGTTACCTATGATATGATTCCATCGAACCATGTCTATGACACAAGGTATTTTAAGGACTTCTCTTCCCTTCAGCAATCAATCACTGACACCCTATGGGTTGCTGAGCGGATTGACGATAGAATCTTCAGCACACAGATCACGGCAATCTATTTGGCCTGGTGTGGCTTTTCCGCTGAGGAAGCTGTTGCGATGAAAAAGGCAGAAGTCTTGGATGACTGCATTGAGTTTCAAGGCCGCAAGTATTTCCCGAACAAAACCATCATGGACTATATCAAGGAGTATCGGGACTCCACCGGTTATGAATCCCAGGGCAGAGGCGTAATCACACTCAAGTATGTGTATTCTGATTTTCTTTTGCGCACATGCCGTGCGGATCGGGTTGATACAAAGACGCTGCGTATTTTGATTCGCAACTTTGGCAAGAGCGGCGGAGAGGAAATCAACCTCTTTGCCTATGACAAGGTTTATTGGTCTGGAATTTTTAATCGGGCATACACATACGAGCTGGAAAACGGAGAGATTCAGAGCGGTGATATTGAGACGATTGAAAGGGTCTTCCATCAAACATATCCGTCCGTATCCGTTGCAAATAAGAAGCTTCGTGATTATCATAAGTTCAGAGAATACTTCTTCCCAGATACAAAAGGATGATTTCACATTGACTTGGAGGGGCGACCCTTTAAGTCATATATAAGGAATTAGTTAATCAATTTTATATCCGAACAGTTCCAGGTGGAACACCTTTTATGGGAGGGCAGGATCGATACCTGAACGGATAATTAGAGCTGGTTCCAAAATAGATGATTGGAGTGGTGTAATTTGATTGTATGTACCTACTGTCGTAAGGAGAGGCCGTTTTGGGCTGTGGATAAAACAGACGGCACCGGCGACTACTCCGCACACATTATCTCAGGTACAAACACTTTTGTGGACACATCTGGGAAAGAAATTCACTTTCGGTTTTGTCCAATGTGCGGAAGACCTATGGACGATCCTCCTGACGATAGTGGCGGACGGGTGATCGGCCTAATTCCAAGGCTGATAAATCGCAGTTTAACAATAAGGAGTGTATGACATATGGGCAAGGCCAGAAGTGACAGCGGCTATTATTGGGTAGACCGAAAACTCACCTGTAATGGTTGCAAATATCTGAACTTTTATAAGTGCGGATGTCGAAGAAATCAACCGAATGGGCAGGTTCGTCCTCTGTCTTCTTACACAAACGGAGACGACTACATCGCCATTCTGAAGCCGCCCGACTGCGATTATGAAAAAGAGAAGAAGTCTGCCGAAAAGGTAGACACGGAGGAATAACATGCCAGTCTTTATATTGCTCCTGTTTCTCGGCGTTGCAGTGTTATGGCTTTTACTTTCCTTTTGCTTTATCCCTATCGGGAAGTTCGTTTCCCGATTGATAAAGGACGCAAAAACTTCCATGTCAAAAGATGACTACAAAGAAAAAACTGAAGAAGAAAAGGATGGTACAGAACAGAATGGTTAAAAAGGGTTTTATCGGCGCAATTGTGCTTGCCGTGATTCTTTTCGGCGGTGTGATCCTGGGGCTTATGTGTACCGAGCGAATCCCAGCCGGCTATGTCGGTGTCGTGTATAACATGAACGGCGGCGTGGACGGCGAGGTTCTACAGCAGGGATGGCACCTTGTCTCTCCCACCAAGAAGGTAACGACATACTCCATCGGCATTGAGCAGTCCTATCTTACTGCTGAGAGCAAGGGAGATTCCCCTGATGATGAGAGCTTCAACATCCCGACCTCTGACGGGAAGACGGTTCGTGTTAATCTGGAGTTCTCCTATCGCTTTGACGAAGACCGTGTAGCGGAAACCTTTACCCTGTTTAAGGGTAAGTCCGGCGAGGAAATCAAGAATACATTTATCAAACCCAAGATTATTGCCTGGACGCAAGAGGTATCTGCAAATTATCCTGTAACGGATATTTTTGGCGACAAACGAACCGAAATCAATGCGGAGCTTGATGTATACCTGCGTGATAAGTTTGATAAATACGGCATCATCATTGACACCGTAAACTTCACGGATATTTCTGTGGACGCAGAGACCTCAGCAGCGATCCAGAAGAAGGTAAACGCCCAGCAGGAACTTGAGCTTGCAAATATCGAAGCGCAGACTGCCAAGGTGCAGGCCGAGAAAGATAAAGAGGTTGCCCAGATTGCGGCGGAAAAGGCAATCATCGAGGCGGAGGCAAAGGCTGAAGCAACCAGAATTGCTGCTGAGGCCGAGGCTGATGCAAATGCTCAGATTGCAGCTTCTCTTACACCTGAGCTGATTGATAAGATTATGTATGAGAAGTGGAACGGCGAGCTTCCCACTGTTTCCGGTTCCAATGCAATCGTGAGTATGGAAGGGCTGAAGTGATGCTGATGAAGAAAATCTATGTTGATATCATCTCTGAGAAAGAGAGAAAGCTTCATCAGCTCCAGGCGGATGCGGAGAGTGCCGTTGACATCGTAACGCGGGCAATCTCTGGCCTGGAATTGGTAAACCAGGAGATTGAAGATACTAAGTCCGAGATTGACGAGTATATCTCCCGGCTTACAGAGCAACGTGACACGCTGGTTCATAACCAGAAGCGCAACTGCGTTGTGATCAAGAATTTCTCCAAGCTCCTGGCCGTTGATGAAGCGGAGGAAGAGAGCGAAACAGCATCCTGATCGGATGCCGGTAGTTACGACACTAACAGCAATTTTGTATGTATGAAAATTTGAAAACATATCATGTGTCGTGTTGTGGGTGAAGATAATTTAAGGCGCATACAGCAATCTAACACAAAATTGAACTTGAAATTCAACATAAAAAGCGCCTTGTTTGTTTTGGGGCAGTAATCCTAACTGGTAAGGAAGTGGTTTGCTAAACCACCAGTAATCCGAAAGGATGTGCAGGTTCGAGTCCTGTCTGCCCCGCCAATCTGCTGGTGTGATGGAACAGGCAGACAAACGGGACTTAAAATCCCGTGGGGATACCCCGTGCGGGTTCGATCCCCGCCACCAGCACCAAATGGGAGCGTCCGGTGACAGCATCAATGTGTATAGGGCGGCGAGCACTTACAGCAATTTTCTTTGAAGTTCTGCAAAAACTTTGCGTTCGGTTCGACTCCGAAGCTCCCAAAGCCGTCACAAAAAATAATGTCCAGTGCGGTTAATTTTATCGAGTCTGGATTGTTAGATATAATAGAACATGCGGGAGTAGCTCAGATGGTAGAGCAACGGACAAAATAGTTTGTGCTTTGCAAAAGCGCGTACAGCAACATCAAAATAGGAATCTGTTTGTCGGAGGTTCAAGTCCTCCCTCCCGCACCGCCTCCTTTCTTTATTTGGTTGGTTGTAGGAACATCTAAAATATGATCACAGTTAGGTAAGGGTCACGCTTCAATGGTTGTGCCAGAACCGAAGAAGTGCTCCAGTGCAATTCTGGTGAGCCTAACACTAATATCTATGCGTAACGCCGGCAGAAGTACAATGCGGGTGCGATTGGTAGATTGTCAGTTCGATTCTGACCGCATAGGCCATATGCCAGGATAGCTCAGCGGTAGAGCACGTAATATCACCCCATGCGAATTGTATGATCCGCACACAGCAACTTTCTGATTTGCCTGTTAAGCACGTGGTCGCGGGTTCAAGTCCCGCTCCTGGCACCGGAGGAAGAGCTGCTTAAACCATTCTAAACCAACCTCATAAATGGGCAGAAATGGTGACAGTCTGGAAAGACAGACATTTACGCAGTAGTGGTCAAGTGGTAAGACAGCGGCTATAAAAAGTGTGTGCTTTTGGTACACGAACAGCAATATTCAAAAAGGCCAGCCGCCATCGCAGGTTCGATTCCTGACTGCTGCACCAGGGGTAAGAGTTGACTTCACCATTCAAACAGTCCCTAAAAAGTTGGCAGCAATGGTTCGGTTCTGGGAAGTTTCCGAAAAAAGCTCCCATGATAAGAGGCGCACAGCAAAACACTGGTTAAAGTTTTTAGACTCATAATCTGAAACGATAAGGTTCAAATCCTTTCCGCCTCTTGCCTCCTTTAAGGCACAAGCAGCAACACAATGGACATAAGTGCCTTGAAGTTTTCTGTTAGGATTTAGTTAATCAATCTAAGGAGGAATCTAAAATGAGCAACAATTTCATGTCCGCAATGAAGAACACGCTGAACGACGAGTACAATGTCTCTGTTACGGAAAACGGCGCTGTTGGCTACCGTACCTCCGGTAAGGAGCTGCTCGATCTGAACTTTGCCGTGTCTTCTCTCCGCAGAGCAACCCCGGCAGACATCGCAGCCAGGTTCACAAGGGCTTTCTTCGAGGATCAGGTCACGGCGATGAAGTGGCTGTTCTTCGCCCGCGATATTCGCGGTGGCCTGGGAGAGCGCCGTCTGTTCCGCGTTGTGCTGGAGTATATGGCAAAGAACTCTCCTGAGTATGTCAAGCCGGTGATTCGCCTGGTGCCTGAGTATGGCCGCTGGGACGATCTCTGGTGCCTGTTTGATACCGATTTGCAGGGCGATGTACTGGATGTGGTGTGCGCCCAGCTCAAGGAAGACATTGCCAACATGAACAGCGGCAACAGCGTTTCCCTGCTGGCAAAGTGGCTCCCATCCCTGCACTCTTCCTCTGCTGATAAGCGCCGCTATGCAAAGCTGATTTGCGGTTACATCGGCATTCAGGAGTGGGACTACCGCCGTGCGCTTTCCGCTCTGCGCACGAAGCTGGATATCGTGGAGAAGAAGATGTCCGCAAAGGAGTGGGACGAGATCAAGTATGAGGCCGTACCGTCCCGCGCCAATCTGATTTACAACAGCGCGTTCCTGCGTCATGACGAAGAGCGCCGCCGCGACTTCCTCTCCAAGCTGGAAAAGGGCGAGACTAAGATCAACGCTTCTACTCTCTTCCCTCACGACATCGTACATCGGTACACCAATGGCGGATGGGGTACGACCGTTAAGGCTCTGGATCAGACGCTGGAGGCTCTTTGGAAGTCCCTTCCCGATACCGTGAACGGATGCGGTAATACCATCGTTGTCGCAGACGGAAGCGGCAGTATGACCAGCAGAGTCGGAGGCGGTAATGTGACCGCTCTGGATGTGGCAAACGCACTGGCGATCTATTTCGCTGAGCGCTCTTCCGGCCAGTTCAAGGACAACTATATCACCTTCTCCGAGAATCCTCGGCTGGTTGATTTCAGCCACGGCAAGACGCTGCGGGATAAGATCAGGATTGCGCTGAGCCATAACGAGATGGCGAACACCAATATCGAGGCCGTGTTTGATCTGATTTTGGACACCGCTATCAAGAACAACATGTCTCAGAGCGACATCCCTCACAACATCCTCATCATTTCCGATATGGAGTTTGACGGATGTGCCGTGACCAACACCCGTCGGAGAGGGTATAGATGTGTTGATGACCGGTTGTTCACGGTTCTTGCCCAGCGTTATGCGGATGCCGGATATCAGCTTCCCCGCCTTGTATTCTGGAATGTGAACAGCAGAACCGGCACAATTCCTGTCAAGGAAAACGACCTTGGCGTTGCCCTGGTCAGCGGGTTCAGCACGAACATCGTGAAGATGGTTATGAGCGGACAGACCGATCCTTACGAGTGCTTGCTTGAGACCTTGAACACCGAGCGCTATGCGCCCGTTGAAGAGGCTCTGAGAGGACTGTGATCGTTTTAGGAGAGGTGGGAGTTCCACCTCTCCTTTGATTTTACCAGGAGGAATGTGCTATGGAAGCAGTTACCGAATACATCAAAAGAAATTCCAACGGCAGAAAGCAGCCTATTCGCGGCTCCACAATTGCTTCTGCGTTCGGCGTGTCTGGCGTAAGGGTTAGAAACATGGTGAACTCTGCGAGATGCAAGGGCGATCCGATCTGTTCCAATGGGAACGGCTACTACATTGCGAGAGACAAGTCTGAGATTGAGAATACGATTGCGTCCATGAAAGGGCGAATTACCGTGATGAACAACGCTGTGGACGGCCTGGAAAAATACTTACATCAAATGGGGTGATTGGTCCAGATGGTGACTTCGCAGCAAATTTTATCGGCTAAAAAATGCGGAGACATTTTTTCTTCTGACTGCAAACAAGATGTGATTGCGGAATATCGGGAAATCGCAAGGGTGTATCACCCCGATATTAGTACAGATCCAAAAGCAAACGAGGTCATGGCAAAGGTAAACCAGCTTTATGAGGAAGCTCTCAGGTTGATTGATGCCGGCACCTGGGAGGTCAGTAACCAGATCATTCTAAAAGATAAGTCTGGAAAGAAGTATGTAGGGAGATATCTGAAGCAAGTCCCATTTGAGCTTGGCGAAGCATATATCGCAAATTCGTCCGTTACATATCTGTTTGCGCAGAAAAATAAAAAGTTTTTTGATAACGCAGTGGAGCAAATCAAAGGACTAAGGTATGCAAATAGAAAAATGGAAGATGAGATCTCCCGATTTATGCCGCAGATATTGTATGCGCTTTCTCTGGAAGATGGACGGTACTGCATTGTGCTGAAAAAGCCAGAAGATGTTTTTCTGCTCTCCGATGTAGCAGATTTCTTTGGCGGTTCCATTCCTGATCGCCATGTGGCCTGGATTGTGAGCCGGCTTTCCAATCTATGCTGTTACTTCAGTTACGCTGGAATTGCCCATAATGGGCTTACCATACAGAACTGTTTTATCACTCCGTCCAAACACGCCGTTCTTCCGCTCGGAGGCTGGTGGTATACACAAAAGCTTGGAGCAAAGATGATTGGAGTCCCGCGTGTTATTTACGATGTGATGCCGCTCAAGGCAAAGAGTGAAAAGAAATCCGATGCCATGACGGACTTGGAATCCGCAAAGCTGATTGGCCGGCAGATATCGGATTTGTCCTCTCTCCCAGAAGCATTTCGCCAGTTTCTGAATACAGGGTCGGCGCATGATGCGGTGGAGGAATTTAGTCGATGGAACAAAACACTGGATAAATCTTACGGAGAACGTAAGTTTGTCAATATGCAAGTAACAAAATCAGACATTTACAAGTAGGAGGAATGAAGTATGGGTTGTGGAAGTTGGACTCCCCACGATTGGGACAGTTATTCCAAGAGTTCTATCGCTGGAAAGAGCGCCGCTGGTATTTACACCAGCAAAATGATGAAAGCAGAATTTGATCCGAAAGATATCCCGGTCAGAGAAAGCCGGGACAGCGCAGACCATCCGAGCAGCAATGCGATTATCATTGGCCTGGATGTAACAGGTTCTATGAGCGACATTCTGGAGGGTGTAGCAAAGAAACTGAATGTGCTGGTATCTGAGATTCTGGATCGCAAGCCGGTCACTGATCCCCAGATTATGTTCAACGCCATTGGGGATGCCATGTGCGACACCACTCCGTTTCAGGCTACGCAGTTCGAGTCCGATATCCGCATTGCGGAGCAGTTGACGCAGCTCTACTTTGAGCGCGGCGGTGGTGGAAACGGGTTTGAGAGCTATCCCCTTGCCTGGTACTTTGCCGCCATGCACACGGACATTGATTGTCTGAACAAGAGAAATCAAAAGGGTTTCCTTTTCACCATGGGTGACGACTGTTATCCCACTAAGCTGACTGCGCGGGAAATCAAGCAGATCTTTGGCGACACCGTTGAGCGTGATATCCCTGTAGATGAACTTCTCAACCTGGTCAATCGCAAGTACGAGGTGTTCCATCTGGTTCTGGATCGTTACGGGGACAGCAGCCGAATTGCCAAGTGGCGGTCTTTGATGGGCGAGCGCGTTATCAAGGTCAGCGACTACACCAAGGTGCCGGAGATCATCGTGTCCATTCTGGAAACCATGGGCGGCAAGGATGTAGACGAGGTTGCCGCAAGCTGGGACGGCTCCACCTCCATTGTGGTGAAGAGCGCCCTGGACGGTCTGAAGAGTGTAACCGCCAAGAGCGATGTAGTCGAGTTCTAAAAATAAAATAAGATGAAATGCCAGAAAGGGGTATTGGTATGAATAAGCAGGTAAAGGTTGTGATTGGCGCAAACTTTGGCGACGAGGGCAAGGGATTGATGGCCGATTACTTCTGTAGCAAGTTGTCAAAGAACGGGAGTGTGTTAAACATCCGGTTCAATGGCGGCGCACAGGCCGGACATACCGTTGTGGTTCCTGCATATGGAAATCCAAAGCGTCATGTGTTCAGTCACTTTGGTGCTGGGAGTTTCGTGAGGAATACCGATACTTACCTTTCTGGCGATTTTATTTTGAACCCCATGTTGTTCTGCAAGGAGCTTGATAATCTTCGCAGAGAATGGTGGTTGCAGCCCAAGGTATATATCAACCACAACTGTAAAATTACAACTCCCTACGACATGCTGGTAAACCAAATTGTTGAGAGAGCAAGGGGCGATCAAAAGCATGGAAGCTGCGGAATCGGCATTAACGAAACGGTTCTGCGGTATCGTAACCATGGCGTTGGGTACACAATCACCCCCGGCTGTGTTGGTTCTGTAGATCTAAAGCACTCTCTTCAGATGCAGCGCGACTACTACCTCCCGAAAAGGCTAAAAGATCTTGGCGTATCATCTGTTTCTCTTGCGGATTTGAATGTTATCCTCAGTGAAAATGTGATCGACAACTGGATTCTGCAAGTCAATGAGATGATGCGGTATTGCACAGTGACGGATGATAATATCGTACACGAGTATGGTGGCATTGTGTTTGAGGGCGCACAAGGTCTGTTGCTGGATGAGTTCTATGAAGAGTTTGCTCCCCATCTCACCACTTCCCGCACTGGGTTCTCTGGTGTCAACAAAATTCTCTATAATAGCGGGCTTTCAAAATCTGCTGATTTGGAGGTTTGTTTTGTTACAAGAACTTACTTTACGCGGCACGGCGCTGGTCTTTTCCCTACAGAATGCACTTCTGAAGAGCTGTTTGGAGAAGAGCGGAGTGACGACACCAATGTGTGGAATGAGTTTCAGGGCAGCTTTCGATACGGCAGATTTGAAGAGCGTCGATTTCATGAGGCTGTCGGAAACGAACTGAAAAAGGTTTCCAAGATATACCCAAGCGCAAATCGCACATTCGCATTTACCCATGCGGATGAAACATCCAACCTGGTTCTCACCGAAAACGGAAGGAAAGAAATCTATGAGGTGATTCGCCAATTCAACCCGGACGGCTTCTATCGCTCCATTGGGAACACAAGGCAAAATGTAATCGCTACCAACCTGAAAATACACAAATAATCTCAATAAAAACCGGTGAAAAACAACCGCAAAAGAGGAAGGGAGTATCAATTTATATGCTCAAAAAGATAGACCGTAAAAACCGCTTTGTTTCCATGTTTGATCCGAAGACGGGGTTCTATGCCAGAAGCGGAGTGATCGATGAAAACGGGAAGGACACCGGCGTTGACCCGTTTATGACATCTTACCCGGAGCTGATCGATGTCGGCGTGATGGGACATTGTGTGCATGGAGCCAGCGGTCTTTGTCTCAAGTCCGGTGTCCAGTGCTACCAGAATGGCCTTAAAACGCATCATCCAAATATGACCATTGAAAATTTCAAGCGCATCGTGGATGAGTGTAAGGGTAAGACATTTCAGCTTGCGCTTGGCGGGCGCGGCGATGTCGATCAGCATGAAAACTTTGCGGAGATTCTTCAGTATTGTCGTGAGAGCAACATCGTCCCCAACTTCACCAGCTCCGGCCTTGGCTTTACAGATGAGATCGTTTCCCTGTGCAAAGAGTATTGCGGAGCGGTGGCAATTTCCTGGTATCGTCAGCCGCATACCATCCGCGCCATTCAAATGCTGCTTAATGCCGAAATCAAAACGAACATTCATTATGTTCTCGGTCAGAACTCCATTGACGAGGCTATCGAGCGGCTGAGCAACCACGATTTTCCCACCGGTATTAACGCAGTGATTTTCCTGCTCCATAAGCCAGTTGGCCTGGGCAGTGAGGAAAATGTGCTCCATGCCGACGATCCAAAGGTGCAGAAGTTCTTTGACACCATCGACCACATGGATGCGCCGTTCAAAGTTGGGTTTGACTCCTGTTCCATCCCGGCCATTCTCAATTATACGCACAACATCGATCCCAACAGCATCGACACATGCGAGGGCGGGCGATGGAGTATGTATATTACATCTGACATGAAAGCCCTCCCCTGCTCATTTGACAATCAGGATCTTCGCTGGGCTTACGATATTTCCAACGACACCATTCAAAACGCCTGGAACAGCAGCCAATTTGAGGATTTTAGAAACCACTTCCGAACCTCCTGCCCAGGATGTAAGAAGCGATCAGCCTGCATGGGCGGCTGTCCTATTCGTCCTCAGATCGTGATTTGCAGCAGTACGGAGAAGACGGTGTAACCATGAGAGATATAAAAAGAATTCGCAAATTCTGCAATCAGCTTGCGGATATATGGGAAATGTATCCTGATTTGAGGTTTTGCCAATTGCTTATTTGCTCTTCTCTGTTTCGGGATCGAGACCCATTTTATATAGAAGATGAAGAGGCAATTCAAATTATCAAAAGTAACATGAATGGAGTGACTACAAGTGAAAAATAAAACCACTTGGATTGTGGTGGGAATCGTCCTTGCCATTATCCTTTTGATCGGCGGTCTGTTCATCAGCTCCAACAACAAGGCGATCTTTTTGGAGGAACAGATCAACGCAGCCCAGGCCGATATCAATGTTGCGGAAAAGCGCCGCTATGACCTTGTGTTCAATCTGGTCGATGCCGTGCAGTCCTACCAGGATTATGAGGGTGAGACGATGGAGAGTATCGTCTCCGCCAGAAACAGCATGGAACACGGCGATGTAGAGGGCGCTCAAATGGAAATTACCGCTGTTGCGGAGGCTTATCCTGAGTTAAAGGCCAATGAAAACTACAAACAGTTGATGAATGAGCTTGCCTTGACCGAAAACCAGATTGCGCAGTATCGCAACAATTACAACGAGCAGGTTCGCTCCTATAACAAGATGGTGCGTTCTTTCCCCAACAACATTATTCTGAATATCCTGGGATATGAGGCGATTGATACGACCTATACGGACTATGATGCGCCGGTAGACGCACCGCAGGACTTGTTTGCCGATGAGAATTAAAAAGAGAGAGGTTCTTTTCAGTGTCATCATTGTTCTTGTGATGATTTTCATTGGCATTTTTGTCAGCGACGCAATCTTGCAAGGAGCAGTTTCAAAAAGCGAGTCATATCGCACCGCTACAGTTATCGAGAATACAGACCAGTTCTATTATGGGATGGACACCAATTTTGGAAATGTCCTTGTATATGGCGATGTATCATCCAATTCGTCTGTAACCTATGATGAAATTGGCGGCGGATTTATCTACATTGAAAAGAACAAAGAGGAATACACCAGGCACACCAGAACCGTTACCAAAACGGATAGCAACGGAAAGAAACGCACCGAGACTGAGGTTTATTACACATGGGATCATGTTTGGAGTGATCGCCGGCATGTAGAGGAAATCACATTCCATGGGCGCACATTCCCATATGAGTCAATCGAACTTCCTGCCGAGCGCCTTAATCTTGATTCTGTCGGGGTAGATAACCGCATGAATTATATTTATGTGGGTTCCGATGATCGCTACTATTACAATGTCGTTCCGATGCCGATGACAGGTACGATTTACACATCTCTGCAAAACGGTACGATCAACGATTCGTCTGCCCTGTTTCGTGATATGACCCCAGAGCAGGTGATTGCCCATATGGAACAGAACGAAACTATTTATACCGTAGTCTTCTGGGTGATATGGGTGCTACTCACATGTGGAGCTGTATGCGCTTTCTTGTACCTGGAAAACAAATGGCTTGATTAAGGAGTAGTATTTTGAAGTATAGAAAGGACTTTGTAACTAACAGCAGTTCCAGCAGTTTTTTGATTACAAACCATTCTGATAAGACAATGACTGCAAGGGATGTCGTTTTATCTTTGGTCTCTAAGATTCTGGATGACGCAGAAGACCGATTTATTCTGGAGCCTGGAGAGTCTATTCGATATGAATGTGGCGACGGGGATAACGACGGTGCTTTTGAAAACTTTATCCATAACGGGTTTAGCGGATGGGGATTATCAGATAGATACGGAAATGGGGATGTCTCTATTGATTTCCTGGAAAGTCATCATTAAAGAGGTGAGAAGATGAAAATTCGTAGCGATTTTGTGACGAACAGTAGCTCCAGTAGCTTTATTTGCTGCTTTGCCCGCATCGCAGATCCTATCAAGGCGCAGGCCATTCTTGAAAAGCACAAAGACCGTATTGAGGTTTATACATCGGAAGAGATTCTGGAGAATATCAAGAACGACCGATGGGGCAGATGGTTAGAGGCGGACTGGGCAGGTGTCGATGTTACTCCGAAAGAGGATTACATCAAGGAACACGCTGGTGATCAGTTCGTCGTGTCGGAGGATCGGCAGGATATCGATGAGGACGAGGACGGCTACCCGGACTACGATGTTGACTACTCTTATTTTAACACCGCTGCAATTGACGATATCACTGAGGAAAATGGTTTTGCGGAAATCGATTGCCAGTGGGGAGCCGGCAGAGACGGCTAAGGAGGGTACATGAAAGTAAGACAAGATTTTGTAACCAATAGTTCTTCCAGCAGTTTTATCCTTGCGTTTGAGAGCAAAGAAGACGGCGCAGAGCAGATTTCCGCCATGGCAAGGCGATACGGTAGTGACTATGTAACGCAGCTTCTAAATGATTTCATGGAGGCAACGCCGATCCAGAAAGAAATGTTTGAAAGTGCGGTCATGGATGAAGTTCGTGGTGACGCAGAATTTCTTACGGATTGCGGCGAGGGAGGTTGGTGGTCTTCTGATAAGCCCACATTTGAAAAGAAGTGGAGAGAAGAGCATCCGGACAGCGAGTATATTGACTACTTCGACTCCCCAGAGCGAGCGGCGGAGGTAGAGCGCCATACAAAAGAACTTCTCTCAAAAATCAAAGAGGATATTGGCGATAAGGAATACCTGGTAGAGCTGGAGTATGAAGATCATACAGATGTCGGCTCTGAGCTTGAGCATCACATTCTCCCTGAGCAAGAATTTACAGTGAGAAGATTTAATCACCATTGAGGAAAAATCTTATGCTGAAGATTTACAACTCTTATTATATGTATCAACTCGACCATGGAGAGTGGAGCAGGTTTGGATATACGGGTTGGTTTTGCAAAGAGGAAACTGAAGTAGTTGACTCAAAAACGATTTTGGAAAACGTGGACTTTGAACAGGCGTTTGAACACTTTGAGAAAAACCCAGATCACAATATAGCGCCCTGCCGCACATTTATCTTGCGCCGTCCGTATCTGCATTTCTTTGTAGAGTGGTTATATGAGCCTATAAATCTATTCAAAAAAGACTTCTCTTCTATTTCTATTATTGAGGTCAATGAAGAAAAGAAGAACGTCACCCTTGAATGGATTATGGAACATCTTTCCGCTGACAAGGCAATCCAATTTCTAAAAGAGCGGGGCATGGCAGTATGCCCGATTAAGCAGTAAAAGAGGTGTCATATGAAATTCAGAAAAGATTTTGTGACCAATTCCAGCAGCTCCAGTTTTGTTTGCGATATTTGCGGCAATGTCGAGAGCGGATGGGATATGTCGCTACAAGAGGCAGAGATGGTCGAGTGCGTAAACGGCCATACCATTTGCCAGGATGAGATGCTGAGCGCACCCAGAGAAGTAATGCTTCGTTTGATCCAGGAGGAAATGCAGCAATCCTGGTCTCGCTTTAATGGTATGACCGATACGGAGCTGAACGAGAAGACCGATGAGGAACTGGAAGAGATGATGCTGGAGCGCGATGATGGGTATTATAGCATCCCGGAAGAGTGCTGCCCCATCTGCCAGTTTATCGAGTATTCCAACAAAGATCTGGCAAAGTATCTGGAAAGAGAATATAAAGTCTCTCGTGATGAAGTTTTCGATAAGGTAAAACAGCTCAACAAGAGACGCAAGAAACTTTATGACAGCGAGTATGTGACCGAGGTATGTTCCAGATTCCATCTGAACCCCGCCGAAATCGTCGCCGGCCTGAAAGATCGGTTCGGCACATACAGCCGATTTTATGATTTTATCCATAAGGGGTGAGCCATGAAAGTAAGAACTGATTTTGTGACCAATAGTAGCAGTAGCTCATTTATCTGTCTTCGATTGCCCACTGGAGCTGTAGAGGCGATCCTTGAGCAAAACGATCTTTCTTCTGAAAAGATTCTGCAACGTATGGACGATGGAGATTATGACGATATCGAGTTGAGAGACAGATATCTTGAGGCTGTGCTTGGGGAGTGCGGACTTGACTATGTTGGATGGACGCTTGATGAAAATGACTTGACTGAGCACAATCTTGCAGAATTGCGTGAAATGCTGTCCAAAGAGATTAAGTCCGTCTACAAAATGGATGTGTCGCCTAACAATCTAATCTTTGATTTTGGAGAGATTTATCGATGAAAATTAGAAGCGACTTTGTTACAAACAGTAGTAGCTCAAGTTTCGTAATTGCGTATAAAACAAATCCAGATATCCCATCTGATGTCGCAGAGAAATATCCTGAGATTAAGTATTTTTACGATATCGTTGAAACACTTCTGCTTTCTGACGCTGGGTATGAAACGACGACCGGGGAGCGATGCACTACAAAAGAGGAACTGGACTCCTGTATTTTGGATTACGAATCCTGCGGCGAAATTGATACCATTGAAAAGATTATCTCTGAGGGATGGTTTTCAAAAGAGCTGTATGACGAGTGCATAAATCTGATCGAAGACGGATATACGATTCTGTTCAAGGATATAGGCTATGACGATGAAGCGCTCCATTCCATGTTAAAGGAGATTGGAGATAAAGGTATCGGTGTCAAAATCCTTGACAGCGATTAAATTAGGAAATAGTTAATCTATTTGAGGTGATGCAATGTATAACGCTTTTGTGACCAGGATTAAAAACCTGCGTAAGCACTCCAATGCAGATCGTCTGCTCTGCGGCGAGTGTTTTGGTAATACGGTAATCGTTGGGCTTGATACGCAGCCTGACGAGCTGGGGGTCTACTTCCCCGTTGACGGCCAACTTGGTGTTGAGTTCGCCCAGAAGAACGACCTTCTGCGCAGAAAAGATGAGAACGGGAACCCCGCTGGTGGCTATCTCGATCCAGAGAAGAGGAATATCAAGGCACTGAAGCTTCGCGGCGAGAAGAGCGACGGCCTGTTCATGCCTCTGTCTTCCCTTGCGGATTTCACGGATATCTCTCAGCTCAAAGAGGGCGACACTATTACGCAGCTCAACGGCGTTACGATCTGTGAAAAGTATATCCCAGTTCGTAAAAAAGGAAATTCTGTTGGTGCCGGCAATCGCACCAGAAAGCGCAAAGATCCCATCTCTCCCCTGTTCATGGAACATGCGGACACGGAGCAGCTTCCTTATAACCTCAGCGCTTTCCACCAGGGGGATCTTGTTGAGATCACGCTGAAGATGCACGGTACATCCCAGCGAACCGGCTACCTCCCCGTGCTGTCTGGTTATAAAAAGTCCTTTATGGACAAGCTGCTGCGCCGGCCTGGGAAACCGATCTATGACTGGGGATATGTCACTGGAACCCGCCGCGTTGTTCTCGATACCTTTGACGGCGGATTTTATGGGAGCAACGCATTTAGGGAGCAACACGCCAAGGTGTTCGAGGGCAAGCTCCACAAGGGAGAAACCGTTTACTATGAGGTAGTCGGATTTACTGACGACGGTACGCCAATCATGGCCTCCTGTGATAACAAGAAGGTCGGAGATAAGGAGTTTGTGAAGCAGTACGGCAAGCAAACTGTATTCAGTTATGGTTGTAGCCCAGATGGTGTAGACGCTCCGAAGTCTGCTCTATATGTATACCGTATGACTATGACCAATGAGGATGGCGATGTTGTGGAATATCCACCGTTCTTCATGCGCTATCGGTGTGAACAGATGGGTGTGAACTGCGTCCCGCTCCTGTGGTCTGGGTTTGTGCCTGAGTCTGATAGCCCCGGTGAGTGGGTAAAAACCGTAGCCGAGTGCTACTACGATGGTGCTGATCCCATCGGCAAGTCCCATGTGCGCGAGGGCGTTGTCTGTCGCATCGTGAACCGCCCAAAGTTCACCGCTTACAAGCACAAGAACTTTGCGTTCAAGGTGCTGGAGGGCATTATCAAAGAGGTGGCCTCTGCTCCTGATATGGAAGAGTCCCAGGAAGTAGCGGATGCCGCATGACAAACAAGGAAATGATCGAACCCTGGCGGCAATATGGTGTCCGTCTTGAGAAAGAAGACACCGTAGACGGGGTAACACACCTTTATATCTCTGTCCCAAAGATGTCGGATTTTTTCGATGATAACGGAAATGAGTTATCCGGCGCTCTGCTTGCCAAGCGTGTAAAACGGAGTATTTCAGATCCAATTGTCCTGCGAAGCAGAACCAGAAATGAGCGCTGGACAAAGAACATGTCCTACAACATCGATTACAAACCGGACAAAAAGAACGAGCAGAGGTCAAACCATATCCCAAAAACAGGCGACGATGATCTGTCTGATATTTTTGATATCTTCTTTGGATATGGGAACAAAAATCCATTCACTTAATGAAAGGAGTGTTTGAGATAGAAGAGCGAAGCCATGATGAAAAAATCATGCGCCGGCTTTCAGAACATTTAGACGCTGTAAAGGAAAAGCACCCGGAATGGGTCGGCATTTTCCTGCAAGGGTCGCAAAATTATAAGCTCGACTACGAGGGGAGCGATGTAGATTCAAAGCTCATCGTCCTCCCCTCTTTCGAGGATTTTGTATTGAACCGAAAGCCGTATAGTTACACGCACATCATGGAAAATGATGAGCATGTGGATGTGAAAGACATCCGCCTGATGTTTGATTGCTTCAGAAAACAGAACATCAATTTTGTTGAGATTCTTTTCACGAAATACAGAATTCTTAATCCGAAGTATGCGTCTCTTTTTCAGCCGGTCTTGGACTCCCGCGAGTTGATCGGGAGATACAACGACTTTGCATCTCTGAATTGTATGGTTGGCACCGCAATGGAGAAGCAAAAGGCGCTCTGCCACCCATATCCTGCAACAATAGATAAGATTGAACGGTTCGGGTACGACCCAAAGCAATTGCACCATATTTTAAGGCTTGACGAATTCATGACAAGGTGGCTTGCAGGTGAGGCATATGAAGATTGCCTGCTCTCCAAGAAAGCAGATTATCTCAAACAAATTAAATTTGGGTGCCTGAGTAAAGATGACGCTGTTAATATGGCGGAAGTCTACACATCAAAGATGAAAGAGACAAAGGCAAAATATATGGAAGAGCATACGCCAACCGTTAATCGAGCCGTTGACTATGTATTAAACCAGACGCTGATTGATCTGTTTAAGTACAATTTCAAAAGCGAGATCGGCTGTGCTGCTTGAGTATATGGAGGGACAATATGAAACCGATGTTTATGATGATGGTCGGGCTTCCTTACAGCGGGAAGTCCTGCTATGCGGAAAAGCTGAAAGAAGAGTTTAATGCTGTGGTTCATTCCAGCGACGCAATCCGCGAAGAGATCCTTGGGGATGTCCAGGATCAGAATAATAATGGTAAGGTGTTTGATGTGCTTCACCGCCGTGTGATCGAGGATTTGAGCAACGGCAGAAATGTCATTTACGACGCAACGAATATCAACTATAAGCGCCGTATGGACACCATTCAGCGGCTGAGCAAAGTCCCGTGCGAAAAAGTGTGCGAATTCATGGCAACTCCTTTTGCCGATTGCGTGGAGCGCAGCAAGCATCGGGATCGCGTTGTCCCCTATGAAGTCCTGGAGCGGATGTATAAGTCCATTTGGATTCCCCAGTATTATGAGGGATGGGACAAGATTCATGTGATTTACCCGGATGGTTTTAAGACGCTGGATGTGAAAGAGCTTTTCTGGGGTGAAAACGGCTTGGCCTGGCTGGATCAGGATAATCCCCATCATGATCTGACGGTTGGCGCTCACTGCATCGCTACATATGCGAACATTCACAACGGTTCCCCTGAGCTGTATGAGGCAGCAATGCTGCATGATATCGGCAAGGCTTTTACTAAGGCATTCAAAAACAGCAAGGGTGAAGATACTGACATCGCTCATTACTATGAGCACCATCATGTCTCCGCATATGATAGCCTCTTTTACACCCAGCCAGCTCTCGATGTCCTCTATGTCGCTGGGGTGATTCAGTGGCATATGCGCCCCTTTGAATTGGAGCGTGTTCCCCACGCCGAAAAAGCTGCCGCAAAGTTTAAGAGACTGATTGGCGACAAAATGTACGCGGATGTCATGGCTCTTCACGAGGCGGACATCAAGGCAAAGATGGCACCTGCGGAGGAAACGAAATGAAGTGCTCCATATGCGGCAAAGAAGTCCTAAAGGTAAACCCATGTCCATACAACAAGGAGTACGGCTTTGTGTGCGAGAGTTGTTGTGAGAAGTGTTTTCAAACAGAGCCGTTCCCCTGTTGGGAGTATATCGAAAGAATGGGAGACCGTTATAGAGAGGGAATGTTTTTACACGATTGAAAGGAGTGTTTTTATCAAGTTAGTCAGAAAACTTTTATCATCTTGTGTAATAGCCGCCCTGCTGGTTTTTCCAGCACAGGCCGCAACTTCTGAAGAGATCCAACAGCAGATTGACAGCGCTATTGAAAAGCAGAACATGGCGCATCAGATTGCAGAGTATGTAAGGAGCTTCGGAGAAAGTGAAGACAACCCGGCAATTCTTTTTGCCCAGGAGAAATGGTGGGAACAGCAGCGCATTCTCACAAATCTCTACCAACAGTATGACCAGGCCGTTCAAGATGAAAATAACAAGGGGAAATATATCGGCACATTCCGTATCTCCCATTATTGCCCGTGCTCGACCTGTAATGGAGGATATTCTGGAACCGCATCCGGCGCTCCCCTTACCCCATGGGTATCAATAGCCGTTGATCCGTCTGTCATTCCTCTCGGCAGTACAGTCTACATAGACGGGTATGGAGAATTTAAGGCGCATGATATAGGCAGCGCAATTAAGGGGAACAGAATTGATGTATGTGTTGGGAGTCATTCAGAAGCGTACCGCCTCGGTGTCGTATATCGTGATGTGTATGTGAAGTAGGTGTTGATATGAACAACTGCTTTTTACTTCTGCTTATGATTTTTCTCCATATTGTGGACGATTACTATTTACAAGGGATTCTCGCCTCAATGAAGCAAAAGGAGTGGTGGCATAAAACCGCTCCAGAAAAAATGTATCGGTACGATTATATCGTAGCCCTAATTATGCACGGATTTAGTTGGGCATTTATGATTATGCTACCAATCGCCATCAGTATGGAATTTCAATGTCCTATCGGATTTATTTTTGCTTTCTTGGTGAATTTTATCGTCCATGCGCTGGTAGATAATATGAAAGCAAATGAAAGGAGGATAAATCTGATATGCGACCAGTCGATCCATATTGCGCAAATCATTTTAACATTCTTGGCATTTACATGAAGAGCAAAAAAGAAAGGAGCTAATACCAATCCTGGTAAACCAGGTTCTCAGAAGATTGATAAGTCTGAGGTAAAATTGTTTGTTACTGCGTGAAAGCCTTATGGCAAGTAATATGGGAGGATTAAACAGTTGACCGCATCCAGTTTGGTTTGTGGTCGGTATGAAGCACATTGCAAGTGTCAGCTTCGGCAAGGATTCTCTTGCCATGCTGCTCCGTCTCATAGAAGAGAATTGGCCGTTAGATTATGTTATATTTTATAACACTGGAATGGAGTTTGACTGCATCTACAACATTAGAGATAAGGTCAAGCCAATTTTGCAGGAAAGAGGGATTTCTTATGTCGAGTTAAACCCGAAGCGTCCATTTTTATACTCTATGCTTGAGAAAAAAGTGTGCAGCAAGCAAAAGGGCGTTCACTTGGGATATGGTTGGTGTGGAGGCTTGTGCCGCTGGGGAACATCCGAAAAATTACAGTCTATCAGAGAATTCAAAAGAAGCCTGAATGATATGGTAATCGATTATGTAGGTATTGCAGCGGATGAGCAAGGCAGATTTGAAAAGGCGAGTCAGGATGGTAAAGTTATGCCGTTGGTACAGTGGGGCATGAGAGAATCAGACTGCCTAAAATATTGTCATGACCATGGATTTTACTGGGTTGAAAAAGTGTCAAACGCCGGCGTAGAGTACATGGATCTCTATGATATCCTGGATCGTATTTCGTGTTGGTGCTGCTGTAACAAAAACCTAAAAGAATTGAGAAATATCTATCGGTATTTGCCGCAGTATTGGCGCAAGTTATGCGATCTGCAAAGCAAAATCGAACGCCCATTCAAAGGGTATTACAAAGGTCAGGCCAAAGGCATCTTTGAGCTTGAAGAAAGATTTTCAAAAGAAATTAGTTAATCTAATTTAAGGAGGAATCATTACGAACTACAAAACTGCCTTATTCTGCGAGTTCGATAAGTACGCCGCAGAAAGCTATTGCGCAGTCCATGGCATCGATCCGTCACTGAATATTGGTGATATCACAAAGGCAGATGAGAAATCTGTCCCTGATTTTAATACGATGTTTGGCGGAAGCCCTTGCCAGGACTTCTCAATCGCGGGCAAACAGGGGGGGGGCTGCATGGACATGTAAAAGTTGCGGCCATACATACAATCCCTTAGAAGCCCATTACACTATGCGGGACAAATGCCCCAAATGTGGATCAACAGAGATTGAAAAGACGAGATCCTCTCTCTTGGTAGAGTGGCTCAGGTTTTTGAGAGAAAAGAAACCGAGATTTGCAATTTACGAGAATGTTAAAAATATTGTAGGCGCTCGTTTTAAGGCTACTTTTGACCTCTTTGTAAAGGAGCTGGAAGACTACGGCTACAATGTATATTGGCAAGTGTTGAATGCAAAAAATTATGGTATCCCTCAAAACCGTGAGCGCGTCTACTGCGTTATCATTCGTAAAGACCTTGACAATGGAAAATTCAACTTCCCCTCCCCTATTCCTCTAAAACACTCCCTTAGCGATATGCTGGAGCAGAATGTTGATGAGAAATATTATCTCAGTGATGAGAAAGTTGCCGGTATGATCGCCCCCCCCCGCTGCGTGAAATCAGCAGAACCGTCCGAACAAGCGGACGAAGTTCAACCGACAGACACACATGGGATCTGCTGCCAGCAGATTGGTGCGAAGCTGGGTCAAAAAGGGACATCGTTTGAAGGATATAGCGATGTCGCCATGACTTTGCTTGCGCGTGATTATAAGGGGTTCGGAAACCAGCAAATGACGGGGGTTATAGAAGTTGATTGATAAGATATTGCAAGTTGGCAATTGGACAAAAGGCTCAAAGATAGATAATCCGCAGCGTGGCCGCGTGTACGACCCAAGCGGTATATCTCCCGCCTTGACCTGTATGGGGGGGGTAATTTGGAGCCACACATTATAATTTACGATGATTACAATAGGAGGATCAAGTCGGATCAGACTTGTATAGGGACTGTTATGCCAAATTTCAAAAATGACGCTCCAGGTAATGGGACGAAACTAATTGAGACATACGATAATATTACAATGCTTGGCGGGTTACAAAGGCACCAAACCCCGCGTTCCGATGGTATTTGCCCATGCGTAAACAGCGCCGCTGGAATGGGCGGCGGGCAAACACCAATCGCAATCCGCCCTGGGTTTCGTGTGCGAAAGCTGACCCCAAAGGAGTGTTGGCGGCTTATGGGATTTGAAGACCATGATTTTGAAAGTGCCAAATCCAGAATGAACGAAAATCTTTATAACGGGAAAGACCGTTCTTCTTCCCAGCTCTACAAACAGGCCGGCAACAGCATCGTGGTAGATGTGCTGCTCCACATTATGGAAAACCTGTACGATGCGATGCCGTATCTTTTCGATGATATGGTTGTCGGTTCTTTCTTCTCAGGTATCGGCGCATTTGAAAAAGCTCTTACGAAACTGGACACGCACAAAAGCGCTGAGCCTCCCTCGCCCATCGGGGAGGAACCTGATCTCCAGCAGATTGGCTATATCAACGACTATAACGGTGATTCCAACAGAGTTTACAATGGTGACGGAATTTCTCGTACCATCAAGGCTGACGCTGGTGGGGGGGGGTGCAAAAACAGGATGGTACAAAGTAGTACAGAAGTGAGATGCGAAACATTATGTATCAATTCAAAGGTAAATGGCAAGCAGCCGTCATTATCGAATAGAATTTATGATACATCTGGTGTTGCCGCTGCTGTGACAACTTCTGATTACTTTATGCCAAGATATCAAATAAAAGGATGAGCAAAGTGGCAGGTGATACAATCCACCCCGATACTTGTCCTGAGCGGTTTATCGGGATAATTGATCCGCAGGGGAGAAAAGCAAAGGCAAATAAAATTTCATTTGTCTGTCCAACGCTTCGCGCACAAATACACGGAAATCCCCCTTGTGCGGTCTATGAGGTGAGAGAACAAGTTGGAGAACATTGTAAGAATCAAGCAGGCAACGAAAAAAGGTTTTATTGAATGTGTTGTGGGGGGGGGCTGTGGATCTGTCCTATCCAAACAGTAAAACCAGACGAGGCAGAGTCCAGGACGGCGGAAGAATTTGCCCCACAATTACAGCTCAAACAACTGGGATTTGTGTGATAGAAAAATCCCCAAACCCAGAAAAACCTCTTGACATTTTAGGAAAACCTGTTATACTGTAATAGGAATTAGTTAAGCAATTCTGACACATAGCCAGAATTTTAAGTCCATCCAAAGGAATTAGTTAATCAATCTAAAAAGGAGTAAAAGTTATGACTAAAATGGATCTGATCCGAAATCTGGCCGAGGATTTTAACTTTGGAGAGCTGCACATTGCCCCTGTAGAGGCGGTGAAGACGGTTCCCTGCACCCTGATTCCGATGCCGACTCAGGTTATCTTCAATCCTCCTGCCACCATTGTGTACTGGGAGGACGGCGATAAGACAGTCGTGCGCTGCGACAACGATGTGTTCTCCGAGGAATTCGGCTACGCTATGGCCTGCATGAGAAAGGCTTATGGTTCCCGTGCGAACTTCAAGGCGCAGTTCAAGAACGCATTCCGCCCTCAGCAGAAGCCGAAGAAGCAGAAGAAGGCCAAGGAGGTTGATCAGCAAGAGCCTGCTGCCGCTCTCCCCTCCCCCGCTCACAATGTTATTGGGCTTGACAAGATGATCAAGCAGCTCGCCGGTGACGACAGCATGGGTGTCCGCGTGGGCTATCGGGTAAAAGAGAACGAGTAATTTCGTATGTGTAGAGTGTGGCTGTGTGTTTCAAAATCCAAAAAACTATGTTGAGACACACGGCCTTGACACTCCGCCCTATGAGCATTTCACTGGATGTCCCGTGTGCGGTGGGAACTATGTTCCATATAAACAGTGTGACTACTGCGGGAATCCCATATTGGATGGCTATGTGGTAATAAAATCCGGTGAAGTGTATTGCGAGAATTGTTACAAACAAAAGAATATCGAAGATTTATGGGAGTGATAAGCCCTGGTAAATGAGGATCTAAAACAGAGATATCTTTCCATTTGTAGGGAGAATATTTCACGAGATGGCATTGAGGATTTGCTGGCCTGGATCGAAACCACAGACTTTTACTATGCCCCGGCCAGCACCAGATTCCATGGCAATCATGAGGGCGGTCTTCTGGAACATTCGCTGAATGTTTACGATGCCTTAAAGGATTTAGTTAAGCAATTTCCTGAGATTGCGGTATCAGAAGAAACCATTGCAATTTCAGCCCTATTTCATGATTTGTGCAAGGCAAATTATTATGCGGTAGGCACCAAAAATGTCAAGGATGAGGCAACTGGTCAATGGCATAAAGAGCCGTTTTATAAGGCAGAAGACCAATTCCCTGTTGGACATGGCGAGAAGTCCGTTATTATCCTTCTTCGTCACATGAAGTTGACAGACGAAGAGATTTATGCAATCCGTTGGCATATGTCCGGGTTTGACAGCGCTGTAAAAGGCGGGGATTTTGGTTGCAGCAAGGCTTATGATGTTTGCCCGTTTGCCGTTCTGCTTCACCTTGCGGATATGGAAGCAACCTATTTGATGGAGGAACGAAGTGTCTGAAAACAATGCGACAATGAACTTGAACCGAAAGCTCTTTGAGCTTCGCAAGTATGTAGATGTGGTGAAGAAGAGCAAGAAAGGCTACGGTTATACCTATGCGTCTATCGTAGAAATTCTTGCCAAGCTGAAAGCCGGCATGGATAAGTATGGCTTGCTGCTTGAGGAAGAGTGCGTCCACGGCTCGCAGAAGATCGTGATTGACCACTATGAAAAGCAAAAGGCGACGAAAAACGGCGATGTGATCCAAGAGGTCGTCCATGAGTTCGTCGTGTCCCAGGATATCATTTTTACCTGGATCGATGTGGACAGTGGGGAGTCGAGGCGGGTTCCCTGGACATGCTGCGGAGAGCAGGCAGATCCGTCCCAGGCGCAGGGCGGCGGTTTTACCTATGCTCAGCGTCAATTCCTGACTCAGTATTTCCAGATCGCTACCCCTGAGGATGACCCAGACTATTACCGCAGCCAAAAGGAAGAGGCAGAGGTCGAGGCAAATATGGCAGTGACAAAGCAGATTGTCACCAAAATCGATGCCCACGTCCATAGCTATTTGGACGCAAATGATAACTCTGAAGCCGCCCGCAAGACGCTTACGGAGCTGGTAAAGAAGCATGTGCGCAATGGCAATAAGCCGACTGCCGACTACATGAATTATCTGACCGACCCGCAGGTTGCGGCGCGTCTCTACGAAGAGCTGCAACAGCAATGCCCAATTAAGGATGGAGGTAGTAAGTAATGGGGTTTCATACAGGTGCTTATGCGACCGTGTGGGAGATTACGGAGACTGGCAGCAAGTTCTCCAAAATCCGTATCTCCACCAGCCGCAAGGATAAGGAATCGGATGAGTATGTCACCGATTTCAACGGCTTTGTCTCCATGGTTGGCGACGCAAACAAAAACATCAATCTGATCTCCGATGCGCTGGAGGGTGGTGGCCGCTGCCGCATCAAGATCGGTTCCTGTGATGTGTCGAACCGCTATGATAAAGAGGCTGGCCGCGAGTATACCAATTTCGCCATGTTCGACTTCGAGATGGCCGATGGCTCCAAGGACAGCGGCAAGTCAGCTGGAAAGCCTGCTAAGAAAAAGCAGCAGAAGGGCAAGCCGGCCTCTCCCCTGGCGGATGAAGAGTCGGACGATGACGACGAGAATTTGCCGTTCTAATTGAATCAATCGGCGGTGATGCTCTATTCGATATGATTTAACGATATCAGATATGGTATGGAGCTATTCTCGCCTTACTTCATTCGAGGAATGCCCGTACAGATGGTTCCTTAGCTATCTGTATCGGGACGAGTACGGTAGGCCGCTGAAAAAGAAAAGTGGGTTTTTTGCAGAGTTTGGTAGTTACATACACCTGATTATGCAAATGTACTTAGATGGTGTATTGAAGAAGAACGAGCTTTCGACCTTCTATGTAGCCCACTTTTCTTCCAATGTAAGATCAAAAGCTCCAAACCAAAAAATATACCACAATTATTTTGAGCAGGGTTTTCGTTATCTTGATAATCTGTCGTTCCCCCAAAGAACGGTTCTTGGCGTAGAGCAAAACGTGAACTTCTCCTTTGCCGGGAAACCATGGGCTGGGTTTATAGATTTGGTCAGTGAGGACAATGGGAAACTGATTATCACCGATCATAAGTCAAGGCTGCTAAAGCCCCGCTCACACCGCTCTTCTCCTACGAAATCAGATCTGGAACTGGACAGTTATTTACGGCAGTTATATGTCTACTCCGCATCTATCAAAGATCTGTACGGCAGATATCCAGACGCACTTGAATTTAATTGTTTTCGTTCTCAAACAATGATTCAAGAGCCATTTCGTATGGACAGAATGCGTGAAATTGAATTGTGGTCAAAAGAAGAAATTGAAAAAATCACAGTGAATGATGACTGGTCAGCAAATCCAGATTATTGGCGGTGCCATTATCTATGCGATGTATGCGCAGACTGTGAATACAAACAGATGTCCTGAAGAGAGGGGTGACGGGAGCTGCAAATTGATCGAGATACAATCCTCGAAGCAAAAGAAAAGCTTGGAGACGATAACGCTAAAATTATCGTTCAGGAGTTAGGAATTCAGGATTTTGACGAACAGAATTTGAGGTGCTGCTGCCCCTTCCATCAGGAAGACCACGCCTCTTTTATATATAACAGAAAAACATTTTCTTTCCATTGTTTCGGCGCTTGCGCCAGAAACTATGACATCCTTGACGTGTTTATTTACAAGGGGATGACCTACCTTCAGGCTTGTCAAAAGCTGTTCGATCTCGCTGGGATCAAGTACAGCTTTGGCGAGCTTGGAGTAAAAACAAAACACCAGTATAGATATCCAAAAGAAGTACCGCTTGGCGATAAAAGCAGGGTGTATGAGTATTTTAAGCGCCGCTGTATCAGCCCACAAACTCTTGACTATGCGGATGTTCGCCAGGACGAAGAGGGCAACATCGTCTGGAACTACTACGACTCCAACGATGTCTTGACCATGGTGAAATACCGCCCATCCAGAAAGGTACATAAAGGGGAGAACAAGTGCTGGTGCCAGAAAAACGCAGATACCAGCAACTTGCTTTTCAATATGAACCGCATCAATGTGACAGCACCCCTTTTAATCTGCGAGGGGGAGCCAGATTGTCTATCCGCAATTGAGTCGGGCTTCACCAACGCTGTTTCCGTCCCGCTCGGCAGCGGAAACTTCCACTGGATCGAAGAGTGCTGGGACTGGCTTGAACAGTTTGACAGCATTATCGTGTGTACGGACAACGATGAAGCCGGACAAAAAATGCAGAAAGAGGTCGTATACCGCCTCGGCAGTTGGCGCACCAAGGTTGCCGAAGTGCCACCGATTTATGAGGCGGAGAACGGCAAAAAGTACAGCGTCAACGATCTGAACGAAGCTCTCTATTATCTTGGCAAGGAAAAGGTTCTTGAGATCATCTTGAACGCCAAGGATAGTCCTGTCCCTGGTGTGATTGACTTCTCCGACATCCAGGATGTGGACTTAGACCAGATCGACGGTATCACAACCGGCATCCGTCCCCTTGACCGATATCTGATGAAGCTATTCCAGGGGACGCTCAATATCATCACCGGCATCAACGGAGCTGGCAAAAGCTCGTTTATCAATCAAATCATTTGCCAATCGCTGGAGCAGGATAAAAATGTATTCCTCTTCTCTGGTGAGCTGCCAAACTTCCAGACAAAAAACTGGCTCAACTCTGTGCTTGCAGGCCAGCGACACATCGAAGAGCGACACTGGCAGGACGCGACCTACTATAAGGTTTCTCCAGAGGCAAAACGGGAAATTGATGAGTTTGAGAATGGCCGTTTGTATATCTACGAGGACGGACGATCCAACCGTATGACGGATCTGCTGAAGACTATGGAGGATTCCGTCAGAAAGTACGGGACAAAGCTGTTGATTCTCGACAACCTAACCGCTATCAATTTGGAGTGCAGCGACGACAACAAATATAATAAGCAGTCTGAATTGATTATGAATCTGATTGCATTTGCAGTCAAATTCAATGTCATTGTTCTGCTGGTCGTGCATCCACACAAAATTGATACCATGCGCCGGTTAAACAAGATGGATGTGCAGGGCATCTCCGCCATTATCGACCTGGCGCACCGCATCATTAGCCTATACCGCGTCTCTGATAAGGATAAGCAGGGAGAACCAAAGCTAAATGGTTCTGGTTGGCGTGTAAAGCCAATCAAAGAAGATGTTCTGATCGACATTCTGAAAGACAGAATGCTTGGTTATGAGGGGCGCAGCGTTGGTGTCTATTACGATCAGCCCTCCAGACGCTTCTTTACATCGGAAGAAGACCTGGATCGCCGCTACTCCTGGGATAAACACCCTTATGTTGGCGGTCTCCCCTATCCTCCAGAGCAATTGAATGATGAAGAGGATGAGGTGTTTGGCACGGTAGACGGACATTAGTAGGGAGGCGAGTCTTCTGAGTAAAAACTATACTGCTTATCATGTTCACTCTGAGCTGTCTTTGCTGGACAGCGCAACAAAATTCCAGGACTACATTGATCGTGCCGTCCAGCTCGGCCAAACCGCAATTGCGTTTACAGAGCATGGCAATATCTATCAGTGGGTTGCAAAAAAGATGGCTTGCGATAAGGCTGGTCTAAAGTATATCCATGGTGTGGAGTGTTATTTGACAGAAGATCTGTTTTTACCACCTGATCCAAAGGAAGTACAAAAACAGGTCATGGAAGAAATGGCGAAAAGAGATAAAGAAATGGAGTCGCTGTCCAAGAGGTTGCTTGACGAGATGAGCAAGTCAAACTACAAAGAAGAGCCAGACCCTAATTCTTTTATTGAAGATGAGTCAGAAATTGAGCCTGATGACTTTGCAAAATTGCGATTTGATGAGTTGATGGAGGCTGGCAGACATAAAGTTCGTGACAACTACCACACAATTCTAATCGCAAAGAATTACGACGGGATTCTTGAAATCAATAATTTGGTGAGCCTGTCAAACCGTGACGACCATTTTTATTACAAGCCAAGAATTACTTTTGAAGAGTTCCTTGGCATCTCAAACAATGTAATTAAAATTAGCGCCTGCCTCGCCTCCCCGCTCAATAAAATGAGTGTTCGTCATCCTATGTATGAAAAGTTACTGAAGCATTACGACTATTTGGAAGTGCAGGCTCATAATTTTGGGGAGCAGATTTCATACAATTGCCACCTCGCAGAGATGTCGAAAAAATACGGTATTCCTTTGATTGCCGGAACAGACACCCATAGCATCGATGCGTATAAGGCAGAGTGCAGAAGTATCATGCAGCTCGCAAAGCACATCGAGTTTGCGGACGAGGACAGTTTTGATTTAACCTACAAGACTTACGATGAACTGGTTGAGATGTTCCGAATTCAGGGCGCATTACCAGAGCAAGTATTTCTTGAAGCGATAGAAAACACAAACCGTATGGCCGACTCTGTTGAGCCATTTGAACTGGATATCAGCTTCAAGTACCCGAAGCTATACGGGAATGCCGCAGAAGATAAGGCCGTATTTGAAGATACCATTCGCAAAAACTTCCAGTCAAAAATTGATGAGGGTGCAATCACCCCAGAGCAAATCCAGAATTTCAAGGACGCTATCAAAGAAGAGTGCCGCGTTTTTGACAAGATCGATATGTCTGGATTTATGTTATTCATGTCTGAACTTGTTACCTGGTGCAAGTCAAACGGTATTCCTATTGGCTTCAATCGTGGCTCTTGCGGCGGCTCTCGTGTAGCCTATGTCACAAATACTACGGACTTAAATCCTGAAACCTGGCATACGGTTTTCAGCCGTTTTTGTAACGAAGACCGTAAAGAAATCGGCGATATCGATATTGACGTGTCCCCATCTGACCGCGACAAAGTGTATGAGTACATCATCAATCGGTTTGGTCAGGAAAAAACCGCATTTATCCTGGCGATTGGCACGATCAAATCGAAAGGCTGTATCGATGAGATTTGCCGTGCGTTGGGTGTAAAGTGGAACAAGGAGCACCAGAGAGATGAAAGAGGATTTCGTAAGGCACTGGAGCTTCTAAAGGATAATAGCGTTACACTTCGTTTTGGCAACCATCCTGACGGGTGTGAGCTTTATCACTTTGATGAAAGAGGAACACTAATTATCGCAAAGCAATTTGAGAATATTCCAAGGATTGAACTGGTCAAACAGTTCACCAAAGAGTATTCAAAGTTGAAAGAAGAAAACGAAAAAATCTTTCAGAAAAACCCATGGGTTGGTAAAGTAAACACTGAAATCAAGGATTTGTTTGAGCTTGATGAGGAAAAGGCAAGGAGCCAATATCCAGAAGTATTTTACTATTACGATGGGTTACTGGATGTCGCAATTTCCCAGTCGATGCACCCAGCAGGTATCGTGGCAAGCCCCATTACGCTGCGGGATCACTACGGGACATTTCTGTCTGAGGGAAAAGAGATCCTACAGATTGATATGGAGTGCGTTCATGAAGCCGGCCTGGTGAAATATGATATTCTCGGTCTGAAAAATATCGAGATCATCAAAGACACCTATGCACTCATCGGGAAACCTTACCCAAAGTCTCACGAAATCAACTGGAATGATGATGCTGTTTGGAATGACATGCTGCGCTCCCCTATCGGTATTTTCCAGTTTGAGTCGGCATTTGCATTTGACAGTCTGAGAAAGTTTAAGACGCACAGCATTTACGATATGTCTCTGGTAACAGCCTGCATCAGACCGTCTGGCGCTTCTTATCGGGACGAACTGCTCCAGAGAAAGCCGCACCATAACCCGTCCCCTATCATTGATGACCTTTTGAAAGATAACCTTGGCTATCTGATTTACCAGGAGGACACAATTAAGTTCCTTCAGCAAATCTGTGGGCTTTCCGGCAGCGAAGCTGATAATGTGCGCCGCGCCATTGGCCGCAAGCAAAAGGACAGACTGGAAGCCGCTCTGCCTGATATTTTGGAGGGATACTGCTCCAAATCATCCCAGCCAAGGAACATCGCTGAGGAAGAGGCGAAGGAGTTCTTACAGATCATCGAGGACAGCGCATCTTACCAGTTTGGATATAACCATTCCATTGGCTATTGCATGATTGGATATTTGTGTGCGTATCTGCGCTACTACTATCCGGCAGAGTTCATTACCGCATATCTGAACAACGCCAATAACGAAGACGATATCAAAAACGGCAGCGCACTTGCTGAGCTATACGGGATTCAAATTGTTCCCCCTCGATACGGCATTTCAAAAGATAGATATGTGTATGATAAAGACCGTCATGTGATCGCAAAAGGTATCAACTCAATTAAGTATATGAATAGCACTGTTGCGAACGAGCTGTACGACCTCGCAAAACGCAGTGATCCGAAAACCTTTATGTCGCTTCTTACCCTAATGAACAATGAGACATCTATTGATACCAGGCAGAGGGATATCCTGATCAAAATTGATTTCTTTGTTGACTTCGGGAATGTAACGGAACTATCCAGAATTGCATCCGTATTCGCATTCTTCAAAAATGGCACTGCAAAAAAGGTGCAAAAGGATAAGATCAGCGGGCAGATGCTTGATGTTGTATCGAAATATGCGACAGACAAAAATAAAAACGGCACAGAGGCAAAGTCGTTTACCATCACGGATATGGCCGGCCTACTGGATGAATGTGAGGATGTGATTAAATCACTTCATCTACCAGACCTGGATTTGAAATGCAAAATACAGAACCAAATCGAGCTTATGGGATATATCGATCTGACGACAAACAAAAAAGAGGATCGACGAAAACTTTTGATAACAGATGTGTTCCCATTATCCAGCAAAAAGGACAACACGATTTGGGGTTATGCGGTACAGACCAGATCGGTTGGGAGCGGGAAAGCGTCCAGACTCACCATCAGGTCTTCCGTGTACGCAAAAGCGCCGATCAAACGATTCGACATAATCTACGCAAAGGAATTAGAAAAGAATAGGAGTGGTTATTGGTATTTGCTCGATTATGATTTGATCGCATAAAGCAAGAAAGGATATAACGGAAATGACACATAAACATAATTTTATCTTTAAGGCCGTATCGGTTCTTTGCATGGCTTTGGTGATTGTTCTTCTCTCATCTTTTGTTTACCCAGTTGCCAATGAAGTATCAGCAAAGGAAACAACTCCTGCTACGGTGATTATTCCGCCTCCATATTTGGCGAGCGCTCCGGCAGTTACAGAGGAAGCCGAAACCCAGCCTGAAGAAAGTGTAGATGTGAGCGCTCCCGTCATTCCATATACAGAGGAAGACCTGGATTTGCTCGCAAGACTAATTACCGCAGAAATGGGAGCAAGCTGGGTATCGGATGAAATGCAGCTCTATGTTGGCAGTGTTGTTCTCAATAGAATGCAGCACCCACTCTTCCCCGATACTTTATACGATGTGATCTATGCAAAAGGCCAGTATTCTCCAACATGGACTGGCGCAATCAATAACACGCCAGACGAAAGAACCATCGAAAACGCACGTCAGCTCTTGGAGCAGGGCAGCGTTCTCCCTGAAAATGTTGTGTTCCAGGCAAACTTCCCACAAGGAGATGGAGTGTATTACGAATACTACGATGAAGTGCTTGGAACCACAACTTATTTCTGCTATCTAAGCAATTAGTTAATCTATTTTATGGAGGTTATGCGATGAAAGTAATTAAGCCGAGTTTTGAGATTATCACGCCGATTGATTCAGAACAAATTCTGAAGACGATTGAGGCGGTGGGAAGAACCTGCTACAAGAGCGAAGACAAGATTACAGATACATCCTGTGAATCTTTTGTCAGAGGCATCATCAAAAGAGGGCATGAGGCTGTTATCGAGCATTACAACATCACCGTCCGTCTGATCAATGACCGTGGTGTTTCTCATGAAGAAGTTCGTCACCGTATCGCAAGCTACGCACAGGAGAGCACAAGATACTGCAACTATTCCAAGGACAAGTTTGGAAATGAAGTAACCTATATCGATCTCAAGGGCGGCATGGAGCTTGATCCCAAGATGAAAAATCTCGACGCTGAGACCACTGCCGCTATTTATAATGAGTGGCTTATGGGCTGCGCCGATGCGGAACGCCATTACAACCGCATGATTGAGTTGGGTGCGTCTCCCCAGATTGCAAGATCAGTTCTGAACAACTCAACCAAAACCGAGATCTGTATTACCATGAATATGCGTGAATGGCGGCACTTCTTCAAACTCAGAACGCCAATTGCGGCTCATCCCCAGATGCGAGAGATTGCTATGATGCTGCTCCAGGAGTTCAAGAATAAAATTCCTGTGATTTTTGACGACATTGAATGCGAGGTAGCCTGAATGAAAGTAGTTTGTATTTCTGGTAAGGCACAGCATGGTAAAGACACGACTGCCGGCATGATGAAGACTGCTCTGGAGGACATGGGGTACTCTGTTTTGATTGCCCATTATGGAGACCTTGTAAAATATGTATGCAAAACCTTCTTCAACTGGAACGGTGAAAAGGACGATTACGGAAGAAGCCTGCTCCAAAAAGTAGGCACAGATATCATTCGCACCCAACATCCGAATTACTGGGTTGATTTCATTAAGGATATGCTTACCATGTTCCATTCTGAATGGGATTTTGTACTGATTCCAGACAGCAGATTTCCAAACGAAATTGACTCGCTGAAGCAGGCCGGGCTTGATGTAATCCACATCAGAATTAGACGGGAAAATTTTGAAAGTCCGTTGACTGCGGAGCAGCAGAACCATCCATCTGAGACTGCTCTTGACAATGTTATCCCAGATTTTCTAATCGTGAACGACGGCACATTAGATGATCTTTACAATAAGGTTTGCGGCCTGATCGCAAATAGATACGGAGTGTGCGCATGAAGAAACTGACCATATTGGTTGATATGGACGATGTTTTGGAAAACCTTGTGGAGTGCTGGGTAAACGAGCTAAACAAAAAGTGCGGTTCGTCCCTGCGGGAAGAAGATATTACCGATTGGAGAATTGCAAAATTCTTCCCGCAACTCACTAAGGATGACCTCTTCTCTCCGCTGAATACAACCGAGTTTTGGGAGAAAATCTCCCCCATGCAGAACGCCCAGGATGTCCTAAAGAAATTGATTGATGATGGACACACTATCCGCATTGTCACAGCATCTCATTATGCTACGGTTCCTGCAAAAATCAAGCGGTTGCTTGAAATGTATCCTTACCTAAAATGGGAGGATGTCATTGTCGCAAGTGATAAGAGCCTTATTTTCGGTGACATTATGATTGATGACGGCACACACAATCTTGAAGTTACAAGTTGTGGTCTGGCTGTTCTCTTTGATCGTCCACACAATAGAAGCTATAACGATGAGGCAGCTGGGATGGTAAGAGTAGAAACCTGGGACGAAATTTATGAGGTTGTCTCTGAATTTGCGGATATGCTTTCTGATGAAGATGAGATTGACCAAGTTCTGAAAGGAGTAGATGTAGAAAGCGCATGATTGTAGTGTATTCAACTGGTTGCCCTAAATGCGGGGTCTTAGAACGTAAGCTCAACGAGAAAAGTATCTCATATGAGATGTGTACAGATGTAGATAAAATGCTTGGCCTTGGTATTACATCAGTTCCTGTGCTTGATGTTGACGGGAAAATGATGGACTTTCAAGAGGCAGTAAAATGGGTCAATGAACAGGGGGAGTGATGGGATATGGATATTACGCTAAAGCTGTCTAAGGACTTTGAGCGTTGCTTGGAAGACCTTAAAAAGAAATATGGTGAGGATTTTGAATATATCAATGGTGTTCATCCGAGCCAGCTGGACTTCTCTGAGTTTATTGACAATTTCGTAGACAAGGATACATTGGCGGATGCCTCTATTGATCCCAATGCAAATGCAAACCATAAAGATATCCGAAGCTTTATGACAGAAAAAGCTAAGAGTGAGGATAAGCTTTTCGCACTGAACAAGATTTTTATGACCATCAAAAAGCAGTGGGGTTTGCGCACCGCAAAGCAGTGGTTGGAGCAGGAGTTCAGTAAAGGCTTCTATCTCAACGATAGTACGACAGCCAGCTATTTCCCATACTGCTGGGCAAATGATTTGACACGGCTTGCAACAGAGGGGCTTTTCTTCCTGGATCATTATAACCACCAGGCTCCAAAGCATCTCACCACATATTTTGATGACGTAATCGAGTTCGTATCCTTCCTTTCCAACCGTCAGTCTGGCGCAGTTGGCTTGCCCAATGTGCTGATCTGGGCGTGGTACTTTTGGAAGAAAGATGTTGACGGTGGATACTATATGAAGAATCCATCCTATTATGCCAGACAGCAGTTCCAAAAGTTTATCTACCGGCTGAATCAGCCATTCCTCAGAATCGATCAGAGTGCATTTACAAATGTCTCTATCTTTGACCGCCCTTATCTGGAATCTCTGTTTGGTGGTGTGGAGTTCCCCGATGGGCAGCTTGCAATTGACCATATTGAAGACTTCATTGAGTTCCAGAAGGTCTTTATGGAGGTTGTAAGCGAAATTCGAGAGGAAAACATGTTCACCTATCCGGTGCTCACCTACTCGCTTTACTATAAGGACTGGAAGTTCCAGGATGAAGAGTTTGCTCGTTGGTGCAGCAATCACAACATCAAGTGGAGCGATTCCAACTTCTTTGTCAGCGATAATATTGGTATCCTATCAAACTGCTGCCGGCTGCTCAGCGACACCAAGAAGCTGGATGCGTTTATTAACTCTATCGGCGGTACAGCCCTCAGTGTTGGTTCGTGTCGCGTCAGCACCATTAACCTTGTCCGCATTGCGTATGAGAGCAAGATGAATAAGAAGAAGTACATCAGCATTCTTCGAGATCGTGTTCTGCTTGATTGTAAGGCTCTGTATTCCATGCGGCATGTCATCCAGAGAAACATCGAGAAGGGGCTTCTCCCTAACTATCAGGATGGTGCCGTTGAGCTGGATAAGCAATTCTGTACAATTGGCGGTATCGGCATGTATGAGGTCATGGATCTCTTCGGCCTGATTAACGAAGATGAAATGGGGAATAAGTCCTACTCAGATGAGGCGGTAGAGTTTGCAACTGAAATCCTTGATACCATCAATGATGTCAAAGACAATTTTGAGTGCGATTTCACATTCAATTTGGAAATGATTCCTGCGGAGAATTGCGCTGGTGTCATTTGTACGGCAGACAACCTTCTCTTTGAGCAGAACAAGTATTTTATCTACTCTAACCAGTGGATTCCTCTCATGGAGAAATGCACGATTCAGGAGAAGTGCCGACTTGGTTCTCTATTTGATGCCAAGTGCGGTGGTGGCTGCATTGCGCATATTGATATTGAAAGCCGTTTCCCAAATGAAGAGGCTGCGTGGGATATGCTCAACTATGTAGCAAGCCAGGGCGTGATTTACTTTGCATTCACGACAAAGATCTCTGTGTGTGAAGACAAACACGCTTTTATGGGAACAAAGACATGCCCGCATTGCGGAAAGCCAATCGCTGATACATATGCTCGTGTAGTGGGATTCTATACCCCCGTTAGCAGCTACCAAAATATCCGTAAGCAGGAGTTCAATAAGAGAAAATGGTATGACGTTCTTACAAAAAGTGAGGTCATGTAATGCGGGTAAAGGGAATCATTGAAGAGGACTTTACAAACTTCAAACTCCCGTCTATGTTCATCAACACCTGCTTTTGTGATTTCAAATGCTGTACAGAATCTAACCTGGGTATTGAGGTGTGCCAAAACGCACCTCTTGCCCAGGCAGATACAAAAGAGATCCCAGACACAGTAATTTACCAGCACTTCTCAACAAACCCGATTACAAAAGCAGTTGTGATTGGCGGGATGGAACCTATGCTCCAAATTGACGAGGTTGAGTCTCTTATTCGCCTGTTTCGTGCATCTGGAGATAAATCCCCATTTGTAATCTATACGGGATATTATCCAGATGAAGTACAAGCTGAGCTTGAGCGTCTTCGGAAATATAAATTCATTATTGTGAAGTTTGGCCGTTTTATTCCAGATAGGCAGCATCGTTATGACAATGTGTTGGGAATAGAGCTTTCTTCTGATAATCAGTACGCAGAGCAGATATCGTAGGTAGGTGCCATATGAGAATTACAGTGAATCCAGACAAAGAGTATGCAAATGAAGTAAGAGCAAAATTGAAAGCAAACGATGGGTATTGCCCCTGTCAGCTTGTAAAAAGTCCAGATACGAAATGTATGTGTAAAGAGTTTCTTGCAATGGAGGAAGGAACATGCCATTGCGGTTTATATATCAAAATCAAGGAGGCAGATGATAACACATGAATCGAGTAGCGAAATTTAGCAAGGTATCATTTGACCAGTTCTATAATGATTATTGTGGCACATTTTTTGATGATTGCGATAAGCCGTCTAAAGAGTCTGTAAGAGAGATTTATGACCAGATCAAGATTCCTACACGGGCTACAAAAGGATCTGCTGGATATGACTTCTTTGCCCCGTTTGATATGAGCCTGACTCCAGGTGTGGAGATGAAGGTTCCTACTGGCATTCGCGTTGAAATTGACAACGGCTGGTGGCTGGCCTGTATGCCAAAGAGCGGCCTTGGATTTAAGTACCGCCTCCAGCTCAACAACACAGTTGGCGTAATTGATTCCGACTATTTCCATTCTGATAACGAGGGACACATTTTTGCCAAAGTAATCAACGACAGCCGGCAGAATAAAAAGCTATTCGTCAAAACTGGCAGCAGCTTTGTGCAGGGCATTCTTCTCCCCTATGGGATTTCGTATGACGATGAGGCAGATGGAGTGCGCAACGGTGGATTTGGATCGACCAGTATTCCAGACATTGTTGAGTTTGGCGCTAAAAACTAAATAAGAATTATGGAGGTGTCTACATATGGACGCAAGCAAAACCTACTCCCCTGATGAGTATTTCCAATTTATCAAGGACAGAAAGCATAGTGTTACCGATGAAGACCTGACGGCAATTTACGATAATTGTCTGGAACTTTTGAACAAGTACCGAATCACAGGGCAAACAAAAGGAATGCGGAAACTGATTTTCCATCTTGAGTGCATTGAAAAGGAGCGGGAATTGATTGCGCTCGGTGTAGACACTTTCATTTATCGTGACGATATTGAAGAGTATATCGACAATGTGGCAAAAGATGTTGTGAAAATCATTGAGCTTGAAAACTATGAGCGCGAGATCCCAGACGAGATTGTTTCCGTCGTAGAGGCGGTTAAGGATAAGTTTGATAAGCTCTATGTCCTCTTCACTGACTACACTGGCCGCGTAGAACGGCAGGTAGAAAAAGAACGCCGAAGCACAGATCCGATCCTATTTGGCACATTCCAAAATGAGGCAAGCAGAACTGTTGTTGATCGCTTCTACTTCCTTGGGGATTGGGAAGATGAATACTGCGATCTTACCCTTGACAAACTGGTTGGCGATTTCAAGGCGCACAGTGGGAGAAATATCACACACACCATTAAAACCCCTGAGGACATTGCGGAGCTGAAAGCGCAGCTCAACGGAATTGTAGAGAATCAGAGCGGAGAATTTAGAATCGCATCTGTTGAGAAGAAGAGCTTCTTTGACAAAATCAGAAGCATTTTTAGCGGTAAACGCAAATGAAAACCAACGTCGATTTAACTGCGTCCCGTACATTCAGCACCCAGCGAAGAGAAATATCCCTTACCAAAGTAATGATGGAATTTGGAAAGCATTTTCTTTGGGATTATGAGCATATGAAAATGGTTCAGTCTGACTATGATTTGTCCAATTACAAGGATTTTCTTATCCTATGTGGAAATGCGTCTGAGCGTCAAACACAAAGATTTAACCATGCGCTTGATACCGGGGATATATGCGAGTGCTGCGGGGCAAGACTCACTGAAAAGCCGTGGGCAAGGCACTATTGTCTGTGCTCTCGTTGTGCTGAAGAGCTTGATTATGGCTGCCAGAAAACATGGCGATATAAAGAAGATAGTCTTTGGCAATCAGCTGATTTTCTGACCAGAGAAATGAACCGAAGGAGCTAAAATTTGGAGTTAGATAAGGTTTATAATATTGATTGTCTTGTCGGCATGAATTGTATCGATGATGAGTCAATAGATATGATTCTGTGTGATTTACCATATGGTATCACTAAAAACAAGTGGGATTCGATTATTGACCCCGTTCAATTATGGAAGCAATATGAACGGATTATAAAGCCAAGTGGCGCAATCCTTTTGTTCGGGCAAGACAAGTTTACAGCAAAAATGATGTTGTCAAATCCAAAACTACATAGATACAACATTATTTGGGATAAGGTTATGAAAAGCGGGTTTCTAAATGCGAAAAGAATGCCGCTGAGAGAGCACGAGGACATTATGGTGTTCTATAAATCACAGCCTATCTACCATCCACAAATGCACAAAGGCTCTCCTAATCATAGTAAGGGTAAGGCTGTTGGAGAAGCAATTGAGGATATCAGTTCCAACAGAATATACGGCTCTTATAAAGTTGTGGAGAACAAGAGCGATATGAAATATCCTACATCTATTTGGAGATTTCCAAAGCCTCATCCTTCAGTAGCAATTAGTTCAACGGAAAAGCCGATAGATCTATTGCGATATGCCATTCGCACCTATACGAATGTGGGGGGGGTAGTTCTGGATAATTGCTGTGGATCTGGTTCTACACTAATTGCCGCAAAGTTAGAAAACAGGCATTATATTGGGATGGACAACGGTATATGTGATAATAAAAAGAGTAAATATTACGGTATGCCGTGGGCTGATGTGTCCTTAAAAAGATTGGAGGAAGTCGCATGAACGAATACTGTTACGATGGCGCTTGTGGCGGGATAATCACTGAGCGCTGGCGTGGTGATATGCAAGATTTAAGCTGCAATCGTGGGTATGGAATGATGTGCGAAGGTGGTACATACGCAGAGGAATTGTGTAAGGACTGCCCCATGAATCAAGTGTTTCTTGCCAAGGATAATGATTTTCATTTTTAATCGATAGGAGTGCAACAAAATGTTCAAAGTAATCGTGGCCGGCGGCAGAGACTTTAATAACTATAAAGGGCTTTCTGACAGCCTGGATTACCTCCTAAAGAATATAAATGATGATATCCAGATCGTGTGTGGCATGGCTCGTGGCGCAGATAGGCTTGGAGAACGATACGCAAAAGAGCATGGATATCAGGTCATCTACTTCCCCGCCGATTGGGATCTCGATGGGAAGTCCGCAGGATTCAAACGGAATGTAAAAATGGCAGAATACGCAGACGCTCTGGTTGCTTTCTGGGACGGCGAATCCAAAGGGACAAAACACATGATTGAAATAGCAAAAGAAAAAGGACTTGATATCCGCATAAAGCGCTACCACATTAGGAGACAAGAATGAACCGATACATAAGTGATTTACATTTCGGCCATGCAAATATTCTGAAATTTGACAACAGGCCGTTTAGGAATACAGAAGAGATGGAAACAGCTCTTATTGAAAATTGGAATAGCACGGTTTCCGCTGGAGATATCACCTACATTTTGGGGGACTTCTGCTGGGGTAAAGAGCCGGATTGGAGACGAATTGTACCATTGTTAAACGGAAACAAGGTGCTGATCCGGGGAAACCATGATTTGAAAGAAATGTCTTCTTCGTTAAAAAAGATGTTCCAAGATGTTAAGGAATATAAGGAGATTACCGATGGTGGCCGGCATGTTATTATGTGCCACTACCCCATGCTGCTCTACAAATCCTCTTACAACCCAGACTGTTATATGCTTTGCGGCCATGTCCATACAACACGGGAAAATGATTTCCTTAATAAATGGAGGGCGGAGCTGAAGAATAACAGGTCGCTTAATTCGCATAGTTGCGGGAACATCATCAATGTAGGCTGTATGCTCCCCTATATGGGATATACGCCAAGAACATTGGACGAAATTATCAAAGCAAATAGTTAATCAATTTATGAGGTGGCAATGAATACAGAGGTCATGTTTTCTTCTAAGAAGATGGACTGGGCAACGCCGCAGGACTTTTATGACAAGCTGGATTCAGAGTTCCACTTCACCCTCGACCCTTGTGCAGACGAGTCCAACCAAAAATGCGACAAGTATTTTACGGAGCAGGAAAATGGACTTGAACAATGCTGGGGGGGGGCAGACCGTATTTTGCAATCCGCCATACGGTAGAGCGATTAAAGACTGGGTGAAGAAAAGCTCTGAAGAAGCTAAGAAGCCAAATACAACGGTTGTAATGCTGATCCCGGCACGTACAGATACCAGTTATTTTCACGACTACATTTATAGAAAGCCAAATGTGGAAATTCGCTTTATTCGTGGCAGATTAAAGTTTGGCGACGGCAAAAATTCTGCACCATTTCCAAGTATGGTGGTTATCTTTCGTTAGGTGGTGATTATATGGCGACCAAGAAAACTATGGACGTATGGTTTTGTGATAAGTGCGGCAAGGGATATGCCAGCGAATACGCAGCAAACATTTGTTGTAAGCAATACCATTGTAGCGTCTGTGGCGTTGAAACCCCTCGGTACATTACCAAGTGTGACTCATGTAGGGATAAAGAGCTTTTTGAAAAGGCGCAGAAAATGACCTTGGAAGAGTACGAAGAAAAGTTTCCAGGAAATATGCTTTACTGGAACGACGAGTTCTATTCAGATCTTGGCGATCTACTGGATGCAAGCGAGTTTGGCGGATTTGATGTCCCAGATTATGTATTTGGAACTTATCGTGACTATCTTCGCCTCGATCCAGAAACACATATTGCAGAGCTTATAGACGAGTTTGATTGCGACGGTGTGTATTTTGATAACGCTGGGGTGAGAGAGTTTGTAGAGTTCGCAAATGCCTGGAACAAGAAATATGAGGAATATTGTTTTAGGCCAGATACATCAATCGTTGTCTTTGTCCCAGAAGTGTGCAGAAAGAGAGACCAGAATGATTAAGACAGTAGTTGGCGATTTGCTGGACGCTACAGAAGATATTATTGTTCAGCAAGTAAATTGTAGGAGTGTAATGGGATCTGGTGTTGCAAAGGCAATCTACACACGCTGGCCTGAGGTTAAGACAGAATACCACAAATTCTGCCGGCGTTCTACTTCCCCATATGATTTGCTTGGAAAGGTGCAGCTGATCGATGTGGAGCCTGGGAAAGCAGTTGCCAATGTCTTCGGCCAACTCAACTATGGGCGAACTGCCGGGAAGGTCTATACAGATTATGTGGCTCTCACAAAGGCATTCGATCAGCTGAGGACGGCGTTTCACGATAAGTCATTGGCTTTCCCATACAATTTCGGGTGCGGTCTTGCAAATGGCAGCTGGAGCGTGGTCTACAAAATGATTTGCACATATTTTAACGACATGGATGTGACGATCTACAAACTGCCAATCTCAGAGGAAGGAGAAATTGCAGCATGACGCTATATTTCAAGGGAAGCAATGGGAATATGCGGGAGATTGCTCAGATTAGCGATAGCTTATCGACGGAAGAAGCCCGCACTGAAGCGCTACAACATATCAAGAAATTTTGCGACGATCACCATTTTCATATTTATTATGTCCGAATGTGGAATGCAGAAGTGAATGGGAAAAAGATGACGGCTTTTGATGTTGGCAGTCATACAGAGTTCTTTTATACAGACTCTATTGTGTTTGATTCTGAGGCGGTGGAAGAATGATTATTATGCCACACATCGACGGATGCACCATTGTTACAGAGAACGGGTTCTGCTCCGTAATGGGACATCCGTATGATATTATCGATGGGCTTTTTATTAAAAGAACGAAGATCGATGATATTACAACTGTCATTGCCCCATCCGTAAAAGAAGTGTCAGTTTTAGAGGGGAATATTTATGCGGGGTATTATATCGATCTGCTTAAAAGAATCGGGGTTAAGGTCAATATCATCCCGCAAAAGAATCCAGAGAAAGTTTTCAAAGAGGTGAAATGATGGACAGACTGGTGGCAATTGGTGATATCCATGGCTGCGTACATACGCTGAAAGATTTGCTCAACAGAGTGTCGTATTCCAGCCAGACAGACACGCTTGTCTTCATCGGAGACTATATTGATCGTGGGTATTTCAGCTATGAGGTTGTGGATATGCTGATTAAACTTCAGCATCAAGTCGGCAAGGATAAGGTTGTGTGCCTCAGAGGAAACCATGAGCAGATGGCGATTGACGCATATAGGCATGGTAATTATCCGCTCTGGTATCGAAACGGCGGGCGCTCAACTGAATACAGTTTTGAGAAAAACGGCCAGGATCTTGCTAACGCAGTTTCATGGTTTGAGACATTGCCACTTGTTTACGACACCCCAGAGATTATTTTCTGTCATGCCGGATTGTCCTATCCCCTACTGCAAGATAACAGCCAGGAAGATCTTCTGTGGGGACGCGATTGGATTCAAACAGATACAGAAGAACGAGAAAAGCAAGTTGTATTTGGACACACACCAAGGACTGACAGAAGAGCCTACACAGTCCCAACAGGAGACATATGTATTGATGCTGGGTGTGTATACAATGGCCGCCTATGTGCGCTCGTCATCCAAGACAACGGACAAAGCGCCTGTGTGTATGTGAATAAGAATTTGGAAGATGATTTGTAAGGAGTTAGTTAATTGATTTGAGGTGATTCATATAGCATTCAAAATCTTAGTCTTTTATAAAACTGATGATGCGCTGGAGCAATATATCAACCGATTTCGTGCTATGTCCCAATCCTGTATGCAAAGAAAAGCTATGAACGAGCAATTTTATGATTGTGGCGAAGTTCATATTCAATGTGTTCGTGGTGTATCAGAAAGATGTAGAGGGTATAAAGCAGATTTTATTGCTGTTCAAGAAGAGCTTACATGGCGCAATGATTGGGAGGATATCAGAGATTGTATTCTGTATCCTGCATTAGCAGGAAGCCCAATCCCCATTCAAATTTTTGATGGGATTTCTGAAGATAAAGGTTAATTGTGACACTCCTTAACTGGTAGGTATAGTAGGAGGAATTACATGAACGCAACAAGACAATTTACTGGGGTTCAACCCAGTGAAAAGATAGCAGTAAATACGAGCGATCTTCAGGCCATGCTTGGGTGTGGCCGAAGATCCGCTGTACAAATTGGGGAACTTGCAGAAGCCCGTATTCAGTTTGGGAAGCGCGTCTTCTGGAATGTGAAGAAGGTGAAAGAGTATGTCGATGCAATCTCAAATTGATGACTCCATTCTCCCATGTCCAGTCTGTGGTAAAACCCCATCCGTGTCTCTCAAAGGAATTGCCGGACACGGATGTTGGGCTACCCTAAGGTGCAAACCATTTCTTGGGCGGGCGCACCTTAAAGTAATTGAGGGAAAAGCCCATCCAGAAAGAGCACTTAGATGCGCGATTGACACATGGAATAAAGCTGTTATAGAGGACGATGAATATGTTGATTAAAGGTCATATAGAGGCTCGGCCATGGAAACCACAAGACCTCCTTGACGATTTGCAGAAAATGATTGATGAAGAGTCGGGCACTTATCTCAATAACCACCGTACCACACTCTGTACTGCCAGAGATTACTTAAAAGAATACTTCAATGCCTATCTTCCAGAGCAGAAAAATGCCATAGACAATGGCCTGCCGCTTCATTACTACCCAGTTTACCGCAAAGCTTTACGAGATCTAAAGGATGGTATCGAAAAAGTTGGAGACGGTTTCAAAATGTACAGCATGAATAACTGGAAAGGTATGATAGCTGTCATCGATATGGTTTTAGCAGATCCAGAAAAACTCATGTACTCTGCAAGTTTAGAAGGGTACGAAATTCCAGAGCCATACATAACCAAGTTCAGAGCTTGGCAAAGAAAGCAAAAAGAAAAATTGGAGGCTGAAAGGAATGCCAAAGATTCTGATCAAGCTTAGAAAGAAATGGTGTTTTGGCTTATGTGACCGTTGTGTATGGAAATATAACGGAGGGTGCAGCGAATGGAGGAAATAGACTACAAACGCTCTATCGAATTACTTAATAGAGATGTAGATGCCTGCTTAGAAATTATCGAGAGATGGAAAAAGAACTCCGCATATCTGGTTTCCATCGGAGTCATGCCGCCAGATCAGTGGGGCGTTCCATTGGTAGAAAAACTGGTTCCGTATGAGCGATATGATGTAGTCTACCACTGCAATCCAGCAACAGGAGATAAAATCCTAAACCGCTATATTCTGAAGAACGGTTTTGAACTATACAGCATTGGTTTCTCGTGTAAATCAAGAAACGCTTCTGTTCTACACTCTTATGCGATAGCAAACGGTGTCAAAGACGCAAAAGAAAGGTTCAAACGCATTTATGGTGATTACATGAAAATCCATAGTGTACAACAGTGTGGCGAAGAAATTAAACGCGATGTATTGAATGAGTATTGGAAACATCCAACCAGCATTTTATAAAAAGACGAGATTATAGGAGGACGTATGGACACATATCTCACAATCATGGTTACTGTGCTTGTTGCAACACAGGTAATTCGTATTGCACAAAATACGATCCAGCTTCACCGTCAGAACAAACTTATCAAGAAAGAAATTGCTCACCTTGGCGATGTGACGCAAGAGGATTTTGACAATCAGCGAAAAGCCTATAAGCTTGCAATCGAGTATTTTGAAAGGGCAAATATCACTCAAGGACAAAACGGGTTAAATCTATTTGGGAATACGGAGAAAGCTCAATGATAAAACAAGACTATAAATCAGGACGTGTTCAAGTAGAAGGGCGGACATTTGAAATAGAGTTTTGGACTGAAACACATTTTGGTTTGCCGTATGCAAGTGTGTCAGAAATCAAAACCAAAGAAGTAAGAGCGCATCTGTTTTCTAAGAGAACCAAAGCAAAAGAAATAAAATGCGGAATTAACTATGGGTGGATGTCATCTAACCGTTTAGACTGGGCAATGAGGCAAATAGCTGAACACCTTCAGAGAGAAAAGGACGAGCTGGAAGAGCTGAGGCAAATTGATAAATTCTGCGGCCTAAGTAAAGGAGAATAATATTATGAATCCGTGTAAAGATTGGTGCTTCGCTCGATTCGGCAAGGAGTATACGCAAGAATGTGATAAGCACTGTGATTATGCAAGACTTCATATTGAGCTTAAACAACTTCGTGCAAACCTGGATCGGGTAAAAGCGGATAGGAATGCAGCGGTTGAACAGTTACATGGTTATTGCCCGGCTTGTAAGAACTACACGCCAAACCATAATGAAGGGGCGTGTGCAGAGTGTAAGCATGAATATTTCCAGTATCAGAACGTTGATGCAAGGGATAACTGGAAATGGCGCAGCATTAAGGAGGACTGACATGAAGCGGCTGACAGGAAAATATGAGAACGGGACTGCTTATTATAACATCGTGCCAGGCGAAAGCACGATTGACCGCCTCGCCGCCATCGAGGATATCCTGGGGGATGAGTACGACCTTGACCGCCTCCGCGAACTGGCCCAGGCTGACAGGGAGGGTAGGGTAGAGATTATAGAACCAGATGTATACGAATGTATCAAAGTAGTAAGAAAAGCACAGGCCGCACTACGGAGGGAGCAGGATGAATAGCAACTGTTACAACACATCCTGCCCCTTTCGGGAGAACGACACCAGCAATCCTACATACTGTGCCTGTTATGCCTGTCCAAACAGGGAAAGACAGGACTATATCGTTATTACAACAGATCACACAGCGCCACTGGAGGTACAGGAATGAAGGAGTACATCGAGAGGGAGGCAGTTGAAGAAATGCTCGAAAGCGCCCAAACAATTTCTGATGGAGAATACTGTGGATATTGCACAGAAGATATAAATTTGAGTAGCATCCCCGCCGCCGACGTTGCTCCTGTACGACACGGAAAATGGATTCGGCTCCAACATAGTGGAACGATTGTATGCGGAAATTGTGGAAGAAACATCCGCAAGAATCATGGAAATGATTATGCAGATTTTGAACCGTATTGTCCATCGTGCGGATCTCTCATGGACACAAAGGAGGAAAATAACCTTGGCACAGCTTTATAAAATGACATTGTATGTATGTGATCTGGAAGAAAACCTTTCCTTGGAGGAAATCAAGAGACTTATCAAAGATGATGCTCTTGATGGCATTTCTACCAGTTGCGTTACCCACTTTGCCAATGAAAAAGTCGGTGCTCATGTATACTGGGATGACGATATCGACATCAACTATACAAACTCCACAACAGAGCAGTGGGAAAAATATTTTGACGATGGTGAGCAGCGTATTTTGTGTAACAATGGCAAGGGAGTATGCCCTAACTGCCACCGGCTCGATAGCATAGATCCGCTTGCACGATACTGTAGATATTGTGGTGCAAAATTGGCTCAGGAGGACGGCCATGAAGTTCATTAACAAAGAAGGAAAGGTATTTGATACCATCAATGAAGCCGTTGGATATGTATGCCAGCAGCAAGAAGAGTGCGGAGATTGGTGCCCTCTATATTGTAAAAAGCCTATCCCTGGGTGCAGAGAGTTTTATCTTGGGAATCCAGTAGAAACTGCCTCACTAATCGGGTGTAAGGTTGCAGATGATGAATACACATTTACCGTCAAGCTTTGTGACAATGAAATTGATGACGATAACGAGCGGTTCTCTTCTCAGTGCCTTAAACAAATGGCAGAAATGTTCGTTGGGAAGTATGGTTGTATTGGGGAAACCAGAATCGCAAAAATTGTTTCAACTGAGATTGTTACAGATGAAAATAAGTGGGCAACATTCTATGAGCGTCATCGGTGGATAAAAGCAACTGCTACTATTCCAAGAATCAACGAAACAGAGAAGCTAATTGAACAGATTGAGCGTGGAGAAAAGCAGAAAATCAATGTTGCGTGTTCTGTTAATACAAAAATTTGTTCCATTTGTGGGGACACAAGCGGGAACTGCTACCATAAGCCTGGAGAATATTATAGTGGTAAATTGTGTTATATGACACTAAATAATCCGCAAGAAGTTTATGAGTGGGCTTTTGTAGAACCCACAAAAACAGTAGAAAAGGAGTCCGGCATGGATAATCATATTGATGGCACCGCCGAAATGATGCGCCCTCGCATTTGTGAAGTGCTGGGGGTTGAGGTTGGGGAACGATTTGAACTTAAAAGCACCGGAATCGTTTTGCTGGTGAATGACGATGGGAAAATCCACATTTCGTTATCGCACGGAGAGCACAAGGAAACCGACCTAAATGTGAATTATCTGGTTAAGGCTATCAACGATCCAGACTGTATCATCCGAAAGCCTCACTTTGCAGAATATGAAATCGTACACGCAAAAAACCTACTCGATGTTCTCGGTGACGGTGAGCTAAAGCGTGTTGGCGACATGACTACTCTTAGAGTAGACGGAAAAATTATCTATCTGAGGAAAGGCGCGTTCCCCTCTCTAAAGCCAGAACAGTCTATCAAGCTTTCGGAACTCGCTGATTTATCGCTATGAAATTTAACATAAACAAGCTACGTTCTTGGGGATTGCGTTATCTGGTATGTGATGAATCAGGACAGGTATGGGCGCATGAAAAACCGCCAGTCCGAGTCCAGCCATCCTATACTGCCGGGTATTGGCGAATTGCTGATTATTTCTTAGCTCCAGAAGTACATTTCAATTCATCAGAAAAAGAGTGGAAGAGATATAAAGACCACTGGGCAAACATAATGCACTACAGGCTAAATGGTCGGCAAATATGCACTCCCGTCTCAGATTGCCCAATCCAAATTTCATGGGAAGATGAGCCATACGATATGGTTGAACATGGCTTATTCCCTATATCTGACTTAAAAGTATTCCACGAAAGAGAGATCCTGTTATGACACTCCAAGAAGTTGATAAGAAAATCTCTGAGCTTCAGATTCTCCGAAAATCTCTTGAGAAAATGGAAATCAAGAAGTTCCAGGAAAAGGCAAAGAAAAATGTAGGCCGCTGCTTTATCCTAAACGGAAACTATCTGCGGATCATTGATATCCCCCGTGAGCAGTACGATCTATCCGGCCACTGCCACTTCAACCCCTATCAGTACCCGGCTCTCTACTTGGGGCATGACTGCGATAACGATGATATTGTCCCCTTCTATTGCGACACGGTGTTTTCCAGCATTCTGGGCGAAGCAAAGAACGCTTCTGGCATGAGTTTTAGAGAGATCTCAGAAGAGGAATTTATGGCGGAGTTTGACCGCTATGCGAAAGAACTGAGGGACACTCTGCTTATTGGCAACAGCACCATGGAGGAACAGGAATGAACCAACGTCGAAAACTAACCAAAGATGAGCGCATGGCAGTCTATGAGAAGACAAACGGACACTGCGCTTATTGTGGGTGTGAACTGGAATATAAGGATATGCAGGTTGACCATGTTATCCCTATCAATGGCTGGTCGGAGCAGGGAGAAGATACGCTGGACAATATGCTCCCCGCTTGTAGGAGCTGCAACCACTACAAAAGCAGATCCACCTTAGAAGGGTTCCGCAAAATGGTAGAAAATATGCCGACTGTTCTTATGCGTGACAGCGTTACATATAAGAACGCTGTTCGCTTTGGCCTGGTCACTCCTACTCCACACCCGGTTAAATTCTATTTTGAGCAGTTAGGACGGTGATAGCAAAGTGGCAAAATACAAAATTGGGATAACCGAGGCCGGTGATGCAGGGCTTGACCTTTCCTGGACAAGTAAAATGAACCAAATCGACGGCGCAATCCTAATAACAAAATGTGTATCGCCAGATTTTTACGACGCTGCACTCAAATATAAAGACAAGGTGATCATCCACACAACATTTACTGGCTTTGGTCATTCTGTTTTAGAACCGTTTGTCCCAGCGCCATATGATGAATTTGATGCGATAACTACACTGGTCGGTGGCGGCTTCCCAAAGAGCAAAATTGTTGTAAGAATCGATCCAATCATTCCCACAAAGAAAGGCATTGAAACAGCGAAAAATGTCTTCCTGACATTTATTGACCACGGATTTAACAGATTCCGAATCAGTTTGATTGATATGTACCCTCATGTCAGAAGAAGATTTAAGAATGCTGGTCTACCTCTGCCCTACGGAGAAAATGGTTTTGCTCCAGACAAACAGCAAATTGCCCAAGTTGACCAGATGCTTCGAGATGTAAAATCCTACTTCTCCAATTCAAGACCGTTAGATAGTATTCGGATTGAATCATGTGCAGAACCCGGATTAACAGAAACTATTCAATGTGGCTGCATTTCTTCTTATGACTTAAAGCTGCTTGGATTACATGATGATAATGCAGATCAATACGGATTCCAAAGAAAAAACTGTATGTGTTACTCTGGGAAAATGGAACTGCTCAATCAAAAACATCCATGCACTCACCAGTGCCTATATTGCTATTGGAGATATCCAGGATGGCAAGAAAGCCACAGCAGAGATATCGCAGATATGTGAGGTAATGCAAATGCCTTGTTATAAATCCGGTGGCTGCGGAGCATACGAAATGCGCTCATGCAGAGAGTGTCCGGCCAGCAAGCCAGACTATTTAGAAAGAGGGAAGAAAAATATGATCAAACCAAGAATTTGTGATGTGCTCGGTATAGACGTTGGCGTACCTTTCAAGGTTAAAGGGTATAAGGGTAAATACCACATCAACAGCGATGGGGTTATGAAATGGGAAGAGCAAGGGTCGAGCAACGCCGCAATCTACGAGGCGATCAATCATCCAGAGCATATCGTAAAAGTAATTTCGCTTTCTGAACAGGAAGTTGAAGCTATTAAGGCGATCAAAAACCTATTTCCAAATGCGGAGTATGTAGAACGGATCAAGAACAGCAATATCGTAGGCATTGGCAACAGTGAGAACGGTTGGATTGCCGACATCAACAACGCCCTCTTCCCTTCTCTAAAACCTGGTAACTCCATTGACATTGATGATGCGCTGGCAATGTAAAAAAATAGCTCCCGCATTTAACGGGAGCTAAAAAATCATTTATTCTTACTTGCCATGTAGATGCAAAACAATGTAGCTGGGCTTATCTGGAACTTTTTTGCGACCTTTGCAAAATCATCTTGTAACAGGCCAATCCATTTATCAAACGGCATATTGTGTGCTTTAAGTAAGACATCGATCTGATCCGCCGCTATGGTCTTGTCAGCGTCGGACATTGTTTGATACTCCGCATTCATTTGGATATCAGAGGTGGTGTCCTTAGTCATTACTCTTGCCAATTCACATTGCTTTGCACTTAACATCATACCAACTCCTGAAAAGAGGTGAGTTTTTTTGAAAAATAATATCCTAAACTATGTGTCTGCACTACTGGGAACAGATATCAGCCAAATGGATGTTTGCACTGTCTTGGGCAGGATTGCTAATGTATGGAGGAATCTGTAGAGTATTGTAATACCGAATCTTATCTTTGTCAATGGAAGGTTATTTTATGGGAATTATTGAATACCTGAAGATGGTTAGAGCAACACCCGCATGGGATAGGGTGCCAGCCATTTCAGATGCCGAACTGGACGCAATGATAGACATTTTACAGAAAAATAAGTCTATAAATGGGGTGTCGATTTTGAAATGCGATGAGTGTAATGGGACGGGATATGTTGCTATCGCTCCTGGGGTTCGTGGCATTAGAAAATGCAGTATGTGTAATGGAACAGGCGAAATTACGACTATACCGCCGAGTCAGACAAAAGGTGAACACAGAGCAGCAAAGATTTCTGAAATCATTAGAGACTTGCAGGAGATCCAGGAAAAGTACGGCGATGTTGGTCTCTATGTGAACCCGTGGGCAGAGGCAGTTAATCGCCCTGTCATTGCGGCCAAATCATCTTTTGTAGATGAGGCAGGATCAATTCAGGCAGTTATTATTGCGTAAAAAAAACGGGGTGCGCTGCACCCCGTTTATAAAGCTTTAGAACTCGAACATATGTTTTATATCTCTTCCCCGGTTTCTTTGTTGATGAATTTACCTTCATATCGGTATCCAAGTGCCTCAGCGATCTCCGCCAATTCCTTTTCGCTGAAGTTGTCCCGCTTGAACTTTCCGCTCAGATTTTGAGAGGTACAGCCTATGGCGGCAGCAAGGTCTTTTACGCTCCTATTCTGCTTGATTAAGGCAATACGGATCTTCTCTGTCATCATGGGATTCCCCTCCCCTATTATCTTAATTGTAAACTAACGCACGAATAAAATCAACGCTAAATTTCAAAAGTAACTTTTCAGCGGTTTTATCCCTTGACGAATTTCGCTCTTTGATTTATCATGTAATTGTAGAGTGAATTTATTTTCTTAAATCTTACGAAAGGAGAGACAGTCATGGCCGGCCAGAAACGAACAGACAATAAAGGCCGTATCCTTAAAGACGGTGAAACCCAGCGCAAAGACGGCAGCTATCGTTTCACCTACACCGACGCAGATGGCAACCGGCACGATGTATACAGTAGGCGACTTGTGCCAACTGACCGCCTCCCTCCTGGTTGTAAGGACGATCTCAGCCTTAGAGAAAAGGAGCGGAAAATCATCCGTGACCTTGAAGATGGTATCAAAGCTACCGTAGAAAACAGGGCAACTTTGAACGACCTCTTCAATCTCTATATTTCCAATAAGCCAGAGCTGAAACAATCCACCCGCGCCAACTATCTCTATATGTACAAGAAGTATGTCCAAGACGATATTGGCAAGAAGAAAATCTCAAGCATTAAGTATTCAGATGTCAAGGCTTACTATAACCGCCTCATAAGAGAGCGTGGATTTAAGCCCAATTCCATGGAAATCATTCACACCATCATCCACCCTGTCTTTACGATGGCCGTGCGTGATGGTTATATCCGTATCAATCCCGCCACCGGCGCTATGGCAGAAATCAAGAAAAGCAACAATTGGGAAAAGCCAAAGCGTCACGCTCTGACTAAAGCAGAGCAGGCAGCTTTCATCGACTATATTAAAAGCAGTAAAATTTATAACCACTGGCTTCCGCTCTTTACTGTTCTTCTGGGAACTGGTTGCCGCATTGGTGAAGTCATTGGCCTGCGCTGGGAGGACTGCGACTTTGAGGACGGGATTATCAGCATCAACCACAACATGGTATATCGGAAATATGAGGGTGAATCCAAAGCCCGTTTCCATATTGAAACGCCAAAGACAGAGGCCGGCACCCGTATCGTCCCCATGCTGGAAGAAGTCAAAGAGGCGTTGCGTACAGAATGGGCAAAACAAGAAATCATTGGCTTTAACGAATCTGTTGTGGATGGGTATACGGGGTTCATCTTTCAAAATCGATATGGAGATCCGCTATCTCCCCACAGCGTCAACCGCGCCATTGACCGCATTTGTGCTGCCTATATCGAAGACGAAACCATTCAGGCAGATAGAGATGGCCGCGATCCCGTTCTGATCCGCCACTTCTCTGCCCATAATCTCCGTCACACATTCTGCACCAGGTATTGCGAAGTCGAGAAAAATATCAAGGCTATTCAGGAGATCATGGGACACGCCGACATTGAAACCACCATGAACATCTACGCTGAGGCCACCAAGGAGGTAAAGAAACAATCCTTTGCAAATCTCGAAGGTAAAATCAAGATATCTTGATGGGAGGGATTTTTGTGGGCAAACTCGTTGACTTATCTGGTAGGACATTTGGCCTGCTTACTGTTTTGCAGAGAGTAGAAGACCGCAAGCCAGGTCGCCCCATGTGGCTTTGTCAATGCGAGTGTGGGAATACCGTCGTTGTATCGTCTACTAATTTACTCAAAGAAAATGGAACAAAGTCATGTGGGTGCCTACGACACAAGCAATCTCCCACCCTCATTGATTTAACTGGTGAAGTCTTTGGAAAACTCACTGTAATCCAGAAAGATATTGCCACTGAAAGCGGAAAGGCAAGGTGGATTTGCAAGTGTGAATGTGGCAACACGGTATCCGTTCTATCAGACAGTCTTAGAAAAGGTAAAACAAGATCCTGTGGTTGCTCCCAGTTCCAACTCCAGCATGACCTTACAGGCCAGACCTTTGGATATCTCAAAGTAATCGAGCCAGTGCAGAATGAACGGATCGCCGGCAATGAAACCAGATGGAAATGTCTCTGCCAAAACTGTGGTCGTACAGTGGAAGTCGGTAGCTATTGGCTGCGACACAGCGATCCATATGGACACTGCAAATGCACCAGATTTAACAAGCCTCAATAAAAGCCCGTAGACGGCTCTCAGAGCGTTCAATCTCTTTACAGGTGAAACTACACTCCCAAATCCTAATCGTCGCTCCTGGGCTATCCTGGGCGACAACACGAGAAAAAAATAGGGTACAGATCTCCGAATTGGATTTCTGTACCCTTTAATCTTTCTCTGACAAAAAAATAGGGAGCCAGCACAAGGCCAGCTCCCTAAATTCAGTCGGATTTTGCTTTTCGGTTCTACCACATTTTCATGTGGTATTTTCGGCAAATGTGGTAACGCTGTGGTAAGATAAAAACACGATCCATAAAAAGCACAATATATAGTGTTTGTTTTACCCAAAACCACTCTATATCGTGTGTTTTGAGTGAATTAGTCACCCAGGGGTTTCATGGTCGGGAACTTCACACCGTACAATTCATCATCGTTCATCATGTGTGATTTCCACCTTTCAGACACAAAATCAAGAACTTTTCTCAGTATTTTGAGTTCGTCTTGTTGCGTCTTGTGTTAAGCAAATGTGGTAGAATTTGTGGTAATCTGGATGCCACAGCGCAAAAGCCTATACCATATAATAATAGCCACATCTTTTGCCATTATATATCACACGGCCTGCTCTGTCAAATCCACAGCGTAAAAATGTGGGGAGAGTTTTAAGCCCCTCCCCTATTCATTATACACCGTATCCACGAATATCTTCAATAAACGAATGGTTCCTTAAATGATTTTCATATGCCTCTCTGATAATTCTAATAGCAATGTCAACCTCTCCATTCGTCATACCATTTGCACTGATAATCGCCTCATACTCTTCGTACAGCTTAAAGATACGATTGAACTGTTCTTTCGTCACTGGCTTTGTTTCATCAATAACCATAGACGCAAAACTAATAATCGCATTACGTTTATTGTCAACGAGGATGGAAAGCGTGTCGCTATTGTTTTTGTCCAGCTTTCTATCAAGTTCGGCCATGCTTGCATCATATTGGTCAAGCTTAGAATTTACCCTCTTGATCCACTCGTCGCGCATCTGAATATTATCCGTACTGTAATGCTGATTGAGTTCGTCCATGGTGGCCTGCACCCGATCAAGAGTCTTTTCCATTTTCTGCATCATCTCTCGCTCTTTTTTACGACGAGTAAAGATTTTGCGTACTTTGACAAACTCAGGTACAACCTTCCCTTTGAACTCTAAAATCTCCCCTACCAACTGCATAATAAGAAAGGCACCAATCAGAACGATTGCCACCTTTACTGGAATGTTCAAATATTCAATGTAATCAAGCATTCTTGAACACCCGACCTTTATTCAGCAGGTGTTTCAGTTGGGGCTTCTGAGTTATTTACAACTTTGCTCATATCACATAGACTATCAATTAGTTCGCTAATTGCCTCGATGTCAACATCATAGTTGATACTATCCGCAGATCCTTTAATCATGGCAAGTACCCATTCTTTTCGATCTGCGCCTTTCTCAAACATACCTTCGGCAGTCTTCATCAAGTCCATAACCATATCGAGCATCTTATTCCAGTTCTTCTCCTTCACTGCCTTTTGCACATATTCCACAAGCTTTACAACCAGCGGAATTGCTGCGGCAAGTCCAGTAAGAATGGAAATTACAATCTCTACCCAATTCAACTCCATAACCTTTTCCTCCTTATAAAATAAAGAGCAACAGCATCCGGCAGAATACTGTTGCTTATATCAAATGGAAGGACTATCTACGCTTCCCAAATCAGATGTATTTGCGACAAAGCGATTTGCTTTCGCCGCCGCATATTTAATTCCTTCACCGTCTGCGCTCGTATTTTCAGCGCGGCTCTTATCTACGATCCGAGCTAAAACAATGCTACACGCAGTCCCAATCGGTGTGAAAACTACAGTCCAACATGTAAGCGCTCCTGTGTATCCTGTTGCGATGCTTTTCACCGCAAGATAAAAGCCGCCGGCCAAACCAGCGGCGAGAAATACCATGATATAGAGAGCAAGGCGGTTTGTGAACCCAAGGTTTTTCAAATGGGCAAACAACCCCTTTTTCTCTTTTCGTCTAACTCTTCTCCCCCTGGTGCTCGAAACCGCCATACCAACACCACCTTCTCAGATCATGCCAAACCGTTCTTCTGCGCAAAGTTATAGAACAACTGTGCGGCCTGCTCACGAGTCAGCATATCAGCCCACATATAATTTGGTGTTCCATCCGGCAGATTGCCACTACCAGCAAATAGCCCAGTAGATGTTGCCCAATCACGAGCTGCCTTGCTCCAGTCTCCGCAGTCGTTGTCTCTCAGCTCTGCACGATACTCGTTCATCAATTTCTTAAATGTATCCAAAGTCATATCTTCATCATCCTCCGTTACTGGTGTCGTGGATGCGATCTTCTCTGTCCATTCAAGAGAAACCCATCCGGTTCCTGTAAAGCCCCATCCAGATTGCTCCTTAGAAATATTTAGGATTGTCCCTTTCTCATAGGCCATAATGACAGTGCCATTGATAGGAGCGGTTCTGCAATTTAGACCGGCATCAGCTGTAACTTTCACCTGATAGCTTACCGCTGTGCCAGTATCAACACTTCCACCTGCCAAGCGTCGATTTACCTCAGCTACAATTTGCGGATGCAAATTATAGAGGTAATTACCTGGGCAAGATTTATTTGCAAACCATCTATGTACGGTCAAAATCATTTCGTTTGATTTTGGTGTGTAAGCCAAAGTCTTTGCCTTATCTCCAAACCAGACTACTTTGTTTTTACCGTTGCGCTTACAAATATCTGTCACCAAATTCAGCAGACCAGCATATGCGGCGCTGGTTACTGCGTATGGATCGGTGGTGTCACTTGCTACCTCGATAGTGACGGCTCTGTTATCGTTGGCCGCTGAAGAAGTACACCACGAGCGGTCTTTCTCTTCCACATACATACCAACTCTTCCGTCATATCCAATGCCGTAGTTTGAAGAAGCCTCTCTTGAAGACGGAGCAAAAACACTTCCAAGGGACTGAATGCTAACCTGACCAACTACGCAGTGAATTGAAATTCTGTCAATCGCATTCTTTCTTGGAGATGATCTGTTTGGTGAAATTCTTGTGTATTCTACAAGTGGACTGTTGCTCATTCCAACACTCCCTCCTTCCTGGGCTGCGCCCGCAAATTGGTTGTAATAGTTCTGGCCGTAAGAAGCTCGTTTGTTCTGTACAGATACACTTTGATCAGCTGGCCTCTCAAATTGCAGCAGTACAGAATTAGAAGCCTGCAACACAGAGGTCGCAGACTTCAATGTAGACAAAACACTCTTATATCCAGAACTTAGCTCTTGAAATAAAAATTCCAGCTGCATTGTGAGATCCCCAATAGATCTTCCAGTGGATTTTGCATAGTCGTAAAGACCTTGCTTTCTGCTCCAGAAAGTCCATTGCGCAAGACCATATCCCGCGCTATCGTGAACAAAATTTCCATAGCGTCCAGCGTCAACATCAGCCGTATACTCATCGTCCGTCATACCGAACTTATTGTTATATGTGTTCTGAAGATTTGTTGGAGAAAGACCAGACTCAGCATATAAATTGCCCATAAGCCCAGCAGCCCCATAATCATTCAGACCTTGCGATTTCAAGAACTCCCAAATTGTTTTATCGTTTGCCATTTTTGCACCTCCCGATAAAAACAAAGGTTATTCAAATTCATCCTCATCGTCGCCCTTACCATCACCCTCGCAAAATTTTGCAATGGTATCCTCATCTACAACGTCTCCCTCTTCGTCGTAGATAAATCCGGTCTCTTCATCGTAATCAAGATGACCAACATAGGGTAGATCATCATCAATTTCTTTGTTGTAATAACGCATGTTCAGCGCAGGTTTTGTTTTGTTATCCATAAAGAAATCCTCCTGTTACACAAATTTGTAATGCGGCTTTTCTTCATTGAAAATCCAATATCTTAAATAATCATCGAGAATAATCGCTAAGCATGAAATGATTATCCATAGGAGTGAAAAAGGTAAACAGATTTGTCCAAGGATATTAAAAGGGAGTGTAGAATAATCCCACACTCCCAAACCAAGCCAGATATTCACAATGACACCAGTGATAAATTCACAGACAGTTATAATGACAGATCCGATTAAAGATTGCCATAATAAACCAAGACCCCATGGAAACACTTCATTGATTAGCCCGATGACCACGAAGCAAATCCCGCCAAGAATAAACATAGAAATATGGCTATGCCCTCTCCATATCAATTCAATAATTACATAGGTAATCCCTCCGATAATAGCGAGAATCGCTTCTTTAATGGCAAACCGAGCACTCATAAGCTATCACGCTTGATTGGTTGCTGCGGCCTGCTGCATTCTATCTACAATCGCTTGCATCTGTTGCTGTGCCACAGTCAGTTTCTCATTCATCTCTGTCAGATAAGGCTCTGGCAAGGTCATACCATATTGAATAGCTGACACTTCCTCCGCACTGGTTAATGTCTGTACATACTGCTTCAGCTCATTATGGTAGGTAGTCTGAGTTGTGATAAGCGTCTGTGCCGCAATATAGATAGCTGCAATTTCGGCTGCGGTATAAATACGACAAACGCCGCCATCGGCCTGATACGGGTACTCTGTGCCGCCCAACTCAACGACACGGAATAGGTTGTTGATATTACTCTGATCCTCAATACTCAAGTTAAAGTGAACTGTCTCTTCACCGAACTTGATGTCTACACCATTCACAATAACCGCATTACAGGCGTTAGAAATTTCAGACAGCTTCGCAGACATCACAACAGACAGTGCGTTGTCCTCGCCCACAATTTCAATGACATCTGTAATTGTAATCCAATCCTTTGCCACTGCATTTAAGAGGCCGGTAGTATCAAGCAGACCTTCCTCATACATGTTTCTTAGCTTTTCTTTCATTAGTTTTGCACCCCCAATGCAGAAAGAATGAGATCGTCTACAAGATTGCCTTGCTTTGCTAAAACAGCGCCACCATCAATCTCAGAAACAACAACTGTATCAGCCCCCTCAATCTCATCGTGGCCGATTAGGTTATATGGGATACAGTTATAGGCCACACCAATAGCTTCGTCCTGGGCAGCAGGCACAAAACACCCGTTCTTTCCATACCGGATAAATTCGATAGCATCAGTTACACCAATCTCCGTACCGTCTGATACTTTAATAATTCGATACATTAACGACCCTCCTTTGCGCCAATCAAATTTGCAATATACTTCAAGTCTTCGATGCTTGCATTATAGAAATCATGGTTCCACAGCCAAAAATCCTCATGCTCTGGCCGTTTATACTTTTGACAAAGCTGATCATCCCATACTTTATCCCAGCGATTTTGATAGTTAGAATCCTTACGCTCAAGCGTGTTCTTGATTGCTCTCACAAGGCTCCCGCGTTGTGCTCCATTCCCATCGTCATTCTGAGAAAAGTAGGTATGTGCATTGTTGCTGGTGACAGAGCAAATTGATTTTCCTTGATAATACAGGAACCGTCCTTCTACGGAGACCTCTGTACCATATGGGAGATTTACATATCCACCAATGCCCTGGATTTTGGCACGTCTGTTTGTGATATAAGTTTTGTGTTCCACTAAAAACCCTCCAAAACAGAGAAAACACCCAGAGAATAAAACTCTGAGTGTTTCCAAAATTTAATATGAAATTAGGTTAATTATAGCCCGCCTTAGTCGGTAGGTATAATGTAGAAGCCTTATCCCGCCATCTTCAGCGGAGCAGCCTCACGGTATTTGTTGAAAATGGCATAGTGCATTCTTCTCAACCGCAGGAGCCTCCCATGGTCATTAAAGGTACGATAATATGAGGTTTGAGACTCCATGTACTGATCGATTTCTTGAAGCGTTTTCTTCCCTTCAAGGAATTGACGATGGAATAACTTCAATTTTCTACGCGCCCGTTTTACACCATCTCTGCATCCGTTGACTTTGATTTTTCCAGTCTCAGTCAAAGTGAATCTCGCCTTACAGAACCTAAACGGCTTCGTCAAAGGGATAATTTTGCACTTCCTCTTGTTGACCAAGATGCCAGCCATTTCAAAGCGCTTAATGATGATTCTGGCAACTCTTTTGAGTTCTTCAACATCTGGCAGGATGATATAATAGTCATCCATATAGTGACCGGCACAGTGAATCCCCAGCTGACATTTGATGAAATTATCAATATCGCTGGGTAGGGACACCATCTCCTGCTGGCTTGGTTCAACACCAAGAGGCATTCCCCTACCAGGCACAGTGCATGGCGATTCCGTAACGATCAGATCCGCAAGCGCTCTCAACCTATCATCCATAATAAACTTATTGTGCCTCTGATAGATCAAGTTGCGATTGGCATTTGGGAAGAACCCTTTAAGGTCAAGCAGAAATACAGCTCCTTCCCTACCGTACCTGCGATAGTGCCAAGAGAGCTGTTTCTTCAACCGTTTGAAATGCCAGTGCAAGCCCTTCCCTTTCTGACTCGCTCCATTGTCATATATCATACTGGGCGTGTACAGCGGAGACAAAACCTTATTGGTTTCCAGCTTGTGGATTTATCGGTCTTCGATATGTGGTGCATCGATTGGCCTAACCTTACCACGTTCATGCAGTATGAAGTGGGCACATTTCTTTGGCTTCCACTTTCCTTCCAAAATAAGCCGTCTTCTCTTAGCTGTTCCAGAAAGCAAGTGAAGCTCAAAATTTTGAGTTGATTGTTTCCACCTTACACCGTTGCAACACTTCTTACCCCAATAAAACATATCGCGGTAATTAAAAACTTCTTCAAGTGTTCCAACGGCTTGGCTTCGCATCCATCGTTTCATTTGTCGCTTTCGTTTCCTGCGACGGTAACGCGCCTCGTGGCGCTCTTCGCTTGTCATAATAAGTTTTCGCCTTTCGCATAGTTGTTTTGTAGGTGCGCATCTAAACTACTTTGATCCCACACATGAAACGAAGGTAGCGCAATTCTTCGCCATGCAAGCAGCGTCCGTGTGTGATCGTCGTAAGGCAGTTTTAAGGACTTTCACCCAGGGAAGTACGTCTCCTTTTGCGAAGGTCGTCTTTCGCCTTTCGGCTACTCCATTTGACCTCGCATCGCAAAATCCGGGCAGCAACGCCAACGAATAGTTCGCATTGTTATTGTTGGCCGAGCCATCCGTGTTCACATTACAGAAATTGTTGTTATTGTTGTAATTGGCGGAGCGGAGCCACCAGTAAACCTACAGGAGAGCGTGAACACGTAACAGTCTCACTTACAGACGTACACCCAATAATTTAATTATTGCTTTGCTTTTGATTGTCCAACAGACTTGATATTGCCTTTGATTAGCTCATCCTCATGGTCAATCATCTCACCAAGATTTGCCGCCATGCGGTCAAGCTTTTCAATGGCCTCTTTCGAGCCTATCTGCCTACCACTGCTTGTTGTAAAACACCCTTCTGGATTTTGCATCATCACGGTATAGCAGTGGGTAAGCCTTACATCCAGCGCTTTTAGAGATGCTCTTGCCTCTAACAAATGTGCCTTTCTCAAATTGATCCGCTGCTCGTCAGACGGGAAGATGCTGTTGGCCTTTTCACAGTGGTCAACAACCTCGCCGGCCAATTTAGCGACTGGTTCAGCCAGAAGCCGGGCATACCTGGCAGACATTCTTGTTAGAAAGTTGAGTGTTTCAACATAAATCTGATTTGCCGTATTGACAAATTCAGCTTTACTAACCGTTCTCTTTGCTTTTAGTACAGACAATATTTCACCTCTTTTAATTGCTGGATTTACGCTTATTCAGGTTTTTCTTCCTCGATATGATCCGCCCCTTCTTTTTCGATGTCCTCCAAATGCTTGAGAAGGACATACTCAATATAATTTGTCATGGAGCGGTGTTCACGAGCCGCAAGCGCCCCTATTTTATCGAAAACCTCATCTGAAAGACGCAGCGTAAATACTCGTTTGTTTGTTGGCATATTTGAACCTCCATCTCTATGACTTGCTATTATTTTAGGCTTATTCTTAGCTTTTGTATGCAGTCATAAACCTGTCAAGTGATAGCACTTTAGAGAATAGAGGAAATTTATAAAAAATTCGCGGCGGCGCTTCGCGCCGCCGCTTGATATCCCGTATCTTCCGTTGGCTCTCCTATCGGAGAACCCGCCCACTGACGTGGGCGGGATAGATCCTGGATACACTGCGGTGGATTAGACAGCAAAGCCGGGCAGCAACGCCAACGAATAGTGCGCATTGCCATAGTCGGCCGAGCCATCCGTGTTCACAATACAGAAATGGTTGTTACCGTTGTAATAGGCGGAGCGGAGCCACCAGTAAACCGCCGTACCCGTAGCGTTGTACTTGTAAGCAACTTTGCTGTTACCAGACTTGAAATACTGGTATTGCGCCTGGTAGTTTTGCTCGTAAGAGTTGGCATAAGTACGAGCACCCTGAACCTCAAACTCCGCAAGCAACCATAGATAATCCGTAGTAGCAGTAATATAAGAAGCTTGGTTTCCGCCGCCATTTGCGGTATTATCCGTATACTTTGTCACCGACTTCATAACCGCCCTCAAATCAGCGGGAAGTGCAGCAATAAAGCTGTTTGCAAGAGGGTTGGACGGGGTATTGCTGTTTCCAAGAATGGTCTTACGCATATAGCTGTTATTCCAACCACCAGAGTTTGTGCTACTGGTGTTCATAACAAAACTGCCAGAACCACCAGACGGCCATCCGGCATCCGGGCCGTACTTACTGTCAAACAACCCAACCATCTTTCCGCTCTTCTTACCAATGATAAAGTGAATGCGGTTAGATCCCTCACGAGAGCTGTTGTGATTAAATCCGGCAATAAAAGCATCAATGGAAACGCTGGAGAAGTTAGTAGTTCCAATTTTGCCATTGATAGTAATGGTCTTGGTATCACCAACATCCCAATAATTATCGCCCTGCCCACTATCAGAAACAGCCTTGATAACTGCCCAGGAGTTCTCATTCAAAACATCACTAACGAACTCAGCATTGACCGTAACCGTCTTATTTGCCGGAGCAGTATAGTTTGTACCAGCGGCCACTTTAACCGTAATAGTGGTGTCACCACTTGTCTGATTGACATTATTCACGGTGATAACATTCCCGCTTACGCTGACCGTAACGATACCAGTGTTATTTGACACTGCGGTAATTGCGCCATCACCAGGCCGTGTAACGGTAATCTGAGCAGTTGGGTGTTCCATGTCCAATGTGACCGTTTGCGGACTCACACTCAAGCTGCCTGCGGCCTTATTGATCGTCCAGTTGACAGTCTTTGCAGCCGTAGTCTCGTCACTCCACATATAGTCATCCTTTGGAGTAAAGGAGGCGCTATAAGTGCCAGCATTGGTTTGCCCAGTGACGCTCAAAGTCATCTTGTTTGTGTCATAGTTGCTAAATGTAGGAGTCTGGGCACTCCCGTTATAAGTAAGAGATCCACTTTGAGAAGGAACCGTAGCGATCACCATGCGGTTAGCTTCTCCAGTGATTCTATTACTTGCGTTTACATTTACCGCACCATCCGTAGATACCGGGAAGAAAGACACATAATAGGTCGTGCCGTTTGTAAGCCCTGTCACGGTCAACGGTGTGCTTGCATGGGCGTTTCGCGTGGTGCTGGTATAGGTATAAGCCGCATCTTCATCGTCTGGAGAGGTAGCGTATTCGCCCTCCTTAACCACAACAACGGTCTTCTCCCAGGTTGCCAGGGTAAGTCCATCGTCTACAATGGTAGCTGCTGGATCAGTCCATTTAATCGCAAGCTTGCCATTACCAGCCGGCGTTGCGCTCATGCTGGATACATTGCCCATAGTAGGAGCATTTGGAGTTGCAGTGAACTCACAATCCTCATGCTCGGTATAAGTGTTTGTCGTTGTATATGGGAAGAATTTGTAGTAATAGACTGTGCCATCGGTCAAACCGCTATCGCAAAAATATTGGTTCTGATACTGGTTACGAACCTTGCTGTCTACGACCACAGTACCGTCACGTCTGCTGACAGGCATAGAGCCGGCTTTGCGGACAAGCAGTGTGCCCGCCCACTCTGCCAAAGTAGATTCAGCAACAACCAGGTCTTCAGGATCAGTCCACTTTACATACACCTTCCCATGTGAAACCTTAGTGACGATATTAGAGACAGCGGCCAACTGAAGCCCGCCTCCGCCATTTCCGCCACCAGATGGAAAGTTAGAAATAATAGGCATTTAGATGTCCCTCCTTTTATCCTAATAAAATCACTACAACCGGGATGTCCACGTCTGGCATTTCACCATCAGCAGCAATAGTAAGCTGTCCTTCGCTCTGCCCAATGACAGAAAGCATCGCCATACGAGCTGCGTCCCGTTGTTCAATCGTTGCATTTTGCGCCACCGAAATATTTCCGTTTTGATCTGCACCAAGACCATCTACGGCCAAAGTTTGCGTGAACGGAGAGTCAATCCCGCTCCATGCAGATGCAAGCAGAGTCCCAGTCACCTTTCCGCTTTTCTGAGCCATCGTCCCAAGAGCAGTGTCGATCTTGACCATATTGGAATTGTCGGTTCCATTGATTTTTTCGCGCCAAACCTGGAATCGTGCAGAAGCATCGTCTTCCAAATAAAGCCCATAATTAGGGGTCTCACTCATTGGTCAACACCCCTTTCTCAATGAAGCAAAATTACTACGATTGGAATATCACAAGTCGGTACATCACCAAATGCCGCAATCGTCAATGTGCCATCGCCCTGTCCGCATACATAGAGTTCAGCGCTCTTTACAGCCTCCAGCTCTGCGTCGGAAATCAGTTGGCTAATGCCAACCACACCGTCTGTATCTGCGGTCATGCCCTCAATCGCCACAGTCTGTTGGCCGGCGTTCCATGCAGACGCAAGCAGAGTGGCGGAAACATCTGAGCTACCGCCTCCTGTATTTGGGTTAATGCGATGTCTCTTCTGCTCCCCGTTATCCTCAGAGTCGATATAAAACCCTCCATCGTCTGGGGTGAAATACGCCCATCCATCATGGAAAGGCGTTACATCCGTTGAGATACGGGAGCTGTCACCTTTCAAAATCTTAAAAAGAGCCATTCTTTTTCCTTACCTCCGTTCTACAGAGAAATGAAAAGAGGGCGGGTGTTACCCCGCCCCCAAATATGGGAAATCTGAAATTGTCTATCTGCGATTAGAAGCTACCCCAGGTCAAAGCAGTATCGGTGTACTCCTTGGCATCTGCAAGCGCTTCTGCGGCAGAACCAGCAGCATCGTAGTCGGAAGCCAAGCTGTCAGCATAGTCCTTAGCGTTCTGTTCTGCGGCATCCCACTTGGCCTTGTCGCCGTTAGCAATCTTGTCCAGCTCTGTAGCATTGGCGTGAGTGTGCTTCTTCGCCACAGCATCAGCAAGGTTAGCCTCAGTCTGGGTATAAGTATCCAGCAGCTCCTTGTTGGCATGGGTGTGACTTGCGCCCTCCAGGGTAGTCACACGGCCAGCCAAAGCAGTCAGCTGAGCGGCAGTAGCGTAGTCACCAATGTTCAGGGCGGCAATCGCATCGGTCACATAGGCAACCACAGTGGCTTTCTCGCCAGACTCGGTATCACCGATACCATCCAAGATACCCTGTAGGGCAGTAATGGCAGAGTTCATTGCGGCAGCATCGTCACTGTGGCTGGAAATCCAGTCAGAGATCTCCTTCAAGGTATCGAAAGACTCAGGCGCATCAGCGATCACCTTAGCAATCTCATCAGCAACGGTCTTCTTCACAGAACCCTCAACAGTGGCCTCGCCGTTCAATACACCGATTGCATTAGTGTTGGCCTGAACTTTAGCCTTGATCTCGGTATCGTCGTAAGTAGCTGCCTCCTGAGCTTCCTCAATCATCTGAACGACGGTCTTGCTCTCAGGAACAGTACCAACTTTGGCCTCCAGCGCGTCAACCTCAGTCTGTACAGCAGCCGCCTTTTCATCGGCGTACTTCTTAGCACCCTTTAGGGTATCCATGTCAGAAGTATCATCAGCAGTACCAACATTGGCCTTTCCGTTAATCTTGGTCGCAAGAGTGGCCTCCAGATCAGACTCAGCAACCTTGTCCTTTGAGGCAAGAGCGCCCAGTCCCTCAATAGAACCAGCAACCACATCTGCAATCTTGGTGTCCACATAATCCTTCACGTTGGCATAAGGGGTATCGCCCTCCTTATTGCCCAGCTCACCAATAGCCAGATCAATGGCGTTGCTTACATCCTCAGCGGTAGTGTGAGTAGCGCCCTTGGTCAAGGTGATCTTACGAGTTGCAGGATCGTAAGAAGCGGCGGTTACGGCGTTGCCATCGCCCACAACCTCAATAGAGGTAGCGCCAGTATCAAGGTTGATCTGTACATAGGCAGAGCCGTTCCACTTTGCCAGCACATTCAGGTCTGTGATGTAGTACAGAGCGGTAGTGCTGGGATTGGTGTTGGCCTGAAGAGCTTGCAGGGTTGCGAACTCCTGAAAGTCGCCAATGCGGATACGGGTAGAACTATCAACGTCCAAATAAATAGCCCGCTCGTCAGTAGTTACATAGAAAGCACCTTCTGTATAAGTTTTGGGCAAATTAGCCAATAGACCTTTCTTAAAAGCAACAGTAGCCATTATTTAATCACTCCTTTTTTTCATATCAAAATTTACATTGTTCCCCATTCAAGGCTTTCAGAAATGCTCTCAATCTTCTCTGGATCAATAGAGTCAAGCTTTTGTTTGTCTGCAAGAGACATCAAGCCGGCAGCAGACTTTCCATCTGCTCCATATCCAGCTCCAATCAAAGTAAGAACTCCATGCTGGACATTGGGGGAATATGTCCCGTCTTCCTGTTTCGTAAAAATACGGATCTCTGCGGTATTAGTGGTTTCAGTGCGTTGTACATTTACAATTTCACTGAGGATTTCATCTGGCATAGAGTCGATAACTTCCTGCACCCCAGATACATCAGGGATATCCCCGATAGTTGCAATCTCATGCTCAGGATCATCAGCCACATAATCAGCGGATGCCTTGTCCTCCGCATTATGATAGAAAATACCCTTCTGATACACATTGATACGAGAGCCAATCCAGTTGCCATCTACATTCTTATCAGCATAAATCTGGGCAACCATACCGTTCTCGCCGCCATCGTTTACTCCAACAAATGACTCTGTGCCATCAGTATGATGGAATTTTGCACCGCCGCCAGTAGGCTCGTTCTGGATAATTGCTTCTCCATTCTGGCTTTCAATTACCTGAACCACAAAATCGCTGGTGTCAATCAAGCCTTTAGCTGGAATATAAATGTGAGAAGACGCGCTATCATTCAGCTGCAAGTCAATATAGGTATCCCCAACTTCAGCCCCTTCATATGGCTGATCTGCTTCAGTTACTGTTTTGACTGAACCACTTTGCACAACCAAATCTTTTGGGATGTTGATTGAGTCGCCAACATATGTGGTTTCATCTCCCAAAGTTCTCTTTAGACGATAAGTTGCAGCGTATCCTTCTGTTGCTTCTCCTTGCTTCTCAATCGCAAACTCTGGGGCTTGAGTGCCTGCGGCAAACAAACCGTCAGTTTTCAGTACAATGCTATTGCCAGCTTCTTTAGATAGCTGTACGCCGATTGTCTTTCCGTCTTCACCATCAGCAATAATGACTGACGCATCTACTGGAGTAAGCCCAGTCAATGTACCAGGAGAAAGATTGTCAAGCTTAATTTTGTCATCAGCAGACATCAGGCCGGCAGCGGTTTCAGATGCTGTCTTACCAGTAGCAAACAGAAGATTGCCCTTGTAGAGTTCCTGCACATCTTCCAGCCAGTACAAAGTATTTGTGTCTTTCTGCTCCAGCGCATCAAAGAGCGCCTTTGTACCGACCTTAAAAATTACATTAGCCAATTCGATTTCCCTCCTTTACAATAGAATCAAAATATATAAACACTCTCTAAGAGTTTATATAGCGTTACATTTTCTCCCACACATAGTCAGAAACAATCTCACTGTCATCAATATCAGACCACTCATCATGCGGGTTAAGATCAACTGGGTCTGGCACATCACCAGGCTCATCTTCAATTGTAAAGCTTAGGATTTTTTGCTCCGAAATATGTGGGACGTATACAGCACCATCTTCTCCGGCGACACTTCCGATGTTCTTTTCTGTTCCATCACTCATCTTCAAAATCATGTCGCCATTTTCTGCAAGCTCAGCATCTACAACTGGATTTCCAGAAATAATGCCTCCGCCGCCTCCAAAAGAAGAGTTGCCGAAGAACGGCAAATCGGCCATTGAAAAGCACCTCCTTAATACATGTAGTAGATGTTCACTGACTTCTCTTCTTTGAACACGAGACTTGTAATATCCACTTGACCAAAACCAAGCTCGAATACTCCAGACACAATAGGGATCTCGCATCCATTGATAATTACTTCCGTTCCCGCCTCACATTGAATTCCAATCTTTTTGATTACCATATGATCGGTAAACGCAAGTGTACTATTTTCATGTGCCGCCATCTCATTTTGCTTAAAAATATCAAGCATATTTACATTGGCAGTAGTAGTACCATTAAAACTACCAAGAGTACCTTTTGACATATCGAAAACTCCTTTCTTCTTTCGTCACGCCAAAATCACATAGTCTAATTCTTCTAATGTAATATCGTCATGCTCAGACAGTGTTAAGTTATCCATTTCAGAAAGCAACCTATGTCTTTTCATTCCGATGTTTAGTTCGGAAGATAGAAGAGATCCGCTCTCATCCGGGAAGATAAAACACTGCAAAATATTCCCTATCTCCAAAACAAGATTGAGGAAGCTTTCATACGTCATAAACTTTTTAGATTGCACACCGCTATTCTCAACCGTCAAGCACATCGAACTATCGCCTGTCCCAAGCGTATACCACATCTCAAAGTCAGCAGAGAAAAGCAAATTCATCATTGCTTCTCCTTCTACAGACAGCATGTAGAAGATATCAAAATCGTTTGTAGTCAGAACCATATCGGTCTCTGCTTCACCATGGGTAATAGCGGAGGTAGAAGCGTCAGAGTCTAAGAGCATAGTGTTCTTAAACTTCTCTAACGCTTCTTTCAAAGTAGACGCTGGAGCTGTCCTTAGCTCCATTTCCGTTGATCCAGACCCAAGAGATTTTGCGATATCGTACTTCAGTGTGTTTGTCAAAAGCTGTGTGACATTTTGGAATGTGTTAAAGCTTTCTTCACCAATATTGGCTTTACCTGTAGTTAAAACCAGCTCTGTTGAACCGCCAGTTGGTTTTGCTGCGAACAACTCAAGTTCTGCACCAAGTTCCATCCCGCTTGAAAAGATATTGAAGACTCGTTCTAACAAATTATCAATTTCTGATACAAGCTTCGTATCCGTATCGCCAACAATAAACTTTTGCAAATATAGATAGTTCACCATTGCGTCAAGATACATGCGGTTGTAAATCACGAGGCCGTCACGATATGGCAAATTCCTAATAATCAGGTCAAATTCAGTTAGTCTTTTTCGGAGATAAATGTTGTATGTTTGCGCCATCTCTCCACCGCCTAACTAATCGTAATTAAGCTGGGTTGCTCAAAGTCAAAGTCAGGCTGTTTGCCTTAATCGTTACGATAGTTGCGGCCTCAACATTACGAGGGGTGGATAGGGTGTCATACATAAGTAGATTTCCGGCCTCCAGCGCATCATAAATAACAAAGTGGGACATTGTTCCCCAGTTTGCAGTTGACTCATCAAAAGAAATGGCCTGCTCATTTGTAATTACACCATCTGCCGGCTCACTCAAATTCTCAAGCTTCACTCTTTTATATCCAGAGTTTGAAAGAGGCTCTGTGACATTACCGCCACTGATATTTGGAGCGGTAGAACTTAGGCCAATGTAATACTCGCTTGGAAGTGCAGGAGTTTCCTTTGTCTTAAACAAATTTCCCATCACTTGATTCAGAAAGTATGTAGTGTTCATTTCATATCCTCCTTGCAAATAGATTAACTTATTCCTAATAAATTAACGAATCACCGATTTATCAATGTTATTGGTGATCCCCAAAATACCCTGGCTTGGGATATCCGTTTCCCCAGACATGTCTTGGATCGTAATCTGGTAGATGTACTTCCCGTACAAATCGACAGTCTCTTTTGGGAGCAGTGTAACGGCAAGAATACTTTCAATTCCATCATCATCGGCTATAACACTCATTGTTTTTGATAGCACTGGTGCTCCTGTTCGATTTACCGAATACACAATTGAGAATGTCGCTTTTGCGCCAGAGGCATTAAAAACTCTGCCTGTGTCCGTAAACAAATGAAAGCGCAGATCATGTGTCTCTCCGCCAACAAATGAAATCTCAGGCAGATTATAAACTTTACTAATCATTTTGCTTATCCTCCTACGCTAACCGGGAATTCACATGTGATTTCAAGCTTACAATCGCCAACAACTTCTAATGAATTGTCTCCGCAAATAAGTTTGAAAAATTCAAAATTGAAATATGGATATAAATTAAGATCCATATTATTTGTGATAACCCCATTTTCATTATCCACTTCTATTTCCAAGAAATAGGATTGAGGAAGTCCTGTAAATTCAAAAGTTCTATCATTGTCTGAATGGTTAATAATTTTGATACTATCTGTACCATTCGTTGTGATTTTGAGCTTTGGTTGATATCCTCCCCTATAACTACCAAGATTCCTAAGCAAAATATTGGTGTTGCCCTGGCATGTATAGGAGTATGTCACTGGATACTGATATGCAAACGGGGAATCACATCTCACAGTGCAAGAAAAAGCAATGGGCAGATTGCCAATCTCCACCATCTCTAACTCTTCGATGATGCAACGATAGCGAACCTGCTCCATGTCATCCTGTTCAATTTCAAGCCATTTGTATCCATCCAATGGCGATAACCATGAGCTGATTGCTTCTCTATCCCAAGCGTCAAAAAAACCTCCGCTGTTCGCAAGCTCTTTGTCGGCTCCAAAAACCATCTTAAACGAAAGAGGTTCATTTTGTGTAACACCATAAAACAACGGGCGGTATCTGCTTGAAACTCTGTCCTCGGAAATATCGGAGGCCACAGAGAACTTCGCCTCCCCAGGCGTAACGCCATTCACCTCATAAAGCCTTAGGCCAAACTCTGTGCATGGTATCCCATCATAGACGAAATAATCACCCCAAAAAGCCATAGCACCACCTCCTAAGGATATATGTTATTCTTTTTCTTCTCCTTCAACATCTTCTTTATTGAGTGTCGCCTCAATGTCCATCTTCTGAAGATCCCCAATGACACTCTCCAGAAGATCGATAACCCCACCCATGTTCAATAAATTTTGCTTCTGTTTGACCTCGATATTATTTAGAACACGGACAGCAGCATCAATTTTCTTAATGACTTCTTTCATACGACCTCCATATTATTTTGCAAGTAAATCTTCAATGACGCTTCCCAAATTCACATAATCTCCATTTACCATGATATGAACATCGTCTGGAATCCAGATACCATTCCCGGCTCTAAGCGCCATACCTTCATCTGCGACAATCGCAATTCCTCTTGTAGACTCAATGTACACCAAGTCAGTCCTGCTCACACCGTCGCTACCATATCCATCATAGATAACCCCATAATCGCCAAACAAAAAGTCGCAACCCTGAATCGTTCCGCCCTGAATATATGCGCCTTTAATATTGGGAGCTGACACAAGCTCGTCTGTGATCACTGTGGACGAAATATTTCTAATTTCTCTTTCAGTCCACATATTCTCTGAAAGCCAATCAATCTCTTCATATACGCCGTCGAGCTGCGTATTGATCCGCGTTAGGCGGTAATCCATATCGTCTTCCAGGTTTGAAATCTGCGGATTAGTGCCAAGCTGCGTGACCGTATTCCAGTTAATACGAGAGCCAGAGCCAAGTGTGATATTTCCATCCATTGTAATATTGCCGGCGCTATCAATGACAAGGGTATTCTTGCTGCCATTGCTGATAGTAAGCCCCCTTAGCTCCAGGTATGTAGGAGAGAATTTATAGCTTGAAGTCAGCATACTTCTGCCATTCAAATCCTGGTAATCAGAAGCCTGTACAACACCTTTGAAACGGCCACTTGCAGCAACAAGCTCACCGCTGAACTTTCCATCACACCCCTCAAGTGTTCCTTTGATATGAACATTTCCATTGATATCTACCCAGAAGCTTGCATTATCTTCATCAATTGTATACTCGTCTCCTGAGTACAGTGGGTACTTACCAATCGCAAATCCTGAATATGGGTTTAGAGTGATCTGCACTTGATTGCCATTGTAAATATCAAAAATAGCATTGTGCAAAGACGCACCGTTCCCATCCACGCGGAACACAGAAATGTCGCCGTCTTTTTTTGCGCTTTCGATGATGAGACTGCTTCCAGCCAATAATTTACCAATCAAACTGTCTGCAATTACACCGCTCATAATCCCGCCGTCTTCTGTTTTCATTTGACCAATAGCGAGATTGGCGGTTGCCCAGTTATCTGTTGTAAACATGATTTGGCCGTTATTCATCCAGATCTCATAAGGTTCATATTCTTCTGGATTGTTCTCTTTTCTTTTGCGTAACCGTAAGCCGGATTCACTCCAGGAAATATCTTGGCCAGAAGAAGACAGAATGTTATTCTTGGCAATATCAAGCGCCTCTTTTGTAAATTTGCTGAGGCTTGTTTCCGCACCACTATTTACAAACTGGCTATATGTCCATTTGCCACTATCCAATGTTTTCCCTGCGGTATTGCTGTCTTCAATCAGATCGATGTAGTTAAACCCATCCCCATTTGCATAATACTTACTTGACAGCTCAACCTCAAAACCCGTCAAATCTTCAAACGGGATTCTTACAGAAATCAAATATGGACGCATAACCTCTCCACTTGATTTCTTCCAGTACAATCTACTGCCTAAGATAAGGTTGTTTTTGAATGGTTCAAACTCTGACATCGCAAGAAAATTCGCCAGATCCAGACTGCATGTATAGGATGGATAAGACACTCTTTCCATCAGCTCCACACCATAGTCCAGCAAATCCCACTCAACAGCTCGTTTTTCATATTCCGTTGTGCTTCGAGTGAAGTATAGATCCGCATCGCCAATCTTAAAGGAGATAGTGCTTCCCTCTTCGATTGCGCCACCGACACTGGAATCTGGTACGACATTTGATGTAACAGTGCTACCAGTTCCTGCAACAGAGACACAGCCGCTTGGGAATGTTTCTCCATTCAATGTGCCAGCTGACAGTCTTGCAGTGAAAAGTAGATCGTGGTTTTCATCAAAATCAAGTGACGCTCGAATGATATCCGCATTCAATACAAATCCAGAAGTCGAGCATCCGATCTTGCCTCCAACAATAGAGTAAATATCTTTTCCAGCTTCATTTGTTACCTTAGTAACTGTAGCGTCCATAATATTGAAGATTGAACCAGTTGCAGGAATGCTTTCTCCAGCGCTATCAAATGAATCGACTTCAATGGCGACAAAAGAGTCTTCAGAAATAGAATCCTCTTTCAAGTACCGATCAATGATTTTATACTCGTCTTCTGTGAAAAATGCGCTCAGTTTTGTCTTTTCATTGATAGCCTGCATCTTTTCATCAAGCTCGTCTACCTCTGCCTGAATATCTTCGAGTTTATTCTGTTTTGCAGTAATTTCATTCTTCTTAGCGGAGATATCCTGATTCACCTTGTTCAGATCGCTTTGACTTTTCATTCCTTGGGCAATTGCTTGGATTGTTGTCGCCTGGATATTCTCAAGGCTTTTCAGCTCTCCTTCAAGCGTTGTAATAGCGGCCTGTTCCGTGAGTAGTTGAGCAGTCTTCAACGCCTCTTCTACAGTAAGATTAAAATAAGACCTCTGATATGATTGAAATGTCTCTTTCCAATCGTCATACTTATTGATAATATCCTGTGAGAAGTAATCATGCGTCATAAAATAATCCAGGTTAATTAAGCTTGTTGTACCCATTGGGTTGACGCTTCTAATATCAACATTGTCCGCCCCGTACACACTCAGCTGCGTAACGATGCTCTCTGTGTCTTCCTCAACAGAGACTTCTTTAATGAGATTGTCCATTGAGAATAACACCGGCGTTGTCTCTGGCTCATTCGCAATATCACGAACATAGATCAGACGATTATATGTGTCAAAGTCAAAGACACAACCATAGGATTCTTGCAAATCTGACTTAATGAAGTTATATATATTCTGGTCTCCGCTATCGTCAAATGTGCGGTATTTATCGATTAGTGTTGCATCTACTTGACCAATTTTCCACGATGGCATAAGGTCAAGTATCATTCCAATAATCGTATCATTTGGCGCAATCGGGTTCCATAGGTTATATGTGCCGGCTGAAAGCACAAGTTTCTTGAAAGTAAACTCATACTCCAAAGAATAAGCGGTGCAGCTCTTAACCTCTCGAACTCCATCGCTCTCTGTTTTAGGATCTACCAGAAGGAATCTTCCGTAGTCCTTTAGATCAATGATTCTCATTCCAACCACTTTTTCGTAGTTTGGAGTTTGTTTGCCGTCCACATAACCAGGAAGCTCAAACGATAGCGTTGACACCTCGTTATAGCAAAGATCTGCTTCCACATTAAAAGCATACTTCAGAACACCAATCGGCGTATCATCCATGTTTTGCAAAATAAGTAGAGGCTGCTCTTTTACATTGACCTTTGCAAAATCAACAACCATGTCTAAAGCCTCCTTCTTTTATAAAATAAGCGGCCACCAATTACGGTGGCCGCATTAACTTATCGGAGCATGTGACTTCCAATACTATTCTTCATGCCCTTTCGCTTTGCAGCGGTCATAAGCTTATCAATAGTGCGATCAGAATAATATTCTGCAAGCTCCCTTGCCGATTTCTCATCCGCATTCTTAACCTCGAAGTGGTTTTCAATACGGATCTCTCCCATAGAATTGTCTGTGTTCTCATTGTTGGTTACAGACTGAATTGCAGCCGCTGTGGTATCTTTTGCTGTTGCAAGACTACGCACAACGGAATCTACAACACCAGTAATCGTATCACCAATCTGACTAAACAGATTTTTATATTGCTTACTGGTAAATACAGCCTCTCCCTTTTGCAACTTGGCAAAAACCTCATTGCTCTTTAATGAGTCCTCTCCGACAATTCCTCCGTCGTGATAAATATACTGTCTATATTTTTGGAACAGCTGTTCACCGCCAACACGGTCTACATACCACACGCCGTCATCACCACGGACTGCGTTAATACCATACGGGGCAAGCAATCTGCCAAGCCGTAGGTTTTCGTCAGCGAGGCGTTGCTTCTCTTCATCAGAGGCAGACCCCCACGCCTGACCGTTGGCGTACATCTCAGACATAATTGCACTGATTTCAGCATCTTCCTGCTGTTGATCCAGAATACCTTGCTGCTCATTGGCGATATCATTATTGATACCATTTAGAGCGGATACAATATCTCCATACTCTTGAGCTGCCTGCATAGCAGTCTGCCAAGCAGATGTAATTGAATCCTCCCCATCGATCATATCTCCATACTGTCTATTCCAAGCAATCAAATCTTGGTATAGCTGATCCCAGTCTGCATTGATACGGTCAATAGCGGCTCTATACACCTCTTCCTCAGTGTCAACGCTGGCCTCTACCTTGGCGATTTCGTTGTCCTTGGTTTCTTCAAACTTGTCAGCTTCCTTATCCAAAGCATCGACCTGCGCATCATACGCATAGTCCGCCTGGTAATCAGCGAGATCATTTTGAAGTTCGGCAAGCTCCTGTTCCAACTGCTGCCGCTCTGCATTAGCCTCACGACTATCATCGCGGCTCAGCTGATTGATCTTTTCCTGTACCTTTGCAATTTCGGCAACGCGCTCTGCAACCTCACGCTCATAGTCCTCTTCATCTCTGGCTACTTCAAGAGACTCCTTCTTCAAATCAATGATTTTCTGGTAGTCATCAATCTGTTCTTCCAGAGCATCGATTTTATCTTCGGCTTCCTGACGCACCAGCTCCATTGTCTTTTCAATGATTTCTGTAATAGCGTCTTTCTGCTCATTATAAATATCGAGTTGAGTTTCGCGCAAAAGCTCCGTGTACTCTCTTAGAGTTAGAGCGCCCTGTTCAAGCAACCGATTCAGTGCGTCGATCTTTTGCCTTAGGTAATCTACTTTTGTGAAATCAAACCGATCCCAAAGGTCAAAGTCATCCGCATATTCGATAAACTCATCAAACGGTTCAAGTACATTATCAACGATAGATTCATTGATTTCCTTGATATCGTCTTCAGCATCCCACCATGCGTCAATACACTCCTGAATTGCCTCATCGTTCTCGTCCACACCAAGCGCTCTTAACCGTTGTGCTTCCTCATGGGCAAGCTCCTGGATTCTCAGTTGCTCTTGACGCTGCCGTTCCAGATTGGTAGCCATATCACGATAGTTTTTGCTATCGCTTAGGCCATCATACTGGTGCTGCAAAAGTTCAATGGTATTTTCGTGCGCCTCAACAGCATCTGTATAAATACCATGTAGGATATCGTCAATCTCATCCTGGTACTCCCACCACTGTTCTCCAAGCTCCTGAATGTAATCGTTATTCTCATCCAGTCCCATTGCACGGTATTTTTCCGCATACTGGTGAACAGTGTCTTGCATCTTCCTATAGATAGCAATAATTTCTTCTGGAGTTCCATCATTTCTTTCAAGCGTAAAGATGTCGTGCTCATAATTACCCAGGATTTCGTCAAGCTCATCCTGGATTTCTTTTATGGCATCCTCCATCTCTTCAGCAAGCTCTTCGTCATCAACCTCAGCCTTAACATCTACCGTGGCAGTTGTCGTGGGAGAAGTATACGGAGTGCCCGTAGAGCCGTTCTTGTCAACCTCGACACGCAAACCGCTTGTTGTGATTCTTCCAGACGCATATGCTGGAATTGTACCAGTGATACGCTTTCCAGAACGACTTAAAATCCGTTTGGTTTCATCCGCAGTATAAACTTGGTCTCCCTGGTTCAAATAGGCAATTTCCGGCCCGTTTGTTCCAGCGAGATATGCTCCATCCTTCGACACAACAAGCTCTGGCTTTGGAGAACCGTTGGGTGAATACTCGTCTCCAAGCAAAGCATTGCCAGCCGGCGCATTAGAAGTGCCTTTTGCAAAGCCAAGCAGATTACCAATACTGTCAATAAGACCACCTTTACGCTGTACATTATAATATACAGTGGCAGTTCTACCATTTACACTATCAATAGCCGTACCAATGCTATAAACTTTTGTTGCAGCATCTTGTGCGGCTGATCCAATGTCATCAATTTCTGACTCTGCGTTGCTCGTAGTAGAGTCATTTACATCGTCAATTGCAGTTTCAACACCATTGATTGATGTTGTAACATTGGTAAATGTAATCGTATCGATATAATCAAGCGCGTCACTTACACTCTGCACTTGACCATCAGCATTTGCCAGTGAAATGCCGTCTGCTTCGCCAAGTTTGGTAATAAGCCCTTCTGCTTCTTCCTTGGTATAACCAATGTTGGCAAGAAGATCTCCAAGCCCTTCATAATTAACCGTGATTGTATAATCATCACTGGTAGCAAGGCCAAGATTCTGTAGACTTGTTGTTACAGAGTCAATATCACCAGATACACTAAATAGCTGTACGCCATCAAGCCCTTGTAAAGCAGACAAAACATCATAAATCTCTTTATCTGTTTTACCAAGGGTCATCAGCTGCTCTGTCAAGCGGTCTACATTGATAGCCTTGCCAGCAGCAGTTTCAGCAGAGAGGCCAATTTCGTCAATAACCTCTGATACCTCAGTGAGATCGTAAAAGTCAATGTCGCCCCACATAGATAGAGCCTCGAAACAGGCGATAACCGCCTCTTCCGTGATACCCATCTTTTCTGCAATCTCGTCAAGATTTTCAGGATCAACATCAAAACTGAATGCACCAGTTGCATCCTTGCTGATCTCGATTAGGTCTTCGCCCTCATCATTGACCAACTGGCCGGCCTGAGCCATATCGTAAAGTCTCTGGATAAATCCAGCACCAGCGCTGTCCGCATCCTCAAAGACGCTCTTATTACGCTGCATAGCATCGTAGATCTCATCCAGTCCGTCACTCCAGCCCCATGTATTAAGCTGCTCACTGCCAAACAGGAATTCAGCAGCAGCCCAGAAAGCATTTGAGTTTGTAGTACCAGCCTCAAATTGGGCGTTCAGCTCTTCAAATGCCTCTGCATAAGAACGGAAATCGGTATCCTTTTCCTCTACAGCCATAGCCGCATCATAGCGCGACTTTGCATCTGTTACCTGGTCAAACTTATCGACCATACCATCAAGGGCATCATTGAGCTTTAGAGCCTCAGCCGTAACAAGAGAAACGCCGTCTCCGCCCTCTGCCATATTCTGAAGAATCTTGGAGAGGAATTGAGCATTCATTCCGTCCTCTTCCAAAATGCCAGCCAACACACTGCTTTCAGAAGCGAGTTCTTCAATATTCTGTGGAGTAATACCGTCCACTGCTTGAGACATAGCGATAAGCTCTTCCTTGGTATCTGAGAAGTCCTCAGAGTCCCACATACCACGGATACGGCTCTGCAATGCCTCTGCATTTCTGGCCGCTACAGCCTGCTCACTATTGTACTCTTCAATTGCAGCAGTGATATCTTCCCAGGTTGTCGCACCTTCGTTGATAACTGCATTGTAGGCAATTTCAAAATCTTCGTCGGATAGAGCTTCAAGTTTGTCTTTTACATTTTCGACCTCTGCGCTCCAAGACTCCATCGCGTGGAAATGTGCAGATGTTCCAGGAGTAAGCTCTTCATATGTTTTAGGAACAAGCTTTTCAGCAATCTCACGCATTTTATCGTTGACTGCCTCAGCAGACGCTTCGCGCTCTTGTAGTTCCGCCAGGAGACCAGAATATCTATCGTCCGACCCAAGTACATTATCCGCCAGCTGCTCAGCAGTATATGTACCATCCTCATCAAATCCAGATGTATTCTGGATGTTTTGGATCATCTGCTCTCTGAATTGCTTAAACTCGTCTACTGTAGCGGGCTGGTCAAGAGCTTGTGCAGCAAGCAAAGCGTCTTGAGCAATCATTTGATTGGTATTATCAATCTGTTCGATTGCTTCTTGAAGTGCAGACTCATATTCGTTGTAAGCATCTGCAAGCACAGTAAAAACAGGATTATCAGTGCCAAACTCATCCCTTACAGCATTCATAGTATCTCTTAGATACTCATAGTTTGCCATTAGGTCTGAAAATTCTACATCTTCTAATCCCCCGTCTGTGCTATAAACGCTTGGAAGAAAGATTGTTCCGCCACCATTTGAACCAGTGTTGTCGATCCCCTCATACCCAAGAGATTCAAGATAGGCCATTGCTTCTCCAGCAGCTTCACCCGTTGCAGAATAAAAGCTGTGTGAGTTGAAATATCCATCAAGTTCCTTAACAGCTTCTTCTTTTGCAATATCAGCCGCTCTTGCTCCTTGAGAGATATTTGTACGCATTTGCTCTCTTGCCGCTTCAACAATAGAATCTCTTAGATCCTTGTAATCTCCAGAAAGATTTTGAACGGCGATTCCTTGGGTCTCAAGATAAGCAACAAGCTCATCCTGAATACTCATCAGATCTTCTTGGGAGGCAGTGCCAGCTTCCACGGCATAGCTCATCTCAATATATGATGAGGCAAGATCATATAGTTCATTTGAACTCTGGACGGCGGCAGAACCAGCTTCCAAAGCTGCTTCACGAGCCTCTTTTGATTTGTTGACAAGAGAAGTGATACCAGAAATAATTGCGTTAATAGCAAGACCAATACCAAGACCGATCAGCGCATTAAGCGCTGTATTAAGTACCTGAACACCAATTGCAGCGGCCTTAGACTTAACACCCATAAGGGTAGTCTTTATGCTTGCCTGCTCCATTGAAGAGGCATATGCCTTAGAAGACACCGCCGCATCGTCAGAAACCTTTACGGCACTGCGCAGCCTATCACTGCCTTTTCCAATTGTATCATTCCATACAATTTGCCGTTGAGTTAGATCTCCCGTAGATGTTCCGAGATTTGCAATCTTACTATTATATTCATCCAAAAGCTTAATATCGTTATCAAGTTCAAGCTTTTGGGCGTTCCATGCAAACGCAATGCCTGTTCCAGAGCCGCCCCAGTTTTTCTGATCTGTTGTTCGGAACAAATTGAGCTTATCCAAAAATGGCATTACAGTAGCGAAAACGGCGGGTAATGCGCCAACCGTATCTACCAATGTCGTAAGCCACCCAAGCAAACCAGTACCAGCGTCAAAGACACCTTTGATCAAATCACTGCTCAAAATAGTGTTTGCAAACACCTCATATTGAGCCTGGAACTGTTGCTGCTTGGCCTGAATGCTGTCCATCCATTTCTCATGCTCTCTAACGGCAGACCCCTCAGCATTCAGAGAGGTGTCCATAACCTTAACAGCGTCGCCCATATTGGTAATGGCCGCAGCCAGGGCGTTACCTTGCCGCTTACCAGCCAATAGCTCCAGCAAAGCAGCCTGGTCGATATCGCTCATATCTTCCCAAACTTCGCTGATCCCAAGCATGATATCATAGGTGCTCTTGAACGTCTCTTCGTCCAGCATGATATCAAATCCGCCGCTGCCGTCAACATTGGTCAGTCCAAGGATCTTTTTGCGCAGCGAAGCGGTTGTTTCAGCCATATACTCCGTTTCAAGGCCGGCTTCTTCAAGCTCCGTCTTCGCACCACGAATACGCATAGAAACCGTCTTCCACATTGTACCGACGACATCTGGATCTTGGATAACATTGTTGGCGGCTACGATCAATGCGATTGACTCATCAATAGTATTATTTGCCTCTGCCATAGCAGATGCACTCCGCATCATAGCCTCGCCAATACCGCCAGATGAAATGGCAAATCGGTTGCCCACCTCGTTGAACTTATCAACGATACTCATAGTGTCGTCAACCTCAATACCAAACGCTTTCATAGTAGAAATGATAGAGTTGGTAGCACCTTCAATGCCATCTACCTCATCGCCTACCACAGCATAGATATTGGCAACCTCAGAAAGCTGAGAGGCATCTTCCATATTATATCCGAGACGTGCAAATGATGCTGTAGAGTCTACAAAATCGGTATATGTAGTACCAATCTGTACCGCCTTGTCAGCAGCGTCGGACAAAAATGCTTCGTATGAAGCGTCGGTTTCATCCGTTACTTTCATCAGCTCTGTCATAGCACTGTCAAGCTGAACCACTGCGTCATACAGGCCGGTTACACCGCGCATAACGCCGGCGATTACGCCGCCCAGCACCATCCATGAACCCATCTTTGCGGCATTTGCCTTTAGGTCATCCCAAAGCGATCTGCTGTGTTTACCGGCGCTGATCAGCTCTTGCTCAAACAGACGAATTTTAGCGTTAAGATTTGTCAGCTCTTTACTGCTGCTGATCATCTTTGATTCGTCAAAGAGCTGTTGCCATTTTGCCAACAGATTTGGATCATTTACAAATGAGCTATAAGTATTCTTCAGATTCTGAATACGCAACTGCGCAGTCTGAATATTTGAAGTCAACCTATCTGCGTCAAGGATTTTACCAGACGCAGTATTTTGAAGCTTCATCTGCTTAAATTGCTGATTCAGCAACGACAACTGGTGTCTGTACGCATCAAGATCGGTTGGATCGAGCGCCTCGTCAAGCATTCGCTTCGCATCGTTTACAGCCGCCTTGAAATCAGCGCCGAACAAACCAGAGTTTTGCCAACGCTGGATGTCAGTTTGCAAGGCAGCTTGAAGTTCGGCCTTTTTATTTGTAAATGTGGCTGCATTCAAATCAGTTGCCGCATACGCAGATGTTTGAAGTTCCCGTGCGTATCTTTGCAAATCAGCCACCATAGAATTGATTTCTCGTTTATGATCCGCAGACAACGTAGTATTCGCCTTACGGAGTTCATCAATTCTACTTTTTACTTGTGTCAGCTTTGTTTGATACTGATTATACTGCTCCATATCGGCAAGCAGTGGCTTTGCCGTATTGGAGAGAGTCCTACTGGTAATATCCGCAATCTTGTTATCAATTCGGTTCAGATAATCAAGTGTTTTCTGAAGATTTGTACCAGCATTTTTATCAGACAAAATAGAGTTTTCCTGCACAAAGCCGCTGTATGTCCTTGAGCCATGACGAATTTTAGAAAGGTTAAAATTAAATCTTTCTACAACTCCATCAGCCTTAGTCACACTTGCGGTAAAACTCTGAATATCGCCCTGTGCGTCCTTAAACACATTGACGACATCTACACTGCCAAGCTTACTGAATTGTTTTTGGACACGAGAAACAATATCTCTTACACCAGTAAAATATCTCTGACCGTCCGCCTGTAATTGCGCAGCGTCAAAGACTTTGAGTTGTACCTGTCTCCCGCTATTTCCAGCAGAAGAAACCTGCTTAGCGATTGATTGTAGCTGGCTCTGCGTGGTTCTGATGGAAGTCTCATCAACGGCTACTTTCAGCTTTACTTCGTGCGATGCGCTCAGAGATTTAACAATATTGGACAACTGAGAGTCAAGCGATGTGACGCTATCGCTATCAATGATCGCTTTCAGCAGAATTTGCAGTTCATCCACGCACAATCACCTCACTTAAAAGTAAATTAACTTATTCCTTTTGAAATTTATCGCACTTTTATTCCGTGCTTTCTTAACCCGTTTTTCAAAGCAATCACATGCGCCCCAGAAGCATCCAGACGATCAATTGTAGTTGCTGTAAACCGTCTTGGTTTTCCAGCCCAATAATCATACCCTGGATCTCCAGGTTGACCAATTCCATACTCAATAACATATGGCAAGCTTTTATTTACAGTAGCTCTTGCCCCACTTCTACCATTCAAATATGGGTTCGGATCTGTTTCGTTTACAACGGCCATAATGCCATTCTTTGCGGCTCCACCCTTTATCACGATGTTATCTGGATCTCCAATACCCTCATAATCGTATCTTCTTTGGTAGTATCCAGATGTCGGCATACTGTAAACGACATCATCAACCGCCTGTACTTCCTCTTGTTGTATAACTGGGAACACATCTTCTGTAAGAACTCTGTCTACAGTTTTTTGTAGATACGCCACAAGCTCTTTTGTGCTTTTGAATTTTGGCATAATCCAACCTCGCAAAATAATAAAAGGCGGGATTCCGCCTTTCAGTTAAAAGTATTTCAAATTATCTGCGTGTTCGCTGATCCATCCTCGATAATTCTTCTTCAGCTCGCACACAGCACATCTGTCGTCTTCTGCAAACCATTTCATGTATCGTACAAAGCCCGTGCGCTCTGGATTTTTGTATAGGTCAATCTGACCATCATGCCCAATCACAATTACCTTACAATTATCGTGGATTCGAGTTAAAACTTTCATCAGTTCGTCAAAATAATAATTCTGAGCCTCATCGATTATGATCACTTTATTCTCAAAGTTGACCCCACGCAAAAATGTGTGCGTTAAGCATCTGATATAAGCTGTCCCATTCTTCTCATTAAGAATGTTATCAAAAAGTACCGTATTCAGATTAACGCCAATCTTTTGTAAAGCCTCATAAAATGGCTCAAAATATGGCTCTGACTTCTCTTCGATAGATCCTGCAAGATAACCCTGCTTTTGCTCTTGTGTCGGGGAAGCGATATAGATGATTCCATCATAAAGCCCATATTCACAGAGCAAGTTTGCAGTCGCAGTGGCAATCGTTGTTTTTCCAGTTCCGGCTTTTGCATTACAAAACACAATCAGCCTTTCTGGGTTCCAAATTGCATCACGAAACTGCTTTTGATATTCGTCGCACTGAATACCATAGAATGGGTTATCATCCAGGGTAGTTGGCGGCTGTGGCTTAATTGGATATGAAATAGTATTCTTTCGCGCCATGAAGTGGCCTCCTAAATAATTTCGTCAAGATCTGTAACAATTTTATCTGCAACCCCATACTTGATTGCTTCATCGCTGAACATAAACCAATCTCTGCGATAGTTGCGATCAATTAGGTCTTCTGGAATATTTGTGTGCGTCAAAATAAACTGCCGCACTTTTGCCTCGAACTCTTTTGTAAATTCCAGGTTGTCCAACACCTTGCCCGTATCACCTACCGCTCCAGTCGAGCCATCGTGAATCAAAATAGAGGTTGAGTCAAAAATATATCTCTTATGGCCTGCCATGAGCAAAAGCCCACCGCTGCTGTAAGCTCTTCCCATTCCGATAGTAATAACTGGTGTTTTGGAGAGTGAAATAACATTCGCTGTATACAAAGTCACATTTGCAGCTCCGCCATCAGAATTGATATAGATTTTGATTGGCTTTCGCTTTTCAACTGGCAATCCAGAATCCTCCTTATTCCATTTCAAAATATACATAGGAATGTCGATCATGCCATCGTCGATTAAGTCATTCCACAAAATCTCACGATCTTTTAATCTCCTATAATACTCAAGTAATGTAGGGGGGGGTAGTGTTGTCTCCATCAGATCTTCAACATCCATAAATTCATCTTCAAGAAATGCTTTCTTCATAAGCGCCTCCAAGTGTTTTAGTCTTCTTTACTGTTTCTGCTCTCCAAAAACGCACTCGCTAAGCTTTGAGCAGAGATCTCAGTATTTTGTGCCATTTTGCTTACGCTGGTCATAAACCCATCCATCTGCTCTGGATCAATGCCGTCAAACAATGAAGACATCTTAGAAACAAATTCAGAAACATCCTCAGTAATCTTCCGAACATTGCTTTGCTGCTCTGCGATCATCTTCTGCTCTTCAAATGCAATCCGCTCATCAATTGACCGCTGGATCATAGTAAACTGATCAATGTCGATATTGTCCAAAATTGCATTGATAATTCCAGTCGATGCCATAACCAGGTCATAGGTTTTGCTTTGCGACTCCGGCATAGTAAAGTTTGCGTAATATGTCATCAGGTTCTTTTTTGTGATAAAATCGCGGGCAATTGGCACAATCAGCATGTCATCTGGCATGATGCACTCCCGCACGACCTCTTCAATAAACCTCACTGACTCATCCATGGTCAAAAGTGGCTTTACTGTAAAAGTAAACACTTCATCTTCCCCATAATGGATCTCAATATCCTGCGGCTCTGTATTGAATTGTCCGCAGTATTTTTCCAATGCGTTAATGGAAATCTTATTGTTTTTCTTTGACATGAAGCGTCTTCCCTTCTATCTCAAAATGATTTACGGCATAATGGCCGATACATATAGCGTCAGACAAGTTATCGTTGTCTGTATCTATATGGAATTTTTCTTTTACAAACTGGATCGATAAAATTTTAGATTCTTTCTTGCCAGCATTTTCGAGGGTCTTTATTTTTTCTTTTACTTCCTTTGAAGTCCTACCACGTGCTTTACAATAATTCTGCCACTGCGTAGGAGCAACAAAGCTATACAGGTATTCGTTTTTCTCAAATAGATTAACGAGGACACCCTGTAGCTGAGCAAGTTTTTTGAACGACTGAACATTTACACGCAATTGAATATCCTCGATAAACACAGCGGATATATCATGCTCTTTTATCAGTTCGTCAACTAATGTTTCTATGGCAAGAATCGCCTTTGCGTAAGTGTATTTCTTGTTTCCAAACGAAAATGTCCCATATGTTTCAAGTTCTTTTGTGTCGTAGTTAAATATCGCCCACGCTCCATTTCTTGCCTGGTCAATAGCCAGGATTTTAATAAAAACCATCCTCCGTTCCAAACAAAGAAAAAGGAGAGGTTATTCCTCCCCTTTCTCGTCTTCTTCATCAATAGGAGTCTCTACACAGACTTGCGGCTGATGCGCTTTTGAGATACGAACCTTTTTGCCCTTAATCTCATAATACACCTCTTCTCCAATGTACTTTTCGATTCCGCAATCTTTAGGAAGACAAATTTGAGTGTCTTTACCATTCAGAATGGCAATTACAACACATAGACCGCTATCAGTGGAAAGAACATCTTTCACATAAATCTTATATCTCATTGCCATACCTCCAAACCATTTTCAAAGAATAAGGGAGAGCTTTCGCCCTCCCTATATTCAAATCTATAACTCTTAATACTTCACCATTTGAATCATGGTGCCAGTATCAGAGTCGCGCATGATCTCGCATTCAAATGTGGTGGTAGAAGGATCACCCTCGGCAGCAAAACCAAGCTCAAGGTTAGAGGTAAACTTCAGGTTCGGAATAGTAACCTGGAATGCCTCATCCTTACCGGTCTTCTGGTTGCGGAGCACGGTATCTCCAACAAGCTTGTATGTACCGCTGAAATGCTCTGCGTCGATCACATAGGTCTCGGCGGTCTCTTCGCTGTCATAGTCGTAGTACACTACAACACGCTGATCCTTAGCCGCATCAACCGTAAGCTCCTTGCCTGAAAGCTGAGCGCCCTCCATGTCGTACAGGGCAGTCTCTTCGCAGTCAGAATCATAAGGGTACACCAAGATCTTATCTGCTGTGGTGTTAGGCTCAAATGCCAGGGTAATCTTACCGGTGGAATCAGCCTTCAGCGGATACATGCTGCCCTTATTTACGCCGTTCTCATCATACTCTGTAGTCTGTCTCATACGAATGGTCTGTACGCCAACCTTACGAGCAATGCCAGAGATAAGTTCCAGGGACTTCGGAGAAATCAGAGCGTCCTCAATGGTCAGAGTGGCCTCCTTATTGATTTCCCATGTAATCAGCTTAGGGTTGCCCTTACCGCCTCTTGCGTATACTTTCTCAGAAGTTACGCTAATTGAAGAAGTCTTCAAGCTGTCAAACTGGATAACAGGCTTGTTTGTCTCCATATCATAGAGCACAACGTCCATGACTTCTTTTGCGCCAAATTTTGCGTTAGACATTTACAATACCTCCTTAAAAAAACTAAACAGCCTGGTTTCCCAGACTGTTCCAAACTACTCTTCTTCGCGCTTGATCTTGGTGATCCAGTGCGTGAGTTTTACATCTTCTTTTTTAGCGCCATGTAAAAGCGCTTGGACATTAACTTCATAATCCTCCATGATTTTCAGACGATTGAACTGATCATTGAATTGGTACAAATCATACTCCATGATTTCATCCATCGTCATTCCCATTCCACTTGCCAATATACTGACCAGATCAGCAAGCGTCAAAGAGGATTCATCTCCGCCGCTCTTTGCTTTCCGCCTTTTCAATCGCTCTTCTTTTCTCCGCTGCAAGACCCTACGAGCAGCCTCGTTATCTGGATTTTCTTCCTCTTCTTCTATCCCTTGTAAGCCATTTCTGAGTCTAACAATAGATTGGATTTCATCAAAATTATCTTTTGTGATCTCGAACCCATCTCCGACAAAAGAAAGCCTCTTCCCAGAAAAGGTAATCTTACTATGTGTGATTTTGGAAAGCCAAAACAACATCATTTGCATAGTCTCTTTATCATGAATCGCATTGCCGACCAGATAATTAAATGAGCCTATATCGGATATGTCCCTGCCAAGCAAAGCGCCGATATCGCTTTCATTCAAAGACATAAAGCGGATATCAGTATTGTACTTTGTATAGCCAATACGAGAAATTTCCTTAATTGAAATTGGGTAGATAGGAACTCCGTCAACAAAAATAGGATCTTTTGCGCACAATCTCAGATCAAGATCTCTTGATTCCAATGTTATTTCCTATTGAAATCCACTGTGCGATACACAAGTGTTCTCCCATGAAAATCCTCAGCCGGCGTAAATCTATCCCACGATTTAAGCTCCACACGACCAAGGCCGAACCCATTGCTCCCGTTAATCAGCTTGTCAACCTCAGTTGTCAGTAGGTCTGTCACAAGCCCTTTCGGGGTTCTCATAGTCCTTTCATGGGCAATAATCCAAATATAGATATTGAAATCTGAGAATGAGCGATTGATAATTCTTGGGGCGATAACATCAAAGCAAATATAAGTTCCAACTTCAGATGTCTTCCCCACAATGAAATCATAAGGGAAAATATATTTGTAGGCCATTTCCTTTGCACTCATCTCTGGGGCTTCAGTTGGCCGAATCAAATCAATTATGGCATCGCACTTACAAATGCTCTCCATGATGGTATCTCTGTATTCAGGGACTTGTTCAAAATACATCAATACCACCCCCTAACCGTAAATACTGTTTTGCTCGATGCTTCGCATTCAGAGCTTGTGATTTCAACTGTAATCTCTTGTCCAATAAAATCACGATTGTTCAGCGCATACAGCACAAAGCCATTTTGATCAACAGACTGAATTGTTCCAAACTCTGCGCCATCGGTGATTGTTACATCAAATGGCAATCCGCTCTGAGCTACACCGTCTTTGCAAATAATAACGGAAGATTTTAGTGTTTCTCCAAATATGATAGATGCGTCTCCACCATCTGGATTAACGCGAATTGAATAACCAACCTCTGACGGTTGTTCTGGCTTAGACAACTCCGATTTGCCAAAATAGTCAGCCACCATCAATTCTTTGCTATCCGTCTTCTCGTCAAATTGGCTTTCAACAATTGTCCATTGAATCAGGCCGTCATCTTTCCCACAGGAATATCCGCCAGGGTCAACTTGTGCCAGACGATATGCAGTTGGGTTATCACGGTTTTTATCAATGAGGAACCTAAACCCACTGTCAAGCTTTATCGTCTCTTCGTTATATGGGATGTAAATTAAGTGCTGCGATGTGCCAAGCGTCAAATGGTCTTCAGATGTTTCACCAGAGCCATACTGCGTACTATTGATATCATAAACAGGGTACTCAACAATTTCTCCGCTGGTCGGTGAAACAAACTTGATTGAATATTTGCACTGCCAAGCAATCGCTTTTTCGTACATCTTATTGTTATCAGGGAGCGAATAAACAAGCCACATTTGACCTCTTGCCTTGATATACTGTCCGCTCCGAAGTGTCCCAATCTTACAAAGAAATTGACGCAGCACACTATTGTTATAATTGTCCGCTGTCACACCTTGTATAATCGCACGTGCAGAAACCGGAGTAGCAGACAGAGTTTTCTCATAAATCTCTATTTCATCCGCAAGTGGAGAATCCAAAATTTCTTCAAATCCCCCTTGTGCAAACGCAGAGAATTCATCGCCCTCAAAACCGCTGTTAAACAAAGGTTGGGACATTAAATACCATGATTCTGGCATTGCAACCCCTCCTTAATCAAAGCAGTTCTTTTTGAGTTTATGAAGCATTGTGTTCACTCTGCTAAGCTCACTATCAAGCTCTTGCTTCGTCACCCGCTTTGTTCCGTCTGCTCCAGTAACCTGAATATCTTTGGCATAAATACCGTTGAGAGCCATAACGCGGCTAAGTTCTCTTTGAAGGTAACTGACATACATCATCAAAGCAAGAATGCGAACTGTAGGGCGATCAAGCTTATTTGCAAACGACCCGCTTTCACTGTCGTATTCAAGCACAGTGCTTAGATCGAGTTCGTAATCTGCAATCGCAGTTTCTAACCACTGTTTCTCCAGGCCAGGATCGATCCTATATTTCGTTAGAGGCATGGAGTGAAAACTTGTTTCAATATCCGTAAAAGTAGTAGGCTGATCCATACCTCATCCCCCTTACTTAAATGGTGTTTGTGTCGGCAAGCTCGTTAATTGCAGCCATCTTCCAGGCCGCTACATCGTCTCCGCCGCACTCCTTTGCAATCTGGACAATCATCTTCTTTTCTGCCGGCGTGGTTACAAGCTCATTCAGCTTTGCATGAAATGCGTCTTTCCCACGAATCGCCAGAAGAGCCTTTACAGATTCCTCGTTGAGAACAACCGCATCCTGGGCAGACTCTTCTCCATATCCAAGAAGCTCCTTACGCTGCTTATCGTCCACGATAAACAAACGAGCGTGATCCCCCTGATTGGATCTGCCATCCCCTACAAACAGAGGATTGCCGCGCTGAATCTGCATCTGAACCTCAGCTACATCCAACTGGGAAAAATTCTTTGCATTTGCGGGGATGCGGATATCACCCACTCCATTTTCACGCTTAAAATAAAGCGCCCAGCTACACAGATTGTTGATTGCAACCTTATCTGTTAATTCCATATTTTCTTTCGCTCCTTATAAAAAGATTAAGGGGAGAGTATTTCCCTCCCCTTTTAGATAACTTAACTAATTCCTATTAAAGAGTAGGAACCTCGAAATTGGTATCAGACAGAAGACCAATCTGATCCTCCATGCCCTCTGCTACGCCGGCACCAATCTCCATGTCGAAACGGGTCAGGTGCTGACGGGTTACGATATCGTCACCAGTCATAGTGGTCAGTCCGCCACGACGGAAGATCTGGAGAGGTGCGATGTTGCCCTGAGGAATGAAGAACAGCAAACCTTGAGGCATATAAAGCTCATAGGAAGTCTTGTCCTCATTCAAACGGGTGTAATCAAGAGCGTTTGGCAGCTCCACCACATTAGAACCGTTGTAGAAGCTGAGCAAACCGGTCTTACGAATCTCTTCGGCAACCGCATCAGCACCAAACGGAATGGTGGAAGCACCGAAAGTCTTATAACCAGCGAAATCATTCAACTGGGAAACCACAGCGTAATCGCCGCAGATATTGGTCTTGCCGTACCGACGCATTACCTTCAGCATATCGTCAACGGCAGTCTGGGTAATACCAGAACTCTCAGCGAAGTGCTTTACGCCTTTTGCGTTCTTCAGTGCATCATAAAGCTTTGCGATAACATAGTACACAGCCTTATTCTGCATGTCAGTCTGTACCTGAGCCATACCCTCAGCAACAGTTCCGTCAAAGTTTCCGCTCTGCAACTCACGATAGTCCACCGCATAACCGGCAGAAATGGTCTGTGTTGCAATTGGGTACTCACGGAAGCTGTGGGTAGCGAAAGGCACATCGCCGCTTGAAGCCTGGAAGCGAGAATCAATGCTCTCATACTTATAGGTCTTCATCATAGGCACGGTGTCGTAAGGAAGGGATCTGTATGTACCCATGAAGTTAAAAATCTTGATAGCCTCGATCAGCTTAGGCTCAATGGTAAAACGCTGAATTGCGTTCAGCTCGGACACTGCCTGATGATCGCCGTCGATTGCGCGGCCAGCCAACTCCTTGATATAGGCAACAGCCTTATCTACTACCTTACCGTCAACAGCGGGGTTTTTACCCTGTGCCAGAGCAGAGAACACCTCTACGATTGGAGAAGTGGCCTTTACCTTGGAACCAACAACAGAGTCTTTCACGTTGTTGACTGTGTTAAGCTCAAAAATCTTATCCATTATCTTCTATCCTCCTTTTAGAAACAAAAATTCTTACTGAGCAACGATTTCAGCAAGAATGCCATCGTCCATATACGCGGTCTTAGCAATTACCTTAAAGGAAACTGCATAGCCAGTTGCGTCAGCAACCTTCTTCACCAGGCCAGATGTGGTAAATACCAAAGCATCGCCAGCGGCCAGGCCATCAGTCCCACCGTCAATCTCAAACGCAGCGAACTCAATCTCAAGTCCGTTCACGGTTCTCAGATCATCAGCGCGTACATACTCGCCGGCATTCACCACATAAGTCTCAGGGCTGTTGTGAAGCTCCGGCTTGTCATTGATGTTGGTGACAATGTGAACAATAGCCTTTGCAGCGGTATCATCCTCTGCCAAAGATGCGGTCTTTGCGGCGCGGTCAAGCACAACGCCCATACCTACTTTCATATCCTCAGTTGCCTTGCAATATGGGATATTCTGCACATTCTTAAATGCACCAATAGTCTTGTATTTCATTCCTTTAACCCTCCTTAATTAGCCAAAAATGTCTACATCGCCGTCATCTTCAGGGGAGTTCACACCGCCGAAAATGTCGGGAGCAGAGTTGTTCAATTCGACTGTGCGTGTCTCTTTGTTCTTACGAACCATCTCCACGCAAATCTTGCTTGTGATGCTGTTAATCTCAACTGACATAGGATCGGCCTTAAATGCCTCGATCTCAGCCTTGGCAAGATCCTGCTCTTCCTGGCTAAACTCCGCCAGAGCAGAATTCAGCTCAGCAATCTTCTTTTCTTTCTCCAGCGCGGCATTGGCCTCTTTCAGACTATTCAGCTCATTGGTCTGGCTCTCAATAGCCTGGTCTTTCTCAGCAACAGACGCATTGGCAGTGTTCAACTTCTCGTTCAGCTCTGCAATCTCAGCGTCTTTTGCGGCCACCGCATTGTTCAGCTCAGCAATCTTCTTCTCATACTCGCCACTCTTATTATTCAACTCGTTAATGGTCTGAGTTACAGAAGACTTGATAAGCTCAACTGCCTGGCTCATCATCTTCTCATCCATACCTGTTTCCTCCTTATGTTCTTGTGATTTATTATTTAACTCCATGACGATTGCCGTATCATCTGCCGGTCTGATACCAAGAATGGCATACCCGCTATAATCATAGATTTGCGGGATTCTTCCTTTCTCTTTGTAACCGCCATCGTAAATAATACGATTTTCATTTTCTGGTCTACCTACAATTTCCACAGAACCTTTGACCGTTCCATGTTCAAGCCGATCTTTCAACCATGCTACAAACTTAGGGTATCTCATTTCATCAACATATCCATCTGCAACCAAAACCCTTTTTGTAACACCGTCAATTTCGATATCGTCAATATAACCGCGCTCGAAGTGTCCAACAACAGTCGCATCTTCCATATAAGGCATATCGGCAATCTCAGTTAGCCCATGCCCATATGGTAGCGTCCTGTCTTCGCTGATAAATTCAACACACAAAGACATATTAGAAACGGAGTCAATCGTCTGCTGTGTATAGGTCTCATCCCAGGAAATACCGTTCTCCTGCCACTCATCATGGTTTGAGAAAATCTCGTGAAGAACTACCTTGATTTTTCTTCTTCCCGTGATCTGGCGTTCATTAGAGAGTTCAAAAATTCTACCAGTCGGAATACATCTATTCATTTTCTCACCCCCTTACCCCGTTGACGGCTTCGGCATATTGTTACCACCGTTTGTCTTTTGCTGCACGGCAGCAGGATCTTCGCTATTAGTTGGTGGTCTGCCGCCTTTGTTGTGATCCTCAAATTCAGGATCATCTTTACCGGTCACGGTGAAAGAAGTCCTATGCACTGGGTACTTATTCTCAAAGTCTTCATCCAGCTCATAGTCCATCAACGCAACATAGTTGTCCGGGTTAATTCCAGTAGACGCAATCCATGCGTATAGGCTTCCCTTTCCTCTTGCATAGAGATCAGACATATACCCTACCATCTGATCACGATTTACCATCGTAATTGGCAGAATATAAAACTCGACTCTGCAACTTGGATCTTTAATGATATTTTTATTGATGCACTTATTCAGCTCGTCCACAATATCCTCAATCCAGGAATACACATTTGCTGCGACAAGCTCTAAATTCAATGTCGCTGTAGAGTAGTTCCCAGTGCTGCTGCCGTCAAGAGCGCTGGCGCTCACACTGATATCCTTGTTTACAGAATCTACAATCGAATTTTCGTTCTTTTCATCAAGCAAAGAAACATCCAACGAAATCTTGTCAAGCTTTGTCCCACTCGCAAGAGAGAAAAATGATGTACTGCTGCCGTTTCTGCTCTTGCTGGAAAGTGCGTTCTTGACCAAATCATGCTGCTGTCTCTGCTGTTTTTCGCTCAGAGCAGATGTCCCCTTATCTTTGCCCTCAGGGAATGTCTCATACACAATTTGGTTGTTTACAGAGTCCAGAACATTTCGCTTCGTATCAATAAAATATTGAGCGTAGCTAATATCGTCGAGAGCTGCAATAGAAAATGGGATTCCGTATGGTTCAGAAATCTCGCTCTTGATTTTCGTTACAATTGTCTTTGTATTATCAAGAACAAGCCAATCTGCGTTCAGCTCCCCATTCATCTTTTTCAGCCATCCATCCTGGATCTCTTTTGGAAAGCCGGCAAGCTTTTTCTTCCTTGCATCCTCCGTGAAATAATCAAAATACTTCAAATCAAATGCGACAACATAACTGTTGTTCTTTCTTCCAATGATCCGCACATATTCAACAGGAAGAGGGATTACCATTGCATTGATTCCAAGCGCATTGATTTCCGTTATATTCTGGATTTCATAATCAGTCAGCGCCATTCTATAGTCTGGTGTGGTCGCAGCAGTTTCAAAGTAAGCGACATACATACCATCATTGGCATTCTTGAAAATACCATCGCGGATAATTTGCTTGTATCGAATGGTGCTTAGTGTGCCTTCCATTTTTGCTTTATTGGAACGATAATTTCTTGGCTTTCTGCCATCTGGCCGGCGTGACTTAGAAACAATAACACCATCTAATGTGTGCATTGACTTCATATAGTCGATTGCACCAGACACAACGCCATTCGTTCGGTAAGCCCACTTTGCCATTCTGCGCAGCTCCGTAATATGGTTCATTGGGTTTTTCGTAAAAGCACGGATCTCCTGAATGGTATATGGAGATTCGCTTGACCCGCAAAGCATATTGATATATGCGCTTCCAATACTTGTATTGAACTCGTGGGTATGATCTTCAGCCTTAACGACAGCATTTTCCTCGTACACACGGTCTCGTTTCCAGAACTGATACCATTTCTTTTCACTCTGCAACTTCATCACCTCCTTCAGTTAAATAGTGGAACATATTCGTACTCCGCCGTATCGGACAACAAATCATGTTCAAGCATTTGGGCAAAATAATTACCGTAAGAAACAGAGGTGTATCTGTCCTTACGGTCATTGTTGTTCATAATTTTGATCAACCCAGTCTGATCGCCTCGCTCATATTCAAGATTGATCATCTCATTGATTAAAGCAACCGTTTCTATATAGGGTCTTTCAAAGAATAGCTGCGCTTCAACATCAGCAGTCGCATATTCTGGGATAAAATTAGAAATCTCATCAACCGCCTCAGTATTGCTGATCAGCAAGTCGATCATCCCAGAATTCAGAGCATTACGCATGGACTCAGCAATATTGCTGTTCGTTTCGAGTTGTGCCTTAATGACATATACATTCTCTTCAGCGCCGGCAATCTGAATTCTGTTCGCAACCTTTTCGTCGTTCATACATTTCCATGGTTTGTATTCAATGTTTCTCTCTTCATCAAACAAAACCTTTGCGAGCATATCATAAACGGAAATACCGGCGTTACGTCCGTCGAGAACGCAATAGTCGGCGTTAAAATCCGTATACAATTGTTTGATGCGGATAGCCTGCTTAGTGGTCTCCCCTCCATGAACAGACTCCATATAGACAACCTGACGGCGATATCCTCTTTTAACCGTAATATGCTCGCCGGCTGTGTCCATCACCTTATGCTCCTGGCTTTCTGGCAAAAGTCTGATGCAGGAGAAGATAGAGTTATCCGTATCGTTTCCGCCCTCCATTGCAATATCACAAGACAATACTCTGATTTCCCCCACCTGTTTTGGAATATCGTATTTGTTCTTTTGCTTCAAAAGAGCTTCATCATTTCTGCGCGGATAAAACGCCCGCTTTAGTCTTCTGTTTCGGTTCAACTGATCATAGTTAAAGAAAGACCTGGCATTTTCCGCAATCATCTGGTTCTCGTACTCAATCGCCCAGGACATCGGATCGAGTTTCTTTCGCTCTTTAATTAGGAAGTTCCTGGTTTTAATGTTGTGTTTCAAAGCAATGCTGTAGTCCATCGCAATAACACACGATGTACCACCAGACAGCATATCCTTTGTAAATGTCTGAATCAGATTCCACATCCAGTGGTTCTGATACCATGCGGAGCTGATATACACTTCCTTAGGCTCTTCCTGCATCCCGGCATACTCTTCTTGCTTCAAATAGTCTGCTTGCCGAACAAATAGGAACGGAGAAAGGACACTGTCAATGATATTCTTCGCAATCATACGGAACTCTTCGTAGATCATAACGGTCGCACGATAACCACGAGCGTTCTCATTAGCGGCAACAACTACAATAGAACTTCCGTTCTTAAAAATAACCTCAATCTCATTCTGGTTGTCCTTAAAACTGTCTATCTCCGCTTCGAGCAACGGCGACTTGGGCAAAAGCTCCTTTTTAATCTTTTCTGATACAATTAGCCTTGCCTGTTTCTTTGTAGCAGATGCCACAACAATCCTTGCCCCTGGCCGTAGAATCGCCTCTTTGCAAGCGAATACGGCAATAAGGAAAGACTTTGCTGCGGAACGAGCAGCTACAATGCAGAAACTTGGAAAATACTCCATCAGATACAGAATAATATGCTGATATAAATGCAAAACAATCCCAAAGTAGTGCTCTACAAATCTCGACGGATTTCTCCTATAAAAAGTGAGCCACAAAAGCACACGCTGGACATTCTTCGCCTTATGCAAATAGTGTGTAGACGGGAAATGTTCATGCAAATGTTTTTGCCGCTCATCCATTAAAACATCATAGTTCATCGCATCATTCCTCCTGGGAAAGCTTGTATTCCTTATCAAGCTCTTTCGATCCGGTTAGGAGGTTTTTCAGAGGTCTAAAAATAAAGCGAGAACAATAACTTCCTATATCATCAAAGTCCTTAAACAACTTTTTGTCCTTGTAGAATTCCGCCGGGGTATACTTTTCAATATCCCTTGCCCATAGGCCAAGAGGATTCAACTGGACGGACTCTTCCTTCTTCTGCCGGCGATCCTCCAGCTCAGTCGTCGCCGCATTGATATATTCCTTGTATGTCTTCGCCAATGCGCCAATTCCAGAATCTCCGTTCTGCACGGACTTCTGCAACTGCAATTTCAAATAGCAAAGACTCTTATAAAGCTCGTCCTGGCGCTTATCCTCAGGTTCACCGTATTTTTTCACCCAATCGTCATACTCATATTGCAGCGTTTCATAATCCTGATCACTGAATCCAAGACCGAACAATTGGATGGTCTCAATCGGAGTCATAATTTTGGGATTATCTTTTACCGCTTGAATTGTCTCTGCGTTTTCGACTTTATTTGCTCTGCGGTAAAGAATTGTATCTGCATAAGACGCTCCCTTTGTCTGCGCCAAATTCAACTTGGAAAAATATTGGCTTACCTTACTTCTGTTTGGAGACGGGTGCTTTTTGGCATTTGCCCATGCTCCTTCATCAAAGCAGGTGTTAATCGTCGCGCACAAAAGCTCCATCGCTTTATCCTGGTCTCCGTCAAACACCTCATCACGATAGTATTCAAAGGATTTATCCAGGCACCTTCTGCAAATCGTAAGATAACCGCCATTACCTGCATAATAAGGAGACGGGGTGACATTAAAATTATCCTTCTGTCGCATATATCCCTTACCACATGCGCTGCAATGATACGGGTATTTGTCGTCGTTCTCCAAATTCATTCGTTCAGGGCGCTGCGTTTTTGCTGCGGCTCCCTTTTTCAAATCATTTGCCACTCCATTTCCTCCTTTCGGCAATAATAAAAAAGCGACACACAAAAAGTGTGTCGTAGAATGGTGCGCTCAGCGGGACTCGAACCCACGACTCGCTGCTTAAAAGGCAGCTACTCTACCAACTGAGTTATGAGCGCATATTAAGTTTACCCGGTTTGCACAGTTGCCCCACTTATTTAACGCCAGTTGGTGACTCCCTTTAGGCACAAGACATGCGCACACGGCAATGTGCTTTTATGTAGCCATAGATAAAATTGCTGTTCATGTCTTTTTTATTATGGTGGAACGAGATGGTAACGATCCATCATCCTGCGGTTTTTCAGACCGCCGCTCAGACCTCGTAAGCTATCGTTCCATATAAAAGGGAAATCGCCATACGATTTCCCTGGCTCCAATATACAACATGGTATATGGAGTATGGCGGCGCAGGTAGGATTTGAACCCACGGTGCGCTCATCACGCACGACGGTTTTCAAGACCGCTGCCATAAACCAGACTCGGCCACTGCGCCATATTTGGTCGGTAGGGTTGGACTTGAACCAACAGCGTTTCTAATGTCACAGTTTTACAGACTGCTTCCTTCGCCAATTTGGATACCTACCGATTTTCATATAAATTAAATGCTTACTATGTACTTACAAGTATTAAACCCCTGCCCATTAGAATTTGGAGTTGTCCTTAAAACAATACTCCTCTGATTACCATATTCAATTAGATCCTTCATAGGAATCATAAACATATTCTTATTTTTATCTGAGCAGAACAATATATCTAATGGGTGATCTGTAATTCGGTCATAAACCCCTCCATTTGTACCACCTTTCGATGTAAGCGATATCTCTGCATTTTCAGAAGATGAGAATTTGCATTGAACTGTTTGAAAAATCCCATCCTTTTCTACAATCATGTCATACCACTGAGTATCATTTAATGGTAGTGACACTGTGTACCCATTTGCACCGAAATATGCGATTGCTAAGCTTAGGCCGACTCTTCCCCTATCTTTGTTAGTATTTGCTATCAATATTCCTCCATAAATATACCGCGTTAAATTTCAATGATTGGTGCCGGTAGTAGGAGTCGAACCTGCAACCTGCCGCTTATCTGGCGCTACGGGGTATAAATCCGCTGCTCTGCCAATTGAGCTATACCGGCATGGAAAGCCATAACAAGACACAAAAGAGAAAGGGAGGTAGAAAGAAAGGAGATGGTTTGAAAGAAAACTTAAAACATAGATATTGCTGTATGTGTCTTTATTGGCAGGGGCTGAAGGACTCGAACCCTCATCAACGGTTTTGGAGACCGTCATGCTACCATTGCACCAAACCCCTATATTGGCGACTCCAACGGGACTCGAACCCGTGACCTCCGGCGTGACAGGCCGGCGTTCTACTCTTCTGAACTATGGAGCCATACTGGTGCCGTCAATGGGACTTGAACCCATACGAGATTGCTCCCACCAGCCCCTCAAGCTGGCGTGTCTGCCATTCCACCATAACGGCATTCATTACTTGTCCCATGGGATTTTATCGTATAGATCATACGGGGAGTCACCCGTGGCAATCTTCTCAAATCCGCCAGGAACGATCTTCCATAGTGTATGTTTTTTCTTTTCGTTGTTCTGGCTTATCTGAAATTCCTGCCCGCATTTTGTCGTACAGTGTACGCCCAATCCGTTTTCTGAGGACGGAATTTTTCGTACTAATCTCTGTTTACTTCCTGCGTTTTCTGTCAAAGATTTTCTTGGCACAAATATCTCCCTTTCTTCATGGTGATGCCGGCGGGGATTGAACCCGCAAACTCCGGCTTGAAAGGCCGGCAACTCTACCAATTCGTCCACGGCACCATTTGGTACTCCCAACGGGACTCGAACCCGTATTACCGGCTTGAGAGGCCAGCCTCCTATTCCAGTTAGAGGATGGGAGCATTTTTGCACAAAACCGAACCAACATCTTATGATAGTTGGCTGGGGTAGCTGGACTCGAACCAGCGAATGCGGGAGTCAAAGTCCCGTGCCTTACCACTTGGCGATACCCCAATATTTTCTTATCAGATGTTGCATTCTGTATCAAAGTATGGTATAAATGTAATAACCAAATCGATTGGAGGCAATGTATTATGGCCGAAGAAAAAGCAAAACGCGCTCGCCGCACTGTGGAAGACAAAATCGCAGAAATTGACGCAAAGATCGCAACTCTCGAAGCAAAGAAACAAGAACTTCTTCGCCCCGCTAAGATGAAAAAGATTATCGAAGAAGCTTCCGCCAACATGACTCCAGAAGAAATGGCTGAAAAACTTGGCATTAAGCTTTGACCCTCTCGCCCCGCCGAAAGGCGGGGTTTTACTTTTACCGTGCCTGCACTCCCGATTCTCCAAACAGGATCTCTCGCTGACCAGGCCATACCATCCAGTCCTTTGTGGCAGAGACAAACGAGCGTAGTTATTTTATTGATCGTGCTTTTACTACCACACGGATGGTACGCCAGAGAGGAATCGAACCCACAGCCTTAGGATTAGAAGTCCTATGCTCTATCCAATTGAGCTACTGGCGCATATGGAGATACCGATAGGACTCGAACCTATGATCCTGGGGTTGCAGCCCAGTGCCTTACCACTTGGCTACGGTATCATAGTTGGTGCTGGCGGTGGGACTTGAACCCACACGGTATCGCTACCAGCGGATTTTGAGTCCGCCGCGTCTGCCATTCCACCACGCCAGCTAATTTTCACAGAGCACCTTGTTTGGTTTGATCAGTTAAAAGTTGATTCCATGTATAAAATTGCTGTATGTGCTCTTTATGGTACGGGTAACAGGGGTCGAACCTGCACAGGATAGCCCACCAGATCCTAAGTCTGGCGCGTCTGCCAATTCCGCCATACCCGCATATATGGAGTAGATAGCGGGACTTGAACCCGCACCCTCGGTTTGGAAGACCGATATGCTGACCATTAAACACCATACCTACATATTGTGGTGCCCGGTGACGGGCTTGAACCGCCGACCCCATGCTTGTAAGGCATATGCTCTCCCAGCTGAGCTAACCGGGCAAATTGGCCTACTCACACCGTAAGCCATGGTGTCGGCTCGTACTTCGCCTGCCGAATTGCGCCGGTTTTACTCCCAAAACCTTGTAAAAGTCATCACTGCCAGAATGTGAAGGTTTCTATTTCCCATTCAGTTTACAGTCTCCGCTCTGATTGTGGGACGGGCATGGTTGCGGGGACAGGACTCGAACCTGTGATCTTCAGCTCATGAGGCTGACGAGATAGCCGCTTCTCTACCCCGCAATATATGGATAGTTCCAAAAATAGCAATTCGCCAAGACACTTTAATACATTCATAAGCCCAATTTATGTGTAGTAAAGTTGCTGTGAGTGTCCTTCTGCGATCACGCTATAAAAGCTCTCTATCCTGCTTTTTAGTTTGGCTGGCACGGCGGGACTCGAACCCGCAACCCTCCGGTTAACAGCCGAATGCTCTACCAATTGAGCTACACGCCAATATCATCCCACGAGACGCATTGTTGAAAATAAGCACAAGAGCTTACACAAAGATAAACCCAAATCATCTTTTTTGTTTCTGTTAATATTGCTGTTAGCGTCTCAACATCCAAGGCACACTTTGTTTCTTGAAGAGTAAGAATTACAAAAGTATTGCTGTTCGTGCCTTATATAAATCACTTCATATGATCCACAATCCCATTGCAGATCTGTTCATAGAACACAAGCCATTGAAATGCATCTCCCTTGGTTTTATCGAAATTATGAAAATCATATGTTTTATCTCTCATAAGGAGAGCAATATCATTTGGCTTCATTATTTCAAATAACTTCATAAAGTTTACGAACTTGCACCATGCCACATTATGAAGTAAAATAGACCCCCAATTATCATCATAGATGAATTTCTTGGATGCGTTTTTACCAAGATACTTATTCGCTCTGTATGAAAATGGGGTTCCATAATCCGCTGGGTCAATCGGCATCTCAGGGCAAAAGTATTCGTTATGATATATGTAGATATCATTGTCTTTCACAAACACCTGAGATTTCAGCTTTATGAATTTGACTCCGAATACTGGCTTCATACCCTTTAGTTCTTTTGGTTTTATTGGCCTTTGTCCGTAGGATTTACATACACATTGAAGCAACTCATATCTAACTTCATACCCAAAGAACTTTTCCCATACCAATTTTGGATCTGATAAAGTCCACATGAAATTCACAATATGGGCGTTGTTGTTTTGTTCTTGAAATTCACACATGTCGTACCAGCTATCGCCCATTCTTGTAAGTCGCAGCTTCAATTCTCCCCATGGAAATAATCGTCGCAAAACCGTTCTTCCTCTATAATCAATGCAGGAGTCGTCCGCTGCGTCAATCAGGAGATCTATATATCGAAGGTAGCCATCGTCATCATAAGGCTCAATCCTCGCATTAGGCCATGACCTCTTCGCATCGTCAATCGAAGGATAATACAGATGCATTACACCATTTTCAGTTGTAACAGCAAATCGATCCATTGTATTTCCTCCAATGTTTTTGTTGGTCTGAGTGGTGGGACTCGAACCCACAGCCTCGTGACCCCAAATCACGCCGTCTACCAATTGGCGTACACCCAGATATATGGTGGAGCAGGCGGGAATCGAACCCGCGTCCGAAATTCCTACATGAGCAAAACATTCTTACGCAATAGCCGGCTTTTAAGCGTTTGCTTGTCGGCGGGTGCCACGATGTCGGCATATCTTACCCAGGGCGCACCGGATCGGTATCGCCTCCACCACCTTGTTTGTGTAAGGGGAACAAGGAAACCAAACGACCTCTTCTTTTATCCTCAAGCGCTTACCAGGCCAAGTGCGCTGTTTTGGATGCTCAAATTAGTTCAAGCAGCAACCCGATTTGCCACGAAAGCGGCAAAAGCTGGGTGAATCATTACAACAGTATCGTCGTTTAATTTTGTTTTGATCCTTCAGGCGGTATCATTCCTGCGTGTTTTGCACTCTCAAAACCCCGTCGAACCCATTACTGCCCCATATTAAATTGTGGTCGAGACAGAAAGAATTGAACTTTCGACCTCACGATTATCAGTCGTGCGCTCTAACCACCTGAGCTATGTCTCGAAATTACTGTGCGTCCGAAGAACCTCGTCCATGGCCGATAGGTTTTTGACAGGGATAGCAGTTAAGTAATGAGCTGAACCGCACAAGCGTCAACATAACCAACACAGATTACTGGTGGAACTGATGGGAGTTGAACCCACGACCCCCTGCTTGCAAGGCAGGTGCTCTCCCAACTGAGCTACAGCCCCATATTGCTCCGCCCCTTTCGAGGCGGAAGCAGATTAGATAAAAGATTAGCAACTAAAGCCGGGCAGCAACGCCAACGAATAGTTCGCACGGCTAATGGTGGCCGAGCCACCCGTGTTCACATTACAGAAAGTGGTGTAATAGTTGTAATAGGCGGAGCGGAGCCACTGACACACACGATCTCCATTTTCATCAAGTGCAAAGTATGGCACATCCTCCTGACGATAATACTCATACCAGTGTCCCTCTCCTGGAGCAGAGTAAATACAGCGGCCAAACAATTCCTTTTCACTCTTCAGCCACAGCTTACAGATACTCTTGATAATATCCTTACTGCAACTGCCAGCGCTGGTCAGCTTGATAACGGGCTTGATAATAGCCTGTAGCTCATCAGAGCAAAGAGACAACAGCTCTCCGTCCATCCGCTTTCTTGCCTTGCACTGATCCCAGCCGCCGGCGTTTGTGGCCTCGTCATTCATAGACCACTCATCTTTGTAAGCCCTAACCATATCCCACGAAATCGGTGCCTTGCCGCTTCCGTCGGCCAGATCATCATGGTCAAATCCAATGATTTTCCATTCAGCATCATAGCCATTCTTCATATGGTCTTTCTTTGTGGCACCAAGCGCAAAGGTCTCACGAGCCTTTCCCGCAGCGCCAATTGCCTCAATCTCACTCCATGTAAGATGATTAAGATCCTTCAGCGGGTATACCATTGGAACTGGGACAATCGGCCTACTGTTCACCATAGGCACTCCACAATTGGCACAGTCAAAGTCGAGAACAATCACGCCATCCTTGCATGATACATCGATAGCCTTAAACATACCAATGTCTTTCTCTCTGATGCTGATCTTCATAGAACTGCTCTCCCTTAAAATAGATTAACTAACTCCTTGAAAAAATCAATAGCTCAATCATACCTATCACTGGGTCTTCACCCTACCTCCATTGTCTTCTTACAATTTTCTGCCACCAGGAAGATAAGTCTGAGCTTCGGGGAGCGACCCCTAACTTCTTACCCCAGTATCGCAACAGGATAAGCCATGCTGCGTACATAAACCTGTGCGGGAATGCTTACCCGCAAATTTCACCGTTCTTTCAGAAATTTTCTTTTACAAAATCCATATTTGATATAGAAAAGATCATCTTCAAACCCGTCATACGGCTACTTTAACCGGCGACTTTCGTTATAGCAGAATTTCTTCTGCATCAAGACGGAGCGTATTGTTGGCCTACCTCTGTCATTATGGTTGCCACACCATAACCCCTTAGGCTTATTCTCCCACTGGGAGCGTCTATTGCTACGCCCGAAAGTTCCGTGCATTTTGCAGCGACAACTCTTGGCAACACACATTTTTGTTGGTGGTTTCCGCCTCCCTACGGTATATCACTATACCATAGCCGCCCAATCGAATAGGTATCCCTATTCAACCAAACGGAAATTACTGTACGTCTCAGAGCGCTGACACGCTTTATTCACTGAGTTAATAATAAGCATGATTCAGATATTGATTTATCAAGGTTCATTCATTGTGGAGCTGGCGGACGGACTTGAACCCCCGACCTGCTGATTACAAATCAGCTGCTCTACCAACTGAGCTACGCCAGCAGATTGAGATTGATTAGCTATCTCCTGTTGACATGTATTACTATACCAGACAGAAACGCATTTGTCAATAGGAATTAGCAAAATTATTTTATTTTTTTGGTGGCTGAGATTGGAGTCGAACCAATGTCTCCTGCTTATGAGGCAGGCAAGAATACCACCTTCTCTACTCAGCCATATAGTATCGGGGGATATAGCTCCCCCGATTTTATGGTTTCTCTCTAACAGCGCGGATCAGCTCATCACCAGGCCGAAAGACTACATTCTTAAAGTTATCTACAGTAATCTTCTCCTTTGTACCTGGATGAACAGATGGATGCCCCTTGAAAGTCTTTGGCTCAAAAGTACCAAATCCTCTAATAGACACCTTATCACCGTCTACAAGCCGCTCTGCGATCTCTGCAAAAATATCATCAATCGCATTTTTAATTGCATATTTCTTGTACGACTTTTTCTCCGCAAGCGCGTTAATCAAATCAGTTTTGTTAATGTTCAAGCTGCGATATCGCTCCTTTGAGGACGATATATACTGGTATCAAAATCGATATCGTAATAAGCCTTAATCCCTGTATATGTACAGACGCATACTAACTGTTGTTGCGATCCGTAGATCCTTTTCCCAACGCAATAGTCATCCATACCAAGAAAACTGCCAGCCATTACGGTCTTTACGCCCTGGACATTATCAATCTTGTTGTGATGAAGATGCCCAGACAAAATAGCATAAACTGGTCTCTGCGCCATGGTTTGTAGCGACTGCACCTTACTTGCAGAGCCATCATAATCGCCATGTACGCCGAGATAATCTTTTCCTCGAATATTTACCAGATACATCGTATCGTCAATTTTCTCATAATTATCAAAGGCAATGTTCTTGAAATTCTGCAACCTTGCCTTTAGATACCACTCTACCAAGTCATCAAGCCTCTCATGCGGAGACGCAAGATCTTTCTCTTCCAGCCTTGAGTGATTCCCAGCAACAGAAGAGAAATAGATATTTTTGAAGTGTGGGCTTAATTCAGATAAAAATTCGGAAATCAACTCTGAGACTCCCACAATTTGCTCAATTACATTCTCTCTGTTTGAAACAGCAATAGACTTGTGAATATTACCGCTTATTAGATCGCCATTAGCCCACACATAGCAATTCTCAACGCCGTGTAGGTCTGCAATATCTATAATCTCTTTAAGATAGTCTTGCAGCATCATTCTACACACATCGGAATTGTAATAATTCCAATAGTTATCTACATACGCCCCAAAGTGAAGGTCGTTTAAGCTAACAAGCAAGTCCTGCTCCGTAGGCTGAACTTGATTTGGAGTGTATGTAAGTTGTGGCAAAACCCCGCTTTCAATTGCCCGTTCAAGAATTTCCTGGTTCTCATCATGCCGTGCCATATTCCGCACTACCTTGTTGAGCGCTGTTCTTTGATCGAAAAATCTTTGGCGTTCTTTTTGGAACTCAAGCATCTTCTGATCCAGCTCTCCAAGATATGACTCTTCACCAGAACCCCTTGCGTACTTCTCCTTAAAATACTTCATAACACGATAGCCGCAATAAGGAGTTACATTCGCTGCTTTTCTCAGACTATCGTAATGAATATCAAGACCAAGTAGATCAACAATATCTGACCACTCCAAATCAGGAGGGTTTTGTTCGATCTTTGTCTCAATTAGTCTTAGTCCATACTCATATGAATCTTCATTCTCCAGCTGGTTATACTTCGGATTCAAACATCGTCCCTCCCATCAGGTGGTAAAGGGACTTTTCTCTCTATGGTAAGAGTAATTCCGACCACACCATCCCACCTTTTCAATAAACTCATAAGGTCATAGCACCTGGTTTCATTATCTGTAAACTCGGTGATAGTAAGATCCTTCATGTCTATTACAGCGTTTTCAAAACGCTCTCTTCGCTCAAAGTCAGCCATGTTTAACCTTGGCGCTCCAAACGCTTTCTGCGAATGGCTCTCTCTTTATCGATCCTTGCCACAATTTCCGCAGCGGCATAATTTGTACTTGCAATCGCCCTCATCATACCTTCGTGCTCTGTCGCATAGTAATGGTGCCGCTTTGAATCCTGAACCATCGTCCGTGTTACCTTGTACTCTGGGTAAAGCTCCCGGAGCAACTTTGCCTCTTCCTTCGTTACTGGAATCATACAGTATATCAATCCTTTTCATAAAAATGTCCCAGGCCGTGAGTAATCCCCACGGCCATGCGGACAGGAGACACCGAATATCTTAATAAAAACGGTTTTCTTCCCTTAAAGGGACATTTCTATTTTGGACACAAAAACATCGTTAATCAACGATATATTCTCTCAATCCCGAATGACAAAATATGCGATTTTGTGTATTCACACAAAGCATATTTTGCCGTTGAATAACGACCTGTTCTCAAAGAAACAACTTCTAAATTAAACATAGGGACATTTACGCTACACTACGCTGTTTTCTTTTCTTTTCTCGTTCATATTCCTGCGATTTTTTCTTCTGACATTCATCACAGCGTTTCTTATTTCTAACCGATCCAGGAACTTCAAACTCTTTTCCGCAGTCAACACATTTTACTTTTCTTGATAATACAGGTTGATATGATGAGCAGCTGGAGCATATCTTTTGCTGCGGAGAGCTTGGAATGAAACGCTCACCACATTTACGGCACTGTATTGATCCAGATGGGACATTTAACTTCAAATTATCCAGTACAACATCTCCAAAACACATCCAGAAAACATTTTTACGTTTACTTTGTTTCATATGAAATAGGTATTTTACAAGCGTATCGCATACATCAATTCTATTCATTCCGAGGCTATCAAACCTACTCAGGATATTATCTCTAACATATGAGAAATTTGCACTGTCATCATAAAAGCTAATTGAATAGCGATATTGCTTTTCAACCTCGTTGTACAAGTCGATAACTTCTTGACTTACATGAACCTTCTTACTCATGTTGCTCAGCAGATATTGATACTTAAAAGCACCAATGTTTTTTGCAGAAAATGACATTCTTTTATTGGGAACAATTTTATCAAGTTGATTTACTACGCTGCCATTCGTCTTTTGAACTTGATGAGATGATTTATTTTTTGCATACACAAAGAAATGAGGCGCTTTCATGCCGGTTATCTGAGAAAGCTTTGCATTGATATGCTCTGGCCTCGTTGGTTTATATAGCGTCTTTGCGTAATCAATGCAGAAATTATTCTCCATACAAAGTATCTTAATTGCGTCAATATCGACATCATCGCTATTCCAGATCTTCGTAATATCATTGCTGATTACTCCAATATTTCCACCAGTCCAGGCCGCTCTTAATCCATGGAAAATCTCTTCCGGCGTTACAATGACCGCGCCAGCCTTTGCCATTTCATAGTACAGTGGGACAATATCTTTCATGTTCCTCTCTGCGATTTCAATGATAAGCGGATCTGCGCACACAAGGCTCTTATCTCCGTCACAATCAAACTGCAAAATCTTTGAAATAAGATCGTGGCAGCTCGTATAAATTGCGTTAGGAGCAAACCACTTTTTTGTTTCGGCATTCACCACATTATTTCTCACAGCATGTTCGCGGTATAAATGAGGGGAGCGCAAACAATCGAGCTTCCCATACGCACGATACAAAAAGCTTGACACCTCACCATCCTTTAACAAACCGCATGGGTCTTTGTCTCCCAAAAAGAGCCATTGGCAAAAGGCATATAAATCTGGAATTAGGAACATGTATTTGGCGGATAAGTCAAGCTTGGCAGACTTCCCCTCTTTTACAAGGTTCTTTTTTATTTGCCGTAGCATCTCTTTGGTATATGGATCTGAAAGCAGTTCAGGGTAGATAGAAAGGCATTCCTGGAAAGCGTTCTTATTCTTGTACTGCGATGACGCTCCAAATACTTCGAGCATAGTTTCTCGGTCTGAGGCAACCTTTTGAATTTTCTCTACGGATCGATTTGCAAGTCGCTCAATTTCATCCTCTGAAATATCAGTAAGCGTCTGTAACATCTGATAATTCAGTTTAGCGTCTGGCAAAAAAGATTCCTCTTCATTGCACTTCCCAGCAGTACAACCATACTTTTGGTACATAGCAATGTACTCTTCCCAGCTGGAATAATATTTGTACATCTTGAACTGGCTCTTAGTGAAAATAACTTGGATATCTTCCTTCAGTACATCATGCTCCACACCATATATGTCCTTCACAACTCCATGCTGGACACTCGGATCTTGCTTATCGGCTTCTCTGATAAATCGGTCAAAAGGGAAAACAGCCAAAAGCCCCTTCACCCAAGGAAGACGAACCATTGTGTTTTTAGCATTGCACGACGGGAGAACCATTCCGCAGCCATCAGTATGCGTAATTGGGATATCCATTACCTTTCTTTCTGTGGTGTATGTTCTATGGTCAATGAAATCAACCGTACCACGAACCATTGTCTCCATATCATCAACAACAATTGACTTTGTAATGTCAAACTCTTCCCACGGATCTGTTGCACTGTTACAGAGAGCAAGATAAGCAAGATACTTATTGATATTGATTCCGCCACGCTCGTTAATAGAGTCAACCGTTAATCCACACATGAGCGTTTTCTGATTTTCTTTCCATACTCGTTCCTTAATGAACACAGTCTTTTTTGTTCTGATCTGGCCGGCGGACGCAGTAAAACAAACATACCTCTCTCCGTTATAGATATACCCATTCAGAATCAGGTCTTCTATAACATCGAAATAATAAGTACGAATCACCATAAAGTCATCATACAGATTGCCAGTCTTCATTCCAAGTGTCCGCGTCAACATAGACTCAAATACCGAAATCACATTTTTATCAACGACATACTCGCTACGCAACTCTCTGGGTGCTCTGTGTGTTTGCAGCAGCTTGAGCAATTCACCCTTCAAGAGCTTAATACTACTGTTGTGATTTTTGATTTCCTTATTGATTTGGCGAATCCTATCTTTGTCACCAATATCAATAGGATCGTCTTTTTTTACTCTATATAGTTTACGGTACTTAGCCTGTGCTTTTTCGAGAGATAGGCTATTATAGTGATACTCCGATAAGATATCCTTTTCTGCTTTCAGCCTATTCTTCGATAGGCAATGGTCGTTAATCGAAGTTTCAAGCTGTTTCTCTTCGTCTGTATAAAAAGCGCTTGTATCAAAGCTATAAATATGAATTTGCTTATCGAGGCTTATACCTATCTCCCCCTGTTCATCAAACCTTAATTAAGTCTCCGCTCCAAAATAGCCATCCAGCAGGATCTTCCTTTAGCGCAAAAAGATTGCCGTACTTCCCAACGCCGTTATCCATAACGGCTGTAAACACATCGTCCTGATGGGATTCAACAAATTCCTTGTACAAGCCAGATAGCCGATCATAGTCAGGATGGTTCTTGATAGACGATATATTTATCCTGACCTTATCTCCGTCCTTTATCAGTTCGGTTGATTTCTTGACTTTTTGTAAGCCGACAAATACATCAACCATGTGTCCATCTATGCCACGGCTTTCAGCCTTTCTTTTCATCGCTCTTTTCTGCTCTCTGTTCATCACATCACCGCATTCTCACTCTTTACTGCAAGATACTCACTGAGAAGAGAAAGAATTTCCTCAAGGAACTCTCTCCAATACGCCTCGATCTGGATAGATGACTTATGCGACTCATAGTAGGAGACAGCATTCCCGCCCATGACATAAGACATGGCCTGCCAATCACATACCATTTCAAGATATGCACAAATTTTATTGTCCACGCTGTACGAAGAAATAAAGTCCCCGTCCTCATCTACCCAATATTGCCAGTGGTGGTCGTTTCGTCTGTAATGGGTTCTCCAAGCTCTATCAAATGCGGCTGGATCAATATCCTCACCATCAACAGGATAAAAATGCTGTCGATACGGGACAAATTCTTCCTCTGAAAATTTACTGTCATCATGGTTCTTGATGCGCCAGCTCATCTCGTCGAGAATAGCCGGCCTCTGGAGCAGCGAAATCCCGATTGTAGCATTTCGGATCTCATCCCATGCCTTTTGGATGTTCTTTTTGTGCTCAGAGATATAATCCATATATTCGCTTGTCTTTTGTAAAAGGTCTGTCTTACTCACCATTGATCTAATCACTTCCTAAACATTTCTCTTATCTTACGGACACAGCAAAATAGCTTTACTGAGGCCAAATTGATTTCATCAATTGTCGTTGTATGCCCAAACGAGATGCGAACCGTGGATCTTGCCTTATCATCCGTAAACCCACATGCAGTAAGTACATGGCTTGGAGATTTTGAACCAGACGAACACGCCGATGCCGCCGATATACAAAGCCTGTCTGCATCGCACATCCGCAGAAGAAGTTCCGATTCAACGCCAGGAAAATATAGGCTTAAAATATTCCCAACCCTATTTTGATTTTCAAAATTCACTTGGAAATCGCATCCGTAGGTGCGCAAATGCTTGATAAACATTTTCGACATCAACTCGTACTGCGTTATCTCTTCTCTCATACAGCCAATCAATATGTGTGCAGCAGCTCCAAGCCCAACTATCCCCGCAACATTCTCTGTCCCAGGCCGAAACCCAAACTCCTGTCCTCCGCCATATGAAATAGGAGAAATAATATCTCTTACCCTCTTCGATATGTACAAAGCCCCTATCCCATCTGGAGCGCCAAATTTGTGGCCGCTTAACGATAGCAGATCAATACCGACATCTGAAACATTGATTTCCATATGACCAATTGCCTGAACTGCGTCCGTATGAAAAATAGCACCATACTTTCTGCAAAGATCTGCAATCTCATTGATTGGCTGCTTAACGCCAGTTTCATTATTAACTGCCATAATACTGACCAGGCCAACATCAAACCTATTAAGGCGATCCTCAATCCAGCCAAGATCAACAACTCCATTTGAGCAAACCGGCGCTTTTTGAATGGGCAAATCTATATGCGGAATCTGATTCAAAATTGCGTGGTGCTCCATTTCACTGGTAAGGATTACTCTTTTCCCAGACTGGATAAGGAACGGAGCCATCCCAGACAGAGCCATGTTATCGGACTCCGTTCCTCCAGAAGTAAATATAATATCGTTTGCGTGTTCTGCTCCAATCAATTCAGAGACATAAGCTCTCGCCTGATTGATTGCGGCTCTGGCTTGCTTGCCGGCACTATGCAACGAGCTTGCATTCCCCGTATTACAGCTAAACCACGGCAACATACATTTCAATGCTTCTTTTCTCACTGGTGTTGTTGCTGCATGATCAAAATAAATCATATATCCTACCTACCCGAAAATTATGATTGCTGTTCCATTACAAGAAATTGGTACTCTTCTAAATTTTCTTTCAAAATGTCAGCATAGTATTCCTCATCTAAGCTGTCATCCATCGGCATATACTCGTCGCAAATTTCTGCGCCACAACAATTCTCGTACCAATAGCAGTTGACGCACATCTTTTTACTGTTGCTCATCTATTTTGCTCCTTTCCAGACCTACATGCGCATCATCTCCTATCATACTCAATCGTTTTTGCCTACCTCTTTCAAGACGCGCTTTAGAGGCTTCTATTTGTTCATCTGTCAAAACTACTTTCTTTTTTGGTTTAATCTTCATCCATGAAGCTGGGATATGCACTATCAAACTTCCGTCATCGTTTACATGCCTGATATCTACCTCGTCGGGGTGCGACTCTTTAAGCTTATACACATAGTTGATCCATTTCCTCTCGCTTGTAAAAAGTGTCGCATAGTCCTCGCCAGAAACATGGTCAATGGATGTTTCTCTGATATCATTCATCTTCAGACTCGATCTCCTGGGATAAAAAAGATAGTACCTTATCCAAACATTGTTCCCGTGCTGTTTTATGGAATCCGTTTACAGCGGTACATTCCTCGCCCCTACATACAATATCGCATGGAGATAATATTGCACGATCACAAACAAACTGAGCCATATTTTCCATGGACGAAGAAAGATATTCAAATAGCGTCATGTAGCCACCTCGCTATTTGATACTCGCTCAAAGTCAATAACCCATACTGTTGGATTTCTGCTCCATGAGTATTTCTCTTTTTTACGGGGACTTAATGACTCATTCCACATTGCAACAAACTCGTTTTGCGGATCTAAAGTGCCTGGCAACCAAACGCCCTCTTTTTCAATGTCTTCAGATGAAATGTCCTGCAATTTTTCTTTTCTTGCACTCACTATCCGCAAAAACAGCCTAACTGCGTCATCTGGCATTCTGGTTGACTGAACCCATAGAATATTAGAATAGTTGTTGTCGTAATCGGCTTTATAAATATATTTTCCGTCTTTTACAGCCCATGTCTCTTTTACGGCAATAACATCTCCAGTCTCATATTGATCTGCCGGATCTTCATCTTGACTGTTTACTTGCCTCACAAGAACTCTAATTTGAGTCTTATCTCCGCTTAAAATCATGCGAACAATGTCGCATTTCAATTTCAAATACTTTAGATCGATATCAAAACACCCCCTACCATCTATTCTTTTTTAACAAGCGTAAGCTCATGTCAAACATGTGTCCACAAAGCTCCGCTTACAATCTTTGAAATCAAATTTGGAGAAACGCCAAACATTTCCGCAATCTCTTTTCGATTGCATTTCTGCCCTTTGGCTTTTGGGATATATGCCTCACGAATATACCGTACATCGTCTTCTGTCAGCTTCGCCATCCCATTGCTGCTCCCTGAATAAGCTCCAAGATGTGAAAGATACCCGATCCGATATGGCACATCGTAATCGATCAGCTCCATATCTACAGCGTGAAAATAGTTCTCTTTTCTGGTACACCATTCGAGGTTCCACACATCATTATGCTGCTTGCAGCCATCCATGTGGTTCACGATCTCATATCCACATTCATTTGGAGAAAAGTTTCTGCTACGCACCGATGCACATGTACATTAAGCCGCCTGCCATTGACAGAAACACATGCTTGTAGATAGCCGCCGTCACCGTATCCGAAAGAGTATACATGCTTTGTCTTTGCGTTCCTAAGCCTGCCAAATGTAGACACCTCAAAACGCCAGCTATAATCTACTCCCTGGTATATAGCACCAAACTATTCTTCAATAGCGCCATGAGGAATCATTCTGTCCTCCCAATGTATCCGCACTGAAAAATCCTAATCTGTTCTTTCTTTTTCAGTTCTTCGTCCATAGGAATCCTTTTGGTGCATTCCGATCCAGGTTTGCAACCTCTGAGATGACCTGTCAAAAGGCTATAGTTACAAGCCTGACAGACCCCAATCCACCTCCAGTAGTGACAGCCGTTGCACGGATGATTTTTATCCGGCTTTTCAATGTTAAGCATTTCTATTACCTCCAGAATTGATTAACTAATTCCTTTTGATTATTTTGTCAGCGACACATTCATAATGCCGTCGCCAAATAGCGTCTAACAGCTGCATCCGTCTTTCATCGGTATCTGCCTGCCTCAACTCTGATATGAACGAGCTGAGCGCTTCATCCGTTTTATCTACGATCTTATATGCCTTACTAATTTCTATCGCTAAGGCATCACCAAACTCCACACGAAGCGCATGAGGCATAAACGCCTCTTGCGTGGCTTGCTTAATCTGGTTGCCCATTCATCACATCACCATCCTTTGGTGTGAACCCATTACAGTTTAACAGCCATGCTGGATCAAAATTCACAGGCCACATAAACCACCCGTTTTCAAATCCGTATCGATCAGCTTTGATCCCAAGCTTAATCATCTGAATCAAATTGTCTTGATCAAACATAGCAAATAGGTTTGTATCGTTTCCGGGGTATCGGCAACAGCTATGTGCATCGCCTGGTACATTTCCACGATATTTGCATTTATAGCAATTCGGCCTATTCAATCAACCACCTCCACGCCGCAGAGCGTCCAAAGCCATGCCATATGCTTTCTGAAAATCACTGCCGTCTCCGTTTTTCTCAACCCATTCAATGGGCATCAAAAATGCTACCTGCATCAAGTGAGACAACAATAATCTTTCTGCCTGTTCATTGGTCATGCCGTCACGACTGTACAGATCGAGCCGTCTGCCGCATACTGGACAAAACTTGAACTGCTCTTCTTGCGGATATCGCCCAAACCCTCCAGCAAAACAGATAGAGGCACCGTACTTATCAACTTTTGCAGTGGCAGTTCCAAAGTCAAATTTCTTGCAAAACTCACACATATAGATTAACTAATTCCTTTCTTATATACTAACCTCATTTAGCCAATTTGTCAAGAGGTTTCGCATTCTTTTGCTTGGGATATAGATATTTATTTCGTGTCCGTCACGAATTGCGGATCGCCAAATCCACTGAATCATTTCGCTGAGCGCATACTTATCTTCGTCAACAACGCACCCATGTTCCTCAAAGTATCGCTTTAAGAACGGATTGAAGAAGATATTCACGCAATAGGCCAAGTTTTTCTTTCCACGATATTCATTTGTAGCCCGACAACTGCACGAAACAAAACAATTCTTAAACCCATTCGGAGTAAGCCTATCCTTCTGCGCCTTAAAGGAAGTCCACATGCTATTCCCACTCTTTCCAGAGTAATAATGCCGCAAGACATTGTATAGGCCATCACGCATTTTGGCGCACGAAACAGGATTTCTAAAATGTCTCTCAGACCATGAAGACGATAGGGCGAATTTATCATCTCCAACACTGTTCAGCTTCTTGTTATCGAAAATATGCACCTTTTCCTTTAGGCCGGCGATCTTAGTAAACTGGTTGTTCGTCTCTGAAAAGTAGAAACTGCCCCCGCGCTGCTCCACACCAATGTACCGATAAGAAAATCCATTGATGTCGAAGTAATACTTCTGAAGCTGCGCCTCAAACAAATATGTCAAGACAATTACTTCATCAAAAGCCTGGAACACCTCCGGCGGGAACATCCAAAACAGAAAGGTATCGTTATAGTACAGTAAAGTGCCGGCCTTAGCTCTCAGCATAAGATCTTGGAAGGTTGTTCCGACATAGTTATCATTGAGCCACTTAACCCGGCAGGTTTCCTTGTCGATTTCAATGTATCCATTCGCAAGGAGATCCATCACATCGCCTTTCGAGACGTTGATCTCCTTAACGATTTCAAACACCTCGTCCATGATAAGCGTATAATGCCCTTCTCTGATCAGCCGAATGGTTTCATCCGTATAGCTGGCAAAGAGAGCATGTGTGCTGGAGATGTTGAATCCTCTCTCCAATAGGAAGTGGAGGTTGAGCAACTTACTCCTTGGCTTATCCTTTGGCGATTTGAAATTTTTAATGGGGCAGTTATCAATGATTCTGTCGCACTCTTTGAGATACGGCGTAATGAAGATGAATTTCCCAGGAGAGTCATTCATGTAGTTGATAGCAGCGCTGGTCTTCCCCGCCCCCATGATTGCGTCGCAGATTTTGATGTCCAATGGTATCTCGCTCCTTTGATTTTAGACCTTACAAGCAGGTGATTATGTAAACTCTGCTGAAAACCATTCAGCAAAACGCCCTGAAAAAACAGCAGAAAAGGCCGTTGGTGAAGGGATTTTGAAAAGTGGCTCCCTTTTAGAGGGGTGGGGGATACATGTATTCTTTCCTCTGTCTCAAAATAACCTTGTCTCACCATAATGTCTTGAGCAAACCATGGTCTTCAAATCCTTTGTCTGAAACAACATGAATACACATGTTCCGATACAAAGCCTTGTCTTCCTCATCCGTAATACCAAGATATCTGAGGGTGACTTCCGGCGAACTATGCCCAAATGCCCGCTGGAGCATAGAGATATCCAAGTTCGCCTTGTCGGAATTATACTTATACTGGTGCCATCCCCAGGTTTTACGACAGGTGTGGGTTCCAACATTCTGTTTCACTCCACAAGCACACGCTGCCTCTTTCAAAACCTTACGGAAAGTACCTACCTGGATAGATCCTCCTTCCCTACTGGGGAAAAGATATCCATCACAATGTAAATAACTCCCCCTCTCCGGGAAACACCACTCCAGAGCATCCTTACAAGCTTCGTTAAGGAATACGGTTCTAAATTTCTTTGTCTTACTCTGAAGAATCTCAATCCCATCTGAGGTATCTTCCAGATCGTCGTTCATCCTTACAGATCCATCAGGCCAGAAAACCTGGTTCATCTTTAAGGACAGAAGCTCATTGGCTCTGAGTCCGAGGTTGATACCAAGCGCAAAAGCCAGAACATACTTCCGATCCTTATGCTCCAGAAGCCAATTCGCCATAGCAATGATCTCTTCCTGTTTCTTGATCGGGTATACGGTTTGTCTCTCGTTCTTCTTGTAGTTATGAGGTTTCTGCTGCTTAAAGAATTGCTCCAAGCCAGGATGTAAGGCAACCGTAACAATCGTATTCTCGGCAAGCTGATCCATAGTACAACCTCCATTTAAGATAGATTAACTAATTTCTTTGTAAGAGAAATTACCGTTGGCCTACGGCTTAAAGGCAAGGTATCTCCACTGTCTTTATTATAGCAGAACGGGGTGTCTTTGTCAATGAAATCTGGTAAAAAAGTTGATTATTTTGCTCCTTATAAGGATAGGATAAAGATTCCGTGCGATAATCAACGGCGATTTCCTTGCCAAATCCACCCGTTAAAATAAAAGCTGGGAAATCTGAGATCCAAAGAAAAGTACGATGGTCAACATGTAAAAACCGAGTGCGGAGTCGAAAAATCATAAAACCAAAGATTAACACGATGACCAAGGGTGTGATGTAAGGATTTTGGGTGGGTGAAAAGTTTAGAGGTGTGGAGAAAGGGGTACAAGGCGGAATTTTCGCCGGGGCTGGGTCGTTCAAAATGTAAAGTATCCCCCTTGCCTTGCCTCCCCTGGGATAGCGTGGGCGGCGTTGGTCAAGGGCGGTTCCGCATACTCCACAAACTGTCTCTTATACACATCTCCGAGCCCACGAGACTAGGCATGATCTCGT